>Ga0182024_10002829_pt1 | contig 42369 bp, 27 predicted proteins | sample P32metaG_FD_120480 | JGI IMG/M metagenome (GOLD analysis project Ga0182024, IMG submission 120480) | Permafrost microbial communities from Stordalen Mire, Sweden - P3-2 metaG (Illumina Assembly) | ecosystem: Environmental > Terrestrial > Soil > Wetlands > Permafrost | place: Sweden: Stordalen... | reverse complement strand
GGGTAAGTAGCTTCCGTCGACTCATCGTTCGTCATGAATACTACAGCTTTATCTATCAAGGGTTTATCCACCTGGCCTGCATCCTGATCTGCCTACGCAGGTTTTGAAACCAGCTCTAGTCACAAAATTCGAGTTCAGGAAGCTCACTCCGTCCTGGGCTGATCCAAGCTGCGTAAGCCATCCCAACCGCATTTAATTGGTTTGTTCGGCGCTAGGTTTGGTTCAGGTCAGTGATGGTGTCGACGTTGCGGCTGGTGAGTTTGGCAAAGGACCAATTTAATCCGACGGCGCCAGTTCAGGTTTTGCCTGCGTCGAACGCCGGCTCCATTTTCTTGTACGCCGCCACAAGCCAGCCAGCACTTTTCGCAGTGAGAGATTCAGTACGCCGCACAGTCGTGTAAACGCCCACACGGAACCAAAAGTGGCTTTGGGAAAGACGCAGACATACCGGTCCTCGAAGCGCGGGCGGAAACGGCTCTTGAAGTGATAGAGACCTGCGGTATCAAAGATGAAAGTGAAGTGCCGGCTGAGGTTCAATCCCCACCGAATTAGTCGACTGTCGCCAGGAACTCGGCGACATCTCAGAGTGGGAATCAAGCAGAGAGACACGCGCTCGATACCCTCTGCTTTCATTAACTGGATGGTTTGATGAATTAAGAACGTGACAGTTCCGCGCGTTCCATCTGCACGTTGATGATATGTATCCAACGCCCATTGCGTCCCGTTGAGACACGGGTTGCAAATTAAGAAGCCCTCGATACTCGTTGCGGAGCGAGCGATAAAGAGCCGCTTTCGTCCAAGATGTTGGGGCTCAAATCGTCCGTCCAGAAAATTCATTTCCGAGACCTGTGGCTTGGTCGTGAGCCGTGAAGCAGAGATCTCTTCCAACTCCCGAGCGATATCGTTCCACTCCGTAGTGGTTAACTGGTTTGGGAAACACTCAGAGAAGGAGATGCCGCGGCGCAAGCAATAATTCGATTGCCTTCGCACCCACGCATGAGCCTTGCCCTGCCAAGTGTGTTGCCGTAAATCGATCAACGCATCTTCGCCCCACTTCGTCACCTGGAAACCGAACCGACGAAACAAGAGCACCTCGTCGTCGGCGATATTGTAGAACGAAATATACAGGCGCCGTTGATGCGCATATTCCACAAACTCTGCCAAAAGGCTTTCCTTTTCGTCCGCGTCGGCGAGTAAGCCTCCGACGACATTCAGATATTTGCCGACGGGCGCGTAAACGACCACTCCACGTCCACTTTTGGCCCAGAAACGTTGTCGTCCAGGATTAGTCGACAGATAAGAGTCGTACGAACGACCAAATTGAAAGGCGAAGCTCTCCACGGAACGCCTGGCCGAAATGACCGGCACAACCCGCGCAGCAAGATGTGGCTGGGAATCCTGCGGCTTTGTAAGAACGCCAGTCGCACCATCCATCCATCGATTCCCGCGTACTGTCATTCAGTGAACTTCCTTGTCGCAACGCCGCGCGCCGCTGAGCCCATGTTATGAGCTTCGCCAGGCAAGTAAATCAGCCTACCGCGGCCGGATAATCATGTCCACGTCAGCTAACGGTGCATTGCGATGGCTACGAACTCCAAGACATGTTGCCAGCCGCGCACGATGCTAGTGGCAGCATTGATAGCAAACAAGCACATCGAACTATTACTCGTGGGCAAAACCGGAGCGATTGACCCCCAAAGCGCCACGCTTTATGTTGTGCTCCGTCGTCTCCATTTTTCAACAAGCTGGCAACGAAAGGCTATCGCGAGTGATCCTATGGGCAGCGTCAGCTACAACGGCATTGCGTGGATTTACGAATCATTGGGACAACTCTATTCGGGTGGTCAAATTTATGCAGCGAAGGCTTCCCAACTTCCACAAATGCGTCCCGGCGATGCCATATTATATGCCGGCGTTGGTCCAGGAGAGGATGCCGTATTAGCCGGCCAACGTGGTGCGATTGTCACTTGCATCGATGTGGCCCCAAAGATGCTACAGAAAGTCGAGTCTCGCTTTCGGGCCGCTGGAATACAGCCTGGGATAATTTGCGGTAATGTTTTAGATCACAAACTGACCGGACACTATGACATTGTGGTCGCAAATTTTTTTCTGAATGTATTCACCGAAAACGCGATGGCTGCAATCCTGGAACATCTGGCGAGTCTTGTAAAGTCGGACGGAAAATTGTTGATCGCAGACTTCATCGCTCCCAGCGGCAATCGGCTGGCCCGTGCCGGCCAAGCTTTCTATTGGGGTGTAACGAATCTCTTCTACTATTTGCTACGATTGTGTGCTTGGCATCCCATTTATGATTACCCGCGGTATTTCGCGGCAGCGGGCTTGCAATTCCAAAAAATCGATCGATTCCCGGTTAGTCGATTTGGTCCACAGGGGTTCTGCGCAATCACTGCCGTACGTTCCTGACAGACTCAACCATCGATTCCGTCGGCCCTCATGCATCGTAATGGGCTGACGATTGGCAGGAAACCGCAACGATCGGAATAGAATCGTCGCTCGCAATGGACAGCATTTTCGGGCTTTAGTTTTGATAGCCCGCCAAGGAAGCTGGGCTGCCAGCTGACGCCGGGGGGCAAGTGCGAATCCGCACGAGACGTTGTTCGGTCAGATAGCCTTGTTCGACTGTTTGCTGCCGGACCAATCGGCCCTGACTATCGAACCACAACTCAGCCTTTGCATCTCCCGTCAAACGGTAGTGATTGCAAGCGATTTCGTGCCCGTCCACTGTGACGAAATCCTGACCGACTTGTTGGAGTCGCACGGTCCGCACGATTCCAGTATCTGGCTCAATGATGGAGAAATTTCCAGCAGCGGCAACCGCGCTGGGCAAACGCCAGTAATTTTCCGTCATGGCAAGTGGCGGACCGTGTCGGCTTTCTTTCCCTTGGACGTCAATCCGCGAGGCTTGCGAATCAACTACAGCCTGGATGCGTGTTGGCGTGCCATTGTCGTTTGTCGTACTGTCGATCTGCACCAGTTGATCACCTCGCCACGTTTCCTTCCCGTAAAATTCGTAGTGATACTTGATGAACAAAAACGTGGCTTCGACAGATGTGTGGGTAGAGGCCATTGTCGCGCCGTCTGAAGCCTGTGAAATCTGGATCGAGACCTTTCCGACAGGCTTTTCCTTGACGATCACATCGTACTCACGAATTTCGTCGGTTCGCTCAATCGGGACTTGTGCGACAGCAGCGGGCAGGACCAGAAGTGCTGAACAAACATACAACCAACCAATCGCTGCAAAAACGACAGAGGCTATTTTCATGATGGACAAATTCCCAAGTCGGGGAAGATCTCGCGGCCGGGCCCGTTGTGTTAGAGGAACCTTTGCCAACCGGCGCGTGTGGGAGAGTATTACGAAGCGATCCCTTATGGCAACCCCAGAATTGAATATGCAGAACAGGCGATTCCGATGGTTTTAGTACCCCAGATTTATGACCATAAGGCCAAACAATATCGAAGTTATATTGTGGTCCCAATGTCAAGTTACCGATTGGACGCCCATCCGAAACTGCCCTTTCAGGATTAATTCACTTATACTCAGGTAGGGATCGACAAATATTTGGTTGGATTGCGGATATTCGCTTGGCGAGAATACGTAGGCTGCACTTACTTTGGCGAGGAGGTGGGCCTTAATTTCGCAAGCGCCGATTCCAGGCTGGAGGTCCCGGTGAGTTTCAGGATCTCTTTTTCGTAATCGGCGGAAAGTGGAGTGACGATGCCCGCTTTTTTGGCGTTCATTAAATAGCTGATGCCGTCGTTCCCGTCTGGCACCTCACGATTACGAGCGCTGTCAACCGCCAACTTCGCTAGCTGTGCAGCCGTAGGGCTGATGAGTTTACCAGAATCGGGAAAATCGGTGTAAAAGATTTTTTCTAGTCCGATGAGATTCGGCCAAGCTGCAACAACCACGCTATTCTTCCCCGGTTTAGCTGACGGATTATAGGTGCGACCGCTGCCCACTTGGTGAAGTTCGCGGCGGTAGAGAATATTTTCCGCTTCTGCTTCTGAAATTGAGTCTTTCAACACAAAAACGGTGGCTTTCACTTTCGCACCGCCCGTCTTGACTGGAACCAGGGTCGGCGCTCCGCCGCGGGTGTTGCTGGAGCGCCCATACTCAACCGCAAACGGAGTTTCCAAATCTTTGCGGCTCTCCGTTGCAGCTGCAAGCTCTACGCCTGGGTCAGCAATCAGTGAGCCAAACCCAAAGATGCCAAATTGGTGTTTCGTTTTGGCTGGCTGAAGCGCATGGACATTAAAATCCGCTGCGAACATTACCAGACAAAAAATTAGAGCAAGGAAAGGAATGCGCGCTATAGGAAGACTCATTGCAGAAAATCCTATTAACCGTAAGGCACGCGAAATATGCCGTGAAGATGCTCAAGGGAGTTGAACGCTCGCAAGATTCTACGGGAAAAATTGCGGCTACTGCAAGTGGCAACGGAGAAAGGTAGGATCAGTGAGTTTCTAGCCGGGGCACGGGAGTTGAGCGGGCTTCTATGGTTGCCTAAGAGCTTGCGCGGAGCGAACGGCCGAAACTGTCTGAGGCGGGTAATTTGTGTCCTAAGGCATCGGTTTTGGTGTCACTTCGCTGAGAGAGCCTCTTGGAGCTGAAACCAGCGCTGTTCAGCTTTTTCGAGCTCGGTTGTTAAAGATGCCAATTCGTTGTGCAGCCGTAGCGCCTCGGCGGGATCAGTCGCGGCAAGCAACTGTCCATTTACGATGCTCTTTTGCTGCTCAAGCCGCAAAACCGCCTTCTCTAAGGCGACCATTTTTTTACGCATCTCACGATCGTCCCGATTCGCGGTATGATCCGAGGCCTTTGAAGACTTGTTCGCACTGGCTCGTGCTTTTTCCCGACGCGCAGGCTGCTCCTGCTCGGCATTGTCGATTTCTTTATTGACCGAGTACAAATAAGCATCATAGTCGCCCCGATAATTCACCACCCGCCCGTCATGCACTTCGATAACCGATGTTGCAACCCGCTTCAGAAAGTGTCGATCGTGGCTCGTGAACACGACAGTTCCCCGGTATGCGATCAGAGCTTTGGCCAACGCGTCGACCGTATCGACATCGAGATGATTGCCAGGTTCGTCGAGCACCAGTACGTTGTAGTTGCCCAGCAGCAGTCCGGCTAGGCACAGCCGAGCGCGCTCGCCGCCGGACAAAACTGATATGGACTTCTCTACCTGTTCGCCGCGGAACAGCAGCGCGCCAGCCAGATCAAGAATCTCTTGGGTCTTCGTTCCGCGCGCTGCCGACCGCTCCAAGTATTCCAGCACGGTTTGCTCCTCCGGCAGGCTGGTATAAACGTGTTGGGCATAGATTCCAATTTGACAACCATAACCCCAACGCACTTCGCCTGAAATAGGCGACAGCGAATCGACCACGGTGCGGAGAAACGTCGTTTTTCCTTGGCCGTTATCGCCCACAATAGCGGCCCGTGCGCCGTGATCGATTTCAAGATCGATGTTGTCGGCGACTTGCCGCTCCGGATAGCCAATCGCCAATTCTTTGCATCGCAGTGCCGGTCCGTTGCGTGTTTCGACCATCGGAGCGCGGATGTTGGCTGCTGGCTCGTCTCCAGCGGTTTCGATCAATTCCAATCGTTCCAGTTGTTTGCTTTTTGAACGGGCACGCGACGCCGTGCTCGCGCGGGCTTTATTTTTAGCGATGAACTCTTCCAAGTGACGACGTTTGGCCAGCACCGCGGCATTGGTGCGGTTTTCGTGCGCTCGCTGTTGCGATTGGTATTCCAGGAAGGCGTCGATCTTGCCGGGGAACATCGTCAATTTGCCTCGTGACAGATCGAGTGTGTGGTCGCATGTCGCTGCTAAAAATGCCCGATCGTGAGAGACGACTAAGCAGGCCTCGCGATGGTTTCGTAGGAAGTGTTCCAACAAAATCTGTGTTCGCAAGTCGAGAAAATTTGTCGGCTCGTCGAGTAACAGCAAATTGGGTTCGTGCAGCAGTAACTCGGCCAACTTCAATCGTGTTTGCCATCCGCCCGAAAGTTTTGCAATGGGACCCTCCAATGACGCGCCTTTCAATTCGAACTCGCCGGCTACTTCGCCGCATTTCCAATCCGGCTGCCCGCTGCTGCGGATTAAAAACTCGAGGCCTGTTTCGCCGGGCAGAAACGGATCGTGTTGCCTTAAATATCCCAATTGCAACTTGGGATGGCGGATAATTTGGCCGCGATCGAGCTCTTCTTCTCCCAACAAAATGCGAAGCAAAGTACTTTTGCCGGCGCCGTTGCGCCCGACAAAGCCTACCTTGGCATCGTCGATCACCGTTGCTTCCGCATCTTCCAGCAGCACTTGGTGACCGTAGCTCTTGAAGGCATTCTTAATTTGCAGCAACACGGCCATAGATTATCGCAATATGAATTATCGCCAGTCGCCGCTAAGGACGAACGCGGCCCAATAATAGGGCGGCGAGGAATTGGATTCTGTTACTGAACTTCTCGCAACAGGATTTGTTGCTGATTCGCCCGATGCTCGCTGCACCGTTGCTTTGTCCGAAGGCAAATCGTTGGTTGCTGGATTCATTGCTGAATGGAGTATTGAAATCTGAGCGGCGCGAAGCGCCTCTAGCTTGGGCATGTTATTATCCCATAGGTTGTGAAAGAACCGCTGCATAAGCTCCTTTGTCTTTTCGTCTGGCACGTTCCACAGGCTGGCTATTGTCGTGTGTGCGCCAGCCACCTGGAAGGCACGCTGGAGACTCATGGCGCCTTCACCGGGAGTATTTTCGCCAAGCCCTGTTTCGCAGCCGGAAAGTACAACCAAATCAACTTTGCGAAGGTCGAGCGCTGAGATTTCGTACGCCGTAAGTATGCCATCGTCGCCATCGGGTGGCGGCGATTGATTGGCGCCTGCCAGCGCCAAACCGCACAGTGCACCACTGTGGTTGCCGCCATGAGTCGAATCCAACCCCACCAATTCGTCCTGAACCGCCAGTGCTGCGCAAACGTTCGGTGCGGCAAAAAATCCATGCGTAGCAATGAATAGCCACCGATTTAGAGGAGCTTCATGTCGGAAAGCAGCTTCGGTGGCAGCAGCCTTCTCAAGAACGTGCAGCTGCCCTGTTGGATATCGCTGATTAAACTGCGTCTGCAATGCCCGCATCTCCTCGGGGGCAGATTTAAGCGATTCGAAAGATAACAGTTCGCCGCCCAAGCTTTCCTTCGAAAGCTGGCTGCTATCGTGGCTGTCACCTTGCCCGGCAGCGGCATCATAATCGACGTTGCCCACCAAGAGTAAATCGGGCGAATTCGGGGAATACAGCGCGGTCGAAGCAGCGTCGACTTGTTGCGTCTTGTTTCCGGCCATTAGCTCTGGGAGCATGCGTGGCACTGGAACTTGGCCAATGGCAAAGTCTTCAATTAGATAAGTGCCGGGTTTTTCGCCGGGCATCGCGGCAAGTGGAAAGCGGGCAAGATTGGAATCCGGTGAAAACAGGATGGTATGGCACCCGGTGGCATAAGCAGCGAGCGGCTTCCATACCACCTGCGATAATTGGTTGAGCTGATTGATCGAGTTTTTGTCGGATACAAATAAGCATTTTGTGCGGCAAGTTTCGAGGAGATTGTCGATCGGTTCGGCCGCGCCAAGGTCAATGCGTACGATCGGCCGATCGTGGCGCACGACGAACGCCACATAGCGTGTTTCATCGCGGAAGTCTGCAGTTTGGCCACCTAAGAAATGGACGTACTCAAGCACATCAATCAGGACCGCATCGACCGGCAGCACAGATTGCAGTTTGTCGGGTGTAATGGCGGCGGTGGCCTGTTCGATTTTGAAGGCCTGGCTGTGCTCGGCCAATTCGGCTTCCAAAGTTTCCTTATGTTGTCTGAGCGCGTCTAATTGTTTTAACCATTGTTTGCGTTCACTCCCGTCGGGCACATTGAGCGAAAGTGTGGCGAATTGCGTGATTGTGGTCTGCAATTCCGTCGCTAACAGCGCGTCTTCTGGTTGCAATTGCTGTCGTTGCCGAATTTGGCGGGCCTGAACTGCCCCTTTCCACAGTAATACGTTTTGATATGCCTGCTGGGGCGAGACTTGCTCGGCCGGCAACGATAGTTGCAGATCGAGAATTTCACGTAGCCGAAAGTTGAGTGCGAGCTGTTGCCGTTCCAATTGAGACATCGCAGCGGCATCGAGTTGCTCACGGGCGATTTTCAGAGCAGTATCGATCTGCAGCCGGGCGATGTCGTAATGATGTAATGCCAGGTTCGCAATGGCGGCAATCTTCAACGATTCCAAATGATGTGGGTGAGAGGCGGGGAGGATCTGCTCATAAACTTTGCTGATCAGGTCGGTATGGCAAATCGCTTCTTCGTAGCGACCTTTTTGAAGCGCGATGTCGGCCAGCTTTTCGCGGATGATTGCGTTATGGTATCGATCGTCGTCGTTAGATTCAGGCTGATTGGATAATATGCTTTGCAGCACGGTCTGCGCATCGTCGAGTTTATTTTCCAGAACGTACAGGTTTCCCAAAGCGAGCGAGGCTGCAATGGTTTGAGAATGCTGCTTGCCGAGGGTTTCTTCGGAGATGTGCAGGGCGGCTTTGCCTTCTTGTTCCGCTTGTTCGAACCGACCGAAGCGGGCATCGACCATGGCCAGCATACTCAGAATTCCTGCGGTATCGGAATGTGATTTGCCCAAAGTTTCCTGATAAATTTTCAACGCTCGTCGGAGATATGTTTCCGCGTTGCCAAAATCGTTCCAACTGATGTACAGCGTGCCCAGTTGCATGAAAACGAGCCCGATACGTTGATCGTTTTCCGAGAACGATTTTTGATAAGACTGAAGAACTTGGCGATACAAACGTTCGGCCTGCGCATAATCGCCGACATCGGGCAACACAGTAGCCAGCACATGGATTGCGTCGACGGTATCGGGCGCATCTTTTCCAAGCGCGCTCGAAAAAATCTCGGCAGCTCTTTGAAGGTTGGCGATGGCGTCGTTTGGCTTGCGGGCAATTTTGTCGGATACAGCCAAATCGACCAAAGCGCGGGCTGTATCGGGATGATCCTTTCCAGCCAATTCCTGATACAGTTGTACTGCGGCTCTGAAATTCTCTTCTGCCTGAGCTAGATCTCGCTGTTTGAGATAAAGCGTGCCTAAACTTTTGCAAGTTTGCGCGATTTCCAAGTGCTTGCCATGATAGAGCTTGATACGTTGAGTTTTGGCCAGTTCCAACAGGGTTTCGGCATCGGCAAGATTGTTTTGATCCAACTCGAAGTTGCCCAATTGATTTACGGCGGAGACGGTAATGGGATGAACGGGCCCGTACACACCTGTATCGCCTGCGAGAATCTTTTCCAAAACTTTGCGAGCTTTTGCCGGCTCTTCGATCTTGATGTAGAGTGCCGCCAAGCTGGTAAGTGTTGCTAGGGTGGCAGGGTTTTTTAGTCCGCAAAGATGCTCCCGCGTGGCCGCACATTTTTCGAGCAGTGGTTGCGCGTTCTGGCAATCGCCAATCGCTAGAAGACAGGTCCCCAGCAAGTGCGAACTGATGGCCGTCACTACGTTATCGGCGTTTAATAACTCGGTGCGAATTTTAAACGACTTACGGGCCAATTCGCTGGCTTCAGCGTATTTACCCGCAGCCATTTGCAAATCGGTCTGAAAGCTGAGCCCAGAGGCCGTCGCTAAACGCTGCTGATCCTGCGGATTTAGCTGTGCGGCTTTTTCACATGTTTCGCCAAAAAGCCGAGCGTTGATGGTTGACCAATGCTTTTCGCCCCGCACTTTTACGCACAGGCGCTGTAACTGGGCCCAAGTGTCTGCGGCCGCACGATATTTAGCGGCCCGGTCTTGCCAGACGGCCATCGATTCTAAAATTGCCAGCGTTTCGGGCTGCTCTGCCCCAATATGCGTTTGCTGTAATTCCAACGCCTGAGCAGCTAACTGTAGCGCCTGTTCCCATTGTTCGTGCATCGCAAGCTGCATTGCTTGGTTGCAAAGCTGATCTCGCTGCGACGTGTAATCAATGTCGTTCTTCGTCGTGGGAATTAATGGCGCAGGTTCAGACCGCAAGGGATTGTGGCGTAATTCTTGCGCCCCACCCGATACAGGCAAAAATGCTAGCGTAAGAATGATCTGCGGGAGAACTTCCAGTAAGTTACGCACTGGCACCGAACTGCTTTCACCAAAGGAGCTGATCTGCTTTGAAACACCGTGACAACTTTATAAAGGACCATCGGCATCCGAGCCATGCGAATTTGGGCAATCTTCGCAATCTAAGATTGCCGCATTTCAGGTGCTTTTGTATTCTTCAGCGTCCTATTGCAAGGTTGGAAGTTCAAGGAGTGACCCCATGTGCACCATCCGCTTGTATGCGGTACTTTTGGCGCTATTTTTTTTGACTTGCTCGCCGGTATTTGTTCATGGCGAAGAGCCCGCTAGCAACAACCCATTGCTCAAGGGCATGGAACCGATAATGGTGTGCTGTACGAAGCGCGATCCACCATCGCCGCAGGAATGGTCTGCACTAAGTCACGACACACAGCGCGGCGCACTGCTGGGGGGCGTGGCGGATTTTAAAAGCCGGACGATTGCCTTTAACAACACCCGGTATTACACAGCGAATTCAACCGAGGCAACCCTGGCCTCATATGGCAAAATGGGTGGCGACAAGCGGTACGACCGGTATGCACAAATCGAAGGGATCGAGTTTTCTATCGATCAGAACACATGGAAGGAAAAGTACGTTCTCAATGCGGCCGCATTGCTCAAGCTGACCGGCAGTCGCTTTTTAGAATATGCCGGTGTTGGATTGGATACCGCGGTAGATAAAAACCGGCAAATCGAAATCACCTTTCTGGGCACAAACGTGCCCAAAGACAAAGTAGTTCGTCAATTGAACAGCAATATCCAGGCACTGGAGTATTTTGATACCTTGCAGCAAAGGGTAACAAGCTATGACCGAGACAACTTTAAACTGGTTAAAACCGCACCCCCGTCGCCCAAAGTGGTGTTAGCCAATGTGGTGATGTTGACGGGGAACTTCTCCAATGCCCTTAACACCGATGTTGACGCCAGTTTGCATAGCAGGTTGCTTCAAGACGGAATTGAATTGAAATTGACCATGAAGGATGGCGAACAATTGACACTCTTGTCGCCCGTCGTTCGCTGCTACCGAACTTATTCCATTGAGTTTAAGAGTGACGCTAGCGGAAATGTCGTGCGCGAGCAAAGAGCCGAGGCCGATGGCTCAACCCATTTAGTGCCGCAAGTGTTTGATCTGACGCCCGATATTTAATTCATGAATCGGGCTGTCGAACCGACGCGCTTCAGAGATCCGGCGTCGGCCAATCATATACTTCCGGTCGGTGTTTGAAGTTGGCGAGAAATTGGTCAGAGTTATTGATAAAGTTCATTTCTCTTGGGCCTTCGGTTCTGCCGCGCTGGGCAAAGAATTCGGTATGTGCGAATCTTTCTGTTTGCTGCGGTCGTCGGTTGCTCGCGGCTTGGGCGGCACATATGCAGCTGCGCCTTCCAAACCTGTGCCCGTGACGTCGGCGATGGCCAATAGAGGACCCGATGTTACGGTCAAGTTAATATTGCTGAGCGCCGCATCTCGGATATGCTGCAGCGATATACCCTTTGCGGCTGTGCCCGAGAGATTGCTAAGCGAAAATCCAAGGACGGGTTTCTCCTCGGCGATTTGGGTAGCTTCAGCCGCAACGGTCGCATCATGCAAGCGAATATTCGAGAATTTCAAATTTTTGGCCGTGGGATAACCCAGCGGGCCTTCGACCGGATCGTCCACGGTGTTCACGTTGCCTGAACTGATCAAATTGACGCGTAAAAACCCACCGGACTGCACGTCCAAATCCTCTCCGATGATGTCTTCAATCGTACCCGCTCGGCCAATTCGGGTTTTAATATAGACGCCGAACGTTTTGCTCGCCAATTCGCAATGTTCAATCCGGATGTTGCGAATACCTCCAGACGTTTCGCTGCCTATTCCGAGGCAGGCGTAATTTCGTCCACGTAACTTACAGTGGCTGATGAGCACTTCTTCCGTCGGCTTACCGAGCCGTGCGCCGTTTAAGCCGCGACCAGATTTCAGGCTGATCGAATCATCCCCGGTGTCGATGTCGCATCCTTCGATGTGAACATGTTCACAGGAATCAATGTCGATGCCGTCGCGGTTGCTGCGGATGTTGACGTTCTTGATGACTACGTCACTGCAATACGTGGGGTGCGTGGTCCAGTTTCCGCCTTGGGTCACGGAAAAGTCTTCCCAGCGAACATCGTGGCAAGATACGGGCTCCAGTACGACGACTCCGCGCGGATTTTGGCCGGCAGCAACCGCCTCGTTGCCCTCGATCGTACCCGGACCAACGATGCCCGTGTGATCGACGTTCGCAGCATAGATCAACGCCCGATGGCCTGGCTGCCAGCGGCCTTCCCAGCGAATATCGATCATCGGATAGTCGGCCAGGTCACTGCTGCCGATGATGACCGAGTCTTTTTCCAGTCGCAAAATCGTTTCGTATCCGATTTGGACACTGCCGATCAAGAACTTACCGGCTGGCACAACGACTTTGCCGCCCCCCGAAATCGCACAGGTGTCGAGTGCCTTTTGAAACGCCGCGGTGTCTTTGGTCACGCCATCGCCGATTGCCCCAAAATCTTTTATGTTGTACGTCGCGTCGGCAGCAGCCAACAATACTGCTGAAGCACCCAGCAAGATCGGCAAGAATAGAATCCAAGATTCGCGCATCATTCGGTCCCCTTAGAAAACGAGTGCGATGAAAACTGTTTGCCCAACGGTTCGGACGTTACCAGCTTAGCACGGACGATCACTGAATCCAGAGTCGGCAGCACGTTACGGATTCGACCGGGAAGTTTCCCGAGAAACTAAATTTACGCCGGATGTGTCAAGTGGCATTGCTAGTTGTTAAAATCTTTCTGGTGAAGCTGAAAGGTGCCGAAATGAGCAAACTTTATCGCGGCCATTCGTTTCGAATCGGATTTGATTTATTGATTCCAGCGCTCATGATTACCTGGGTGTTGAGCGCGTTTTGCGCCGTAGCGGCAGCACCGACCGCGGAACCGGCGCAATCGCCTGAATCGAAAGCGGCCTCAGCATCCAGCGCCGCGGAAGCGACGAACCATCCGGCGCTATTTTTGGTGGGCGACTCCATCATGAAAACCGGTTCGGGTAATGGCGAGCGCGGTCCTTGGGGATGGGGTTCCGAGATTGTTTCATTCTTCGATCCGGGAAAAGTCCATGTCTATAACGAGGCACACGGAGGACGGTCGAGCCGTTGGTATATCGCGGAAGGTTTATGGGCCAAAGTTCTTGAACGAATTCAACCAGGCGATTATGTGATCCTGCAGTTCGGCCACAACGATTCGGCGAATTCGAAGAATTATCCCGATCAAATTTCAGTGAAGGGCAGTGGCGAAGAAACGCAGGAAGTCGAAAACCCATCGGTCGAAACGAAACAAACCGTGCACACGTACGGCTGGTATCTTCGCCAGTACGTTGCCGATGCCCAGTCCAAGGGCGCAACTGTCATCATCTGCTCGCCGGTGCCTCGCAATACCTGGGTCGACGGCAAAATTAAATGCGGTTTCGATAGCTATTCGCAGTGGGCCGCAGACGCCGCCAAAGCCAGTGGAGCGAAGTTCATTGATCTGAACGCCTTGGCTGCCGAACGCTTCGATGAACTTGGTCAAGAAGGAGCCGCCGCCTACTTCGCAGACTTTCAACACACCACGAAAGCTGGTGCCAGATTGAACGCCGAAGCGGTCGTCGAAGGCCTCAAGAAACTTAAAGAGTGTAAATTGGCCGACGACGATCTAGCCTCGGTGCCGCCAGTCGGAGACACGGGCGTTGCGCCGACATCGGCAAATGAAGCCCACTCCAGCATGGCAGCGATTGAGAAAACCGCAGCGCCGTCAGCGACCGCCCTGCCGGATCACAGCGGCCCGGCTTCGGCATCGAGTTCGGCACTCGCTTCGGGCCCAGATCCCAAAGAGATTCCCGTCCCGCCGATTCAGACTTCGCTCGGGACACTGCCCGGAATCGACGAGTTGCCCGTTCGTGTTGAGATGCCAGATATTTTGACAATGAACGATGGAACCAAGGTGACAACTCTGGAGCAATGGAAACAGCGCAGAGAGGAAATGAAGAGAATTTTAGAATACTACGCGGTCGGGTTGGCGCCACCGCCGCCGGGCAACGTCAAGGGTGAGGAAGTTAAATCGCAGATGCTGTTGAATGGGAAGGTAAAGTATCGCCTGGTGCATTTGACGTTCGGACCGCAGGAAAGCTTGTCTCTGGATATCGGAATTTTCACTCCGTCGGAAGGCGGACCATTTCCTGTACTGATTTTTCCCGGCGGAACACCGCCTGGAGCCACCCCGCTGCCGAGACTACCTCAGGGGCCAGGACAAGGCAAAGGCATCGATGCGCTTTTAGCTGTGGGACCTAACCCACAACCCGTTAAACTGCATGAGGAAGTGCGCACAGAGCGCCGTGGATTCGGCGGCCCCGCCGATCCTGAGACAATCGCGACTAGCAATCCTGCTTTGGCACACGGTATTGCCTATGTGACCTTTAACAACAACGATTGCGGTGAAGATACGACGCTGCGAAACGCCGACGGTAGCTGGGCTTTCCGCACGACCCGATTCTATCCTGCTTATCCAGGCTACGATTGGGGACTGTTGCGCGGCTGGGCCTGGGGCGTTTCACGGATCGTCGATTATCTGCAAACCGATCCATCGATCGACAAGAGCAAGCTCATCGTATCGGGCGTGTCGCGCACGGGTAAATCGGCAATGATCGCCGGTGCTTTCGATAATCGCTTGGCGATGGTAGCTCCCGTGGCCAGTTCCGGCGGTGGCACGCCTGCCTATCGTTTCAGTGGCGCTGAGTACGGTGGGAAAGAAGGCTTGAGCGAGATGATGCGGAAATATCCGAATTGGTTTTCGCCACACCTGCATGAATTCTGGGGGCATGCCGAAAAGCTCCCATTCGATGAGCATTGGTTCATTGCCCTTGTAGCCCCCCGTTCGTTCATTGCGCTGGAAGGGACCAGAGACCAAAACGTAAACCTTAACGGAGTTAAACAATCGTGGCTGGCAGCCAAGCCCGCTTACGCCCTGTTCGGCCCCGATTCTGATCGGCTCGGGGTGAGTTGGGCCGATCGCCCGCATGGAATGGTCCAGGGCGACTGGGACGCTTTACTGTCCTTTGCCGACAAGTTTCTGTTGAATAAACAAGTGGAGCGGCGGTTTGGCCAATTTCCAGAGCAGCCAACTTCGGCAACGGTCAATGGCGCGGAAGGAACTGATTCCAACCACTGAGTGTTGCTGCTGATGGAATGGGCGCCGGCACATTTTTTACCAAGCAATCCACATTTATGGACCATTGCTCCTCTCAAACAAACCGTACGCGTGTAAGCACCAATGGCGAGAAAAACAACCTTTAGGTGGTGAGTCGCCTAAGCGCCGTCGCCGTTGCGAGATTACTTCTCAAACGGCTACCCACTTTGGAATCGATTCCGTAAGCGTATTCACAGACGGCATCGTCGTGGTGAACCAGCATCATCAGTCGAGCGCCGCCGCCAGCTTGGGTCCATTCCAGCATTTGCTGATCGCCGGTCGAGTTACCAAAGGCAGCAATGGGTCGGCGCCCGATCACAATGTTGATGCCTTCAGGTTTTCCCGTTTTATCATCAATCAGCAAAACGTCCGGCAGCTTCACTAGCGTTGGACTATTGTCCGTGGGCGTTGATCTTCTCGGTTAACCGCTGTTTCAAATCTTCCATGTTGAAGCTGGCACCTTTTTGCAGCGGCGGAAATTCGATGAAGCTTTCGGCGGCCTGGGCGACAATTTGTTGCACGAACACGAAACGCCAGAACTCGTAGGCGTACCAATTGTAAAATCCTAACGATCCGTCTGCGCCGCCGCCGGGTAGACCGGTGCGCTCGAATGGATCCAAACGCAGATTGGTTAAGATTGGCCAATCGACTTTTACTGTGGCGCCTAGCCAGCCGTTGGGCTGATCGGTAAAGCGGTACTTGTAATCGTTAATGCGCACTGCGCTAAGCGTACTTTCGGTGAAATAGAAAACTTCGTGTCGTCGGGATGGTCCTTTGCCGGTTAGCAGATCCCATTGGTTGTAACCATCGAGATGTGTTTTATAGGTGTGGTCGCCGATTTGCTTCCCTTTTTTTAACTCGTTAATAATGTCGTCGTCTCCAGCCGCGGCCACCAAGGTTGGAAACCAATCGAGGCCCGAGACAATGCTATTTTCCACCTTGCCTGCTGGCACCTTGCCGGGCCACCGCAGGATGCACGGGACGCGGAAGCCACCTTCCAAGGCTGTGCCTTTGCCGCCTGCAAACGGGGTTTGCCCGCCGTCGGGCCAGGTGAAGTTTTCCGCGCCGTTATCGGTAGTGAACACGACAATTGTGTTGTCATCCAAATTATTGTCTTTCAGATACTTCATCACCCCACCGACTACATCGTCCAGTTGCGCCATGCCCGCTTCCTGAATAGTCCAACCGTTTTCCGGTGTCCGCATGGCTTCGTATTTTTCGGACAGATGCGTTACAACGTGCATGCGGGTGGGATTGAGCCACAAGAAAAACGGCTTGTCGTCTTGGCGAGCTTTGTCGACGAATTTGAGTGCTTTGTCGAGAATCACCTCGTCGACCGATTCCATGTTGTATTTGATTCCCTGCATGGGATGCGGCGGCAGTGGTCCTTCGTCTTCGATTTTTTGCTTGCCGACTTTTCCCCAGCGCGGCTGCACCGTAGTGTCGTCAGTATCGGTGGCAACACAGTGCAGCAGATCGCGCGGGCCAACTTTGTCGAGCAGTTGCGGTGGATAGTTGCGATGGAACGGATCTTCCATGGCATCCAAGTGGTACAGGTAGCCCCAGAACTCATCGAAGCCGTGAACAGTTGGCAGGAATTGATTCAAATCGCCCAAATGGTTTTTGCCGAATTGCCCCGTGGCGTAGCCCATCGATTTCAACACAGTGGCAATCGTGGGAGCCTGCTCCGGCATTCCGATCGAGGCACCTGCCTGGCCCACAGTCGTTAAACCGGTGCGGATGGGAAGTTGCCCAGTAATAAAATTGGCACGGCCCGCGGTGCAACTGGCTTCGGCGTAGTAATCGGTGAACATCATTCCTTCGGCGGCTAGCTTGTCGAGATTGGGAGTACGGCCGGCCATGATGCCGCGGTGATAAGCGCCAATGTTAAACCAGCCGATATCGTCAGCCATGATGAACACAATGTTCGGTTTTTTGCCATTAGGTGGTGTTGAAGGACGGTTGCCCGAGGCCTGGGCCAGCAAGGTGTCTTTCGAGATATTGCTGGCGCCCTGAGCCTGCGCAGAACTGTGCCATTTCAGATTGCCAGTTGCCGCCAAATAACCAAGCAACACGCCGAACGCAATAAACGCGATCGCTGGAAGGTTGATTCGTTTCAGCATGGCAATTTGCCTCATTAATTAGAGAATTCGAGAGAATGTGGACGACAAAAAAACAATCTCCGCGTCAGCGCACGCAATGTAACGTTGATAATACAAATCACATCACTCTAAATTGCGATTGTTAGGTAATTTTTGGTTTCGCACTTTTATTATTGGTTTGGCGACTTCACGCAGCGAAATCCTACGTGCGACATGCCGGTATCCGGGGCGCTTCCCTGGCGTGCGCTGGGGCGGTAGCGCCAGCAATAATCGTCGCTGCATAAAAACGAACCGCCGCGCTGTACTCGCTGCGGTTGATAGGGTGTGGATGGATTGAAACTGCGATCCGGACCAGTCGGATTGACAATAACTTCCCCTGTCGTAGCGCGGCGCTTATATAGATCAACATCGTACCAATCGGCACACCACTGCCACACGTTGCCCGCCATATCGTACAGACCATATGCGTTGGGCGGAAATGCTTTCACCGGGCTAGTACGCTCGTAGCCGTCGGCTTTGGAGTTGCGAAAGGGAAAGTCTCCCTGCCAGGTGTTGGCCTGCGGGTGTTTGTCGTCAGGCGGCTCGTTGCCCCAAACGTAATCTTTTTTCTCCAATCCGCCGCGCGACGCGAATTCCCACTCGGCTTCGGTGGGTAAACGTTTGCCGGCCCATTTGACATAGGCGACGGCATCATCCCAAGAAACTTGCACGACGGGGTGATCGCCGCGGCCTTTCAAATTGCTTTGCGGTCCTTCGGGATGACGCCAATCCGCGCCGGGCGTCCAATGCCACCACTGCGGAGCATCGCCTTGATGTAGCGAAACAGGTCCACTCGTCGGTTGAAATACCATTGAGCCGGGAACCAAATCGCTGGGATCTGGACGCGGCGATCCGGGCGGAACTTGCTTCATGATCTCGTCGAGCTTCGGAGTTTGTTCAGCCGTCGTTTTGTAGCCCGTGGCGTCGACGAACTGTTCGAATTGCGTGTTGGTCACGTCGGTGGCATCCATCCAGAAGCCGTCAATATGCACTCGATGCGGCGGCATTTCCTCAGGCCACCCTAAAGCGGAATCAGTGCCCATCGTGAATTCACCGCCCGGAATCCAGACCATGCCCGGCAGGTTCTGGCCCATCGGGTTAGAACGAACCCAACGAATGCCGGCATATGTGAGTCCAAACGCTCCAACACCCAGCAACCCGAGACACAACCATCCGCGAAAACTATGATTCATTTTAGAAATGAAATTGTTTGTAAAATCAAATTTACGATTGTGTTCGCACCTTAAATATACCAGATCGCCATATCCAGTTCGCTAAACTTAAGTGCATCGCCTACTTTGAAAAAGTCGAGGCGGGTGTTCCCAGACGCGGTACATATTCGTCGAAGAAAACAGCCAAGGAGAGCCATCAAGTCATCAATCGAAGCTCAAATTAAGCGACGACCCATCGTTAACTGGGTTCGCAAAAGAGAAGACGAGCAATAAGGCTCGGCTGAATCGCGCGTCGGTCATATCGACGAATGGCACGTAGATCGACTTAAATTATCGCATGCTTGCACATGATCTTGTGCTAGAACGGCCAGCTAGTAATACAGCTAATTGTGGTCATTGAGGAAATCTAAGTGCCATTCGTCACATCGACCGAAGCAAGTACCTTCGATGTGTAGGACGGAAGCAGCGTTTGGAGTTTTAGCCAATTTGCAACCCTTGCGATCTGTTCCAAGTGAATTAAATTCATCTGCGTCGTTGGTGAATACGTGAAAATACCTTGGTGCCAAAATAGGAGAGCATTTTGAAATGAATGTATAATTCCGGTCGGGAGATTAGTTGCCACCCATACTTCTGACAACGTATTTTCAAATCCTACTACATACGGTCCGCTGACATGTCAACCGACGCTCAAAAGAACCTGGAAGCAGTCCTCAATTCGCCCAGCTATCGACCGGCCGACCGCGATCCCGATCTGCTACAAAGGCCGGAGCTTCGGCCGGTTCGTTTGCAGTTGGAGCTGTACAAACCTGAGTTATCGCTGGAAGAGCATCAGGTGCGATCCACGATTGTACTGTTTGGCGGAACGCAGATTGTCGAGCCGAACGATGCCAAAGTACGATTGCAGCGGGCCCAAGCGGCACTGGCGGAAAATCCTCAGAATGTCGGGCTGCAGCGTTCAGTTGCACGCGATAAGCGATTGCTGGCGAAAGCCCATTTCTACAATGCTGCAAGAAGTTTCGCCCAGATTGTGTCCCGTGAGAATCAGCGACATGATTGCCGCGATTACGTAATCGTCACCGGCGGAGGGCCAGGCATTATGGAAGCAGGCAACCGCGGTGCCCACGACGTAGGATGCAAATCGATCGGCCTGAACATCCGGCTGCCAGCCGAACAGGCACCCAATCCATACATTACGCCCGACCTGTGCTTCCAGTTTCGCTACTTTGCGCTCAGGAAAATGCACTTTTTGTTGCGCGCCAAGGCGTTGGTCGTTTTTCCCGGTGGCTTCGGCACGCTGGACGAATTGTTCGAAGTGCTGAACTTGCGGCAAACCAACCGAATCCAGCTGATGCCGATCATCCTGTTCAATCGCGAGTATTGGAATCAAGTGATTGATTTCCAGTTCCTTGCAGACGAAGGAGTCATAGGTGATGAGCACCTTGAATTGTTCAACTACGCGGAATCTCCCGAGGAAGCTTGGGATATCATTCAGCAGTTTTATCAACAAACCACGGGGAACAGGACTTAGCGAATGGCCTTGGCGGCGTAACGATGTGCTGTGCGCTGCCGAATTCAGATGATCTCTGCAAGTTGCAGGAAACATGCTGAAGTGTTGGCGGTTATCCTATCCGTTTAAAATCAATATATCCACGTTCTACATCTGTGCTGATCAATTGTACGCGAAGGTTGTGGCCGACATCCACGCCTTCAAAACCGCTCGCCAATCTTCCTTCAATGGGCGGTTGAAAAAGACGGACCCATGTTCCTTTATCCGATGCGCCAGTGACGATGGCGTTGAACTGCTGCCCAATTCTTGATTCCAACAATATTGCGGCTGCGGATTTTCCGACCTGTCTTTCGACCTTCTTTGCTGCGTCTTCCCCTTCGGTGCAATGCTTCGCAAGCACCTCCAATTCAGCGTTATCATAGGGCTGGGAACCACCTACCATCGCTGCTTTCAGCAACCGTTGCGTGATTAAGTCGGGGTATCGGCGGTTCGGGGCGGTGGAGTGAGCATAGTCCTTGACCGCTAGCCCGAAATGCCCAGTGGCGCTGCCTCCGGGAAGTTGAACAACATATTCACCGGCACCTAGCAACTTGATGACACTGAGAGATAGATCAGGAAAGCGGAGAGGGTCAGCGGCTTTAGTCGATATCAGGAATTGCTCCAGGGCCTTAGAGTCGGGCTCCTTAGGCAAAGTTGAGCCCCACTCGGCAGCAAGTTCGACGATACGATCCCAATTTTTTGGCACGCGCACAACACGCCGTATCGACGGAAGTTTTTTGGATGCAAGGTATCGTGCAGTAACGCCATTGGCAGCGATCATGAAGTCAGCAATCAGATCTTTGGCCCTGTTCGGTTGGTCAGTTTCCAGGTCCTTGAGCTCATCTCCGACAAATACTGGGCGCGCTTCGATCGTTTCAAGATCAAGCGCACCTGACGCGTGCCGCACCTTTTTTAGTTTTTGAGCCACGCGGTCCTGGAGTCGAAGGTTCTCGTCGAGACCGCTTATGGTGGCGAGGACTTGCGGCATCGGACCCTTGCTCTCCAGCCAGCTGGCGACGGAGTTGTAAGCAAGTTTGGCGCGATTACGTACGATCGCTCCATATAGGTCAGAATCTTGCAGCGACCCATCTTCGGCGAACACCATTTCAATGACGACAGCCAGACGGTCTGATTCGTAGTTCAGCGAGGTAAGATCAGTAGAAAGTTTCTCGGGTAGCATCGGAAATATTTCGGCAGCGGTATAAACCGAGGTAGTATTTTGCCTCGCATGATCATCAAGCGCTGACTGCTTCTTCACGATTGCGTCAACATCGGCAATGGAGACAAGGACTTTTACGGCTCCTGCGGGCATGACTTCGGCAACGGTAAGCTGATCCAGATCACGCGAGTCATCATTGTCGATGGAGCACCAAAGAAAGTTTTTGAGATCGCGCGCCGGTTCTTCAGTTCGTGTTGCCGGTCCGTGGATTCCGTTGAGCTCGGCGAGTGCAGTGATTGGGAAGTCCGGAACAAGCCCTCTTTCCAGCATCACCCTATGGGCAATGTTCTGCAGGATGGATCGAGATTGTCTGCCGTCAGTATTCGACACGAATTTACCTTCGTAGATGAGCGGTTGCGATGTCTCGCTTAATCAACGATCCCTTCATGCTTTGCCATTTATTCTGACCATCCACCTACTTTATGGCATCGCATTTCCCACATATGCCCGACTCGAATGAAGCCGTCGTTTAAGCGAATTGGTGGCTAGCATGGTTAGTAGAATTGAGATAGCAAATATGTAAATGCCCCATTGCACTTGAATATGCGTGCCCCCCGGAAAACCTTTAAAACAGATTACGAGGGAAGCAATGACGAATACGTCGAGCATCGACCATTTACCCAGACTCTCCAGGAGTTTGAGATTTCGGTCAGCAGCAGACCGTCCAGAATGAATGAACAAGATTATGGCCGCCAATTTGGCCACTGGAAATGCCACAGAAAAAAGCAGGATTAGCCCACCGATAAGGAGTTCTCGTTGCTGCAAAAGATGCACGATGCCGCCCGCCAGAGAAAACTGACGTGGTTCCAGGTCATCGCATACAAAAAGACGAACCAATCGCTCGAAAAAGCCGCCACCAAACTTTGGAATCATGGTGAAGGAGGGGGCGAAGATGCCCACCAGAAACAAGGCCCCAGCGAGATATGCTAACCACAGCGCCGAGTCGCCGTAGATATGCCTTGGAATTGGCAGCAACGAACCATTGGCAAAGTGACGTGTGCCCAAGGAATTTCGTGGTTTATTCATTCTGAACCGCAGTACTTTCGAGAGTTTTCTGTGGGATATGGGGAAAGCATATGTATGCGCTTCAATGGCCATCACTGAGAATAGCCACGCCGTGCCGAACGTTGACATTATATGATTGGTGGTTACTGAAAGTCACGCCATCGGTATGTGCTCAAAGAGCAAACAGCCCAAGTGAGTGTAATTCCCGATAACATGCTGCAAATCCACCGGAACCTTCAGCGTTAATTGACGGTGATCGGCACAATTGTTCGCCGAATCCCCTGACAAACATGCGATGAATCGAAATTCATTTGCGCGCGTCGGTCACATCGACGAATGTCACGTAGATCGACTTAATTAATCGCATGCTTGCACATGATCTTGTGCAAGAACGGCCAGCTAGTAATACAGCTAATTGTGGTCGCCGAGGAAATCTAAGTGCCATTCGTCACATCGACCGAAGTACGTAAGGACTAACCAGGCCAACTGGCTTTCAAGGCCTTTCGAGAAGAGTGTACGTTCTTGACATTCTTTAGAAGCGGGCGATTTATTGTTACTCAAAGATTGCGCAGCTGGGATTCGAACCCAGGACCTACGGATTGAAAGAGCGTTGGCGGTTGCCGGCGGCGACCGCGATTCCTACATCCCTGCGTTCAACGTCTGCAAGTGCCGAGTAAAATGCTCAATTAACACATCCTTATAGACGTTTAGATTTTCATTGATAACCTGTCGGACAACTGGACCCAGTTGGCTATCAGTCAGTACTGATCCAAACGTGCAGTGCAAAATCTCTCTACCGGCTGCAGTGAATCCGTGTCCTGGTGGCACGTCGCTCCAACGCTCCAAATAGATTTGCTGCAACCGTCCGTTGTCGGCAATTTCAATTGGGGCGGGAATGGCGTCCAGGATCGCTGACACATGATACGTTGCCTTGTCGGTATCGTAGCGATCGCGGGCAAAGTTCACGATCTGGCGAAAGAGGCGAGGCGCGCACATTGCCACCACACGCAAGGCTTCCAGATAACTGGTGCCCGCCGTTTTCACGTGAAATAGACCCTTGGTAGCTTTGGCGAAGCAACCGTACATAGATAGTTTGTCAGAGCCGGAGTGCAAACTCAATTTGTACGGTCCCAAATGCCGGGCAATTGCTGCATGTTCCGTCAGCGAGGCAGACAACTTCCGCACATCGCCTTTGTAGTCGACGCCCTTTTCAAAGTCGCCGACAAACCGCGGCGCCAAGCTTACCAATGGGAGATCATGCCGTCGGATTTGATCGGCAATAATGTAATGCTCAGCGGCGCTGGTCGGTTGGTCCGTTTCATCAACACTGATTTCAATTTCGCACGGTTGATTACGGTTGCGGGCTTCTTTTTGAATGCACCGACCCATTTCAAGCGCGTGCACAATAGCCTTCCCGTATTTAACGGCTGCACGCATGACCGTGGGCCGATCGAAAATGATGACTGAGCCGTCCGGCACTTTGATTTCTTTGCCCAAATACAAATCGACCCAATCGATGTGCCGCTGTACGGTGGAAAACTTGTCCTCTAATGCAGCTGGACTGTAATCATCGGATTTTCGATCGACGTAGTCTGATGGATCGATCGTGAAGAAAACAAAGCCTGCCTCGGCAGTATTCCGTACATCCTCCGGAGTTTTGAGATGATCCGCGTCAGCGCCCCAGACATCAGTGAAGGCGGCTTGCCCCAGCGCAGAAGCGGCCGCCTGCATCACTTGTTTGGGAGTGCGGCTGGTACGGGCCATTTCGCGGATCGACTGTTGCGCGAAGATGCCTTTAATTGAACGGCCGGCGCATTGCAATGCGGCCAGATGCCCTGGTGTGGCGGTTCCCAACCGATCGCCGAAGCCAAAGCTGGGCTGCAATCCCAGGGTTGACGGTTTAAGGTTCACAACTGAATCGCTCCAAAATGTACATAGCAACCACACATATGACAGTGGGGAACTAAAGAATCGGAAACCATTCTTTAATGCAGTGGCTCCGGAGCCCCCCGGGCGATTACGGCTGCGCCTTTTTAATGTTGCGGTTGATTTGCGCAAGGTCGACTTGGTCGGTGTTTTCCTGCACGAAGTCGTGGTCGGCAGCGACCGTGACGTCATGGAATGTCACGTTTGAGATGTGACTGTCGGGCAAGCCCTTAATTTTACCTGCATTGCGCGAGTTTTCGGCGGTTATGTTACTGAATTCGATATATTGCATTTTTGGGATTTTATTGGGATCTCCGTGATAGTTCGGTCGGTTGTTATCGACATACGTCAGATCCAGCACGATGGCGTTCGCGACGTTCTTCATTTGAACGTCGTCATAATGGATCCGCTCAACCAGGCCGCCGGCGCCGCGCATCGATTTAATCCGCAGGCCATTGTCGGCGCCCTCAATCGTGCAGTGCCGCACCAGCATGTCGTGAATGCCTTCGGCGGTTTCACTGCCGATGGAAATTCCATGGCCGTGGTGGATATTACAGTCTTCAATTAGGATATTGTGTCCGCCCGCCTTAATGACAACATCATCGTCGCCTACATCAAAATCGCAATTGCGGATCAGTACATTTGTGCAATTGGTGGGATCGAGTGCGTCTGTATTCGGAGCGTTGGATGGCGACCGGAATTTTACATCTTCGATTACAAGGTCGGATACATTCTTTGGTACTAAATGAAACATTGGCGAATTGCGCAGCGTGATTCCGGAGATGTGCAAGCGCTGGCAACCGTCAATGACCACCATTTTCGGCCGTGGGTACACCAACCGGCCTGGCTGTGCGCGGCTGGCGCGCTCGGACCAAGCCCACCAAGTTGTCCCCGCGCCGTCGATGGCGCCCGAACCAGAGATTGCCACATCGTGCAATTCATGCCCTGAGATTAGTGGAGCAGGTATTTGTACCTTTTTTTTGACTTCATTCTGGTCCTCCAGCGTTTCAGGCTCGGGCAAGCCGTAGTCGGTGAATGTGCTGGCCGCTTGTAGGACGGTGCCATCTTCCAAGTGGAGATCGAGATTGTTGCATAACTTAATCGGCAGAATAAGATACGTGCCCTTCGGTACGACTAGTTTTCCGCCCCCTTCACTTTCCACTTTGGCGATCGCTTTGCTGAAAGCCTCGGTGTCCCAGGTCTTTCCGTCGCCGACGGCGCCGAAATCTTTCACGTTGAATGTACGGTCGGGAATCTGGGGTGATGCTGGATTGAGCTGCGAGAGCGATTCAATCGTGGCCGCTTGTGTGAAATCGGATGCTTGAGATACATCTGCAACACCAATGAACAGAAAAACCCAAATTGTTGACAACAAAAGAGAAAGAGACCGTACGGCCGAAATGCGGCCACGGCAGCTAGGGTTTTGAGTTGTGAGCGTCTCGATCTGAGCGAATTTAGCTGGTCGCATGAGCATGTCTTGAGCGTTGAATAATGAGAGCGTCTTGTGAGACATCGAACGTTAAAATGCTAGCCCAAATAGGCCAGAACCATTGTAACCCACGGCTGTATTTTTGTGACTGTTTTAACTGAATATCGTGGCACCTCGAATCAACTTTCACCATATCCATTTCCTGCCCGATTTTTGAGTCGACCAGTGATTTTAGGATCAATAACGGATTCGGCGGCGGTTCATTTTGCGTAAAACGGCTCACTGGATGCAAAACAGGTAAGTCGTTAACCTATTATCGCGTGCGAAAATACTCAGTTAGTTCCACGTTGCATTACTTCGCAAAAACGTGCGACTTAAAACGCCAAGCTATCGTCCGCAAAATGTTTCTTCGTCGCTGAAAACAACCGCTCATTTTCAATGTTCTTTTGGCACCTAAAAGAAATATCATTATGCCTATTACTGTTAAGGACGTAGCGGTTACGGCATCGGTTTCATTGGGAACAGTTAGCCGCGTGTTGAATGGCGATCCGTCGGTTTCTACAGAAGTACGTCGGCGAGTTCGCGAAGCCGTCGACACACTTGGTTATACAAGACTGCGGAGTCGCAGTAGAGCGAATTCATATTCGCCGCTGAAGGGCAGAAATATTGCGCTGGTGATGTTGGGAATGGACCGCAGCCTAGCCGATTTGCCCTCCGTCGCAGCGGCCATTCATGGCGCAGAGGCGACGTTGAAAGAATTGGGCGCCAATCTATTGTTAGTCGATATTCCGCGCGCCGACCATTTGCCCGCAACTCTGGGACGCAACCGGATAGACGGTTTGTTACTTCAAGGTGCGCTGCTGGAGACAATGCTTCAACATGCTAATATCGCATTGCTGCAAAGGCTGGAACAAATTCCCACCGTTTGGTTTCTCGGCAAGCCGGTAGGTGCTTGGGGGGACGTGGTGGAGTCGAACGATCGATCTGTCGGCCGGTTGGCTGCTGAGCACCTGTGGCAGCAAGGACACCGTCGCTTGGCATTTTTAAGTCCAAAGCCACATCAGGCGACATTTGCTCAAAGACAAGCGGCATTTGAATGGCATGCGAGGCGCCTGGGAGCTCACTTGACCACCGTGCTGGGGGAAGGTAGCGAGGGGAAACAACCAATACCGCCGGTCGACGCGCTGCCCAGCGTCGATGGCCTGGTGGAGCAATTGTTGTCGCTGCCGAATCATCCGACCGCCGTGTTCGTTCCAGGCGACGCTGTTGCGGCGATGGTGTACCGGGCACTAGCCCAACGCGGTTTGCAGATTGGGCGCGATCTTAGCATGATATCGTGTAATAACGAGGCGACTCTGTTGGCAGGACTATATCCCAGTCTGACGACCATTGATATTCACGCTGAATATATTGGTCGGCGTGCAGTGGACCAACTCATTTGGCGGTTGGCACATCGGGAACTTCCTGCGGACGATATCGGCGTTGAACCGACGCTTCACGGAGGTGAGTCCGTGAACAATTATGCTGCTTCGCACGCTGCCAGTAATGGCCATAAGACCGGCTGAGTTCTCCGGCAACATTCCGGTATCGAACCGTTGAGAATTCCGCTGGCACTTCGCGTGATACACCCGAGCTAATTTGCCAGATCGAAGTCGAATTGATTTGTGCCAGAATGCACTTCGACATTTGTAGAAAGCAATGGTTTTCTCGGCGCAATAACATTCAAGTGGGAATCCAGCATTTCCGGCACGCTAATGATTACCTGTTGTTGACCGACCAAGGCCCCCACTTTCTCAGTGGTGTAAATCGCCTGATAGCGGCCGTCCTTGTCAGTGCGGCCCTCGCTGCCGCGACCTCCTCCGGCTGGAACAAGATCGACACACAAATTCGGCTGGGGTCGGCCGTGAAATGTCACTAGTCCGCTAACGGAGCCCAATTGCACAGTGGAGCTGTGCCCCAACGAGGCGTAGAAGGCAGCGCCTAGGAACGTGACCACCAGAATGATGCAGGCCCCGGTGACAAAATAAAAAAACCGCAACACAGCCATAACCTCGACAAGACGTGCAAAATAAAGCCAGCAAGCGTTCGCTAAATACCACAGCAGGCAAAACTATTTTGCTTTTTGTTGTGTGCCGATATCGCCCAAATCGAAATCGAACGTGTTGGAGCCGGAAGTAACATCCACATCCTTTGATAATAGAATTTCGTTGTTTTTCTTCTCCGGGGTGATGGTTACGTGATGCTGGCCCGGCACAGCCCCCATTTTGTTGAGGGTGTAGATCAGTTCGTACCTGCCGTCGGCGTCGGTGTATCCTTGTGAGCCCCTGTGGCCAGCTCCGGGTGAAAAATTAACAATTAGCTTAGGCTCGGGCTTTCCGTCTTTAGTAACATGTCCGGTAACTGTCCCCAAATCCATTCCGGAATTACAGCCGCCCAATAGGACCAGTGCTAACCCGACGAAGGCAACGGGGAGCATCGTTCCAAATGGTTTTCTGGATAACATGATTTGCGTTTTGGTTCCTACAAAGATGCCCACGAATTCTCGATCCGTGGGCTAAGAAATAATGAGGCCAGGATAACAAGCAGTGATCAATAACTCTGCAATGTATAAGGGTTCTTATCTTTGCCGATCATACTGTTGCCATCGTTGATACCACCCAGCATTTCCCAAGTGGCCGAATCAATGTTTTCGCTGATAAAACGAACCGAAGCATCGGCCATTCCCATGTTGGCGCCCCCTGGATGCAAGCTGCCGCAGCCGTACGCTTGATCTTTTGTTGCGGTTGAGCCGAATGTGTAGCCATTTAATAAAAATGCACCGCCATCGCCATTGTTCGAGTTTGAAATGGCTGCCGTTGCGACAACATTGGCCAGTACCTCGCTTATGTAACGGCCTTCAGAAGGACCAATCCAAGCGCCGGCGATATGGCCCCGCGTTCCAAGCGGTTTGGAATAAGTGTCGACGTAAGAGCCATCGCGCTCGCCCAGTGCAAAGGTTTTGCTCGTTCCGTCGGTAATGTCGTTGATTCTAATTTTGCTGTTGTAATAAAATACGCCCTTTTTCTCGTTGTAAACCTTTTTATAGCTGGCACTTCCCCACCACGACCAAGCGGTGCCATCGTCGCCATTTTTAGCCCCCTCCGTTCCGGCGATGCCCACATAATTTGATTTGCCGATGTTGTCCTTGCCATAGGGATCAGGAGGATTCGGAGAAGTGGTTTCTTTGTTCGCAGGTTGATTGAGCAAGCAATCGACAGCACCCAAAGTATCACTGGGGCATTGGAACTCGGCCGGCGCTAAAAGCGGGGTGTTCGCAAAAGCGCCGGTTGCGTTTGGGTCGTTCCGGTACATATCCAAAGGCGCATTGGCAACTTTACTTTGATCGAAAATTTTGGTCCAACTATAATCCAAACCTTTGGGGTCCGGATTGCCGGTAGTCACTCCGTACGCCGCGGGACTAACGCTTCGAATGATATCGCTAACCGCCGTTTCCTCCATGAAGGGCAAAATAAAGGCAGCCCAGCCAAAAGCGGCTTCTCCAGTCTCACCGGTTCGAGCATATGGATTACCGGCATTCACTGTCGCTCCAGTATTAGGATCTACCTGCAATGATGCAACGATTCTTACACCTGGCGGAAAACATTTGTAGGCACTGTGATAGTTTTGCAGCGCCAGACCTAACTGTTTGACGTTGTTGCTACATTGAGACCGCCTGGCCGCTTCACGCGCCGACTGCACGGCCGGCAACAACAGCGCAATCAAAATTCCGATGATGGCAATCACGACTAGAAGTTCGACCAGCGTAAACGCGGAGGGCCGGCGAGCGAATCGCACAGGTCGAGGCCGTATAAGCTTGTCGCTTGGCGATCCGATTGACATTGCGACTTGAGCAGCGGTCATTGCGCGAGTCCTTAATCGAAATAATGATTAAAATGAGGGTGCCAACCGTACGAAGTGAGATATATCAACCCGTATCGCGAAGAGGCCGAGCGAGGCACTAAGCATTGCCTGTCAAGTCCCCGTCGCCATCGAATCGTCTCAGGAACGCCTCCGAAAAATTAATAGCAATGACGAGACCCGTGAATCAACTTCGGTATGTCTGTTTTCTGATGTAATTCGCAAACTATTTGCCGTCCTGTTTTGTGTGGTTGCCTGCGCAGCATCAACACGACATCAATAGCGCGGGCAGAGAATACGCCACCCCGCAGCGCATTCGCACGAGCCGAAATAACTTCCCCGCAGTGCGTTCACAGACAAGCAGCCCAGGCTTCATCTATAAATTATTTCCAACCAAATGTCAATGAATTGCATTGCGCAAAAAGCGCCATGAGCGTCGGATTAATACCTAACATGTTTTAATCCGTTTTTAATTGCGTGAATCAGGAGTTGGTCGATTAAAGAGCGCTAAAATACGCAATTGTCCCCGCGTGGAAAAAGGATGATTTTACTCTCTACCAGTACCTGGCGGGCAAAGTTCTTGGCCCTGTAGCACACCCTCATAAAAAGTATTTCATCATCATTTTTCCGAAATTGTTGACATGCGCGGAGTCGGTGAGTATACAGGGGGAAGACGGGGGTTAGTTTCAATTTGGCAGTCTCATCGGCGCTGTGCACGTTTTGGAAGAGGCCGCGCACGGCAGCTAAACACCTAAGGGGAGGTTTCTAATGATTCGGCATCTCAGTCGGCTTCTTCCAACGACAAAGTCGCGGTTTTGTGCACGCGGTGCGGCGCTTCTCTCTTTTGTGGCCATCCTTTTGAGCACTTCATTGAGTCAAGCGACCGTCATCGTCAACGACAGCTTTGATTCTGGTTCGCGCTCCAATCCGCCGCCGACATTAACGGCGCCATATACGACCACGTACTCCGAAAACGGCACGAACCAAGACAGTTTTCCCGACCTCAGCTCGGCCTGGTTCTCGAACGGCACTGGAGCGTCGATGACCGCTAGCACCGGCCAAATGGTTGAGACTGCCGGCAGCAGTTCATTCTCGGGATTGACCTATTTTACCGCCCCTGGATACACGGCTCAGTTGTCATTGCCTGGCGACACACTGGTCGCTTCCTGGACTTTCACCACCGGCACCGTTAGCGCCAGCAATGCCAGCCAGACGATGTATTATGCACTGGTCGATAGTTCTGCCGTAGCACGGGCCACTGCCGACTCACAAGGTACGCCCAGTGGACAATTCCCTGGCTATTTGATCCTCGCCAACCTGAGCAACCCCCTAGGAAATAGCAATCCGTTTCAGGCCAGAAAATGGGCAGGTACATCGGGCGCGTTGGTAGGCACTTCAGGTAATTGGTCCGCCGTGAGCCCGGTCACCAACAACACCGTTTCGGGCACTCATGGCTACGATAGCAACACGTCGTATACCATGACATGGACATTGACGTATGTCAGTGCCACTGATTTGAACGTTGATATTAAAATGCAACAGAATAATGGCACCATCGATTTGAATAACGGTGGATTGGAGGAAGTCAAATTCGACGATAGTTCGCCGAGTTCATTCAAGTACGATGCATTTACATTCAGAAGCAGCGGAGGTTCGGCGTCATCGACGTCGTTCACCACCACCAACTTCGAAGTGACAGCTCCGCTGGTAGCTGTGCCTGAGCCGACATCACTGGTTCTGTTGGGCTTGGGCGCGGGCGCTTTGGGATTGTGCGCTTTACGAAGGCGGAAGAATTCGATTTAAAGAAAATCAAGGCTGCGCTTGCCTCCGCTGTTCGGGACAGAGCCGGAGGCCTAGCGTTACATGGATAAGAGGTTTGAACCATGGACATCCAGCCCGCTAACTTGCTCTCAGCGGGCTTTTTTTGTTAGGCAATTTTCCGGGGACTAAGGAGCGCAAACATGAATCGGAAGCCGGCTGCATTCGGGGGTGTCGAATTAGGTCGAGGAGTATTCCTGAGTGTATTAGTACTCGGATTCTGTTCGGTATCCCACGCGCAAACCGTGCTGTTAAACGACAGCTTTGCAGACGGCACGCGGACAACCTCCAGTGGCGTCGTGCAACCGGTGTACGTCGGCGCCTCAACCACGGATAACAGCGCGTATTTTACTAGTGGTACCGAAACATCGAACGAAGCCGCGAACACGGTGCCGGGCAAACTGCAGAATCTAGTGGGCAGCGGTTCACGAAAGGTTTGGTCTTATTTCACCCCCGACGGGCAAGCGCCAGATGCTAATAATCCCCCGACTGACTTTTTGTCGATGAGCGCAGGACAAACGCTTACCGCGTCGATGTCCTTCGTGATACCGTCGACCGTTTATACCACTGGAAACGTTCCCGGCCCTAGCTCTAACTCGCTTGCTGATCTTTCTGCTTCGGGCGCAAAGAAGACCGATTTCCGCTTCGGCCTGTTTTACGACCCAGGCAATCCCACCACAAATCCGATCACGACTTTTCCGCGATTACTGCAGGATTCCAATAGTGACGCCGGCAATTCCGGCAGCGCTGATACGGCAAATCGTTGGGACTATTCACAAGGATACATGTTTTCTATACCGATCGGAACCAATGCTAGCAGTTTACAAATGAGCGAAACGCAAATTGCCAAACGAGTAACCGATCTCGGTTCCAATAACTTGATTTCTTCGACATCAAACTATGTAACAGCAACCACGGGCGGGACCGCGGTGAGCGAAGCATTTGATACCACATATACCGTCCAAATCCAGCTCCATGAAGTCTCGACCACGCAAATGGATGTCACGGCGAATGTTTATCAGGGATCGGACACCGGCACTTTGCTCTCGACGAACACGGTTTCGGACCTTGGTGGCGCCACCCAGACCTTTGGTGGTAACTCTACGGCCGGAAATGTCGGCGTACTCAACAGCTCCTCGATCTATACGAATTTCGATCAGATGTTTTTCCGTCTGGGAGGTGGCAGCAGCGATACCAAAGAGATCGATATTACCAACATGAAGGTAACGTTATCCACGCCGTCGTCCATTTTGCTGGGCGACATGAATTTTGACGGTCACGTGGATGCCAAAGATATTGCGGCCCTGCAGTTGGCGTTGACGAACGAGAATGGCTATTTATCGACGAATTTTGGGAACGGAACCCCAAGTTCTCACGGTCTAACGACCAGCAACATTGGCCAGTATTCAGACGTCACAGGCGGCAACACGTTCAACAATTCCAACATGCAAGCTCTGCTAACGTACCTAAAAGCTGGCCATGGCAGCAGCACCTCGGTGCCGGAACCAGCTAGTTTTGTGCTCGCCGGCTTAGGCGCAGCGGCGGTTGGCCTGTTGGGATGGCGACGTCGGGGGGCTGTCTAATTGTTACGAGGAGAGGGCGAATAAGGACCTGCGGGCGATCTAGATCGCGCCGTTTGGATGTTGAGGTTGCCTTGTAGTTAGATTTGGAAGGCAGCGACCGGACACACTCAGATGTTCCGATTCGCGAAGGAACTGAGATGAATAGACACGGAGAGATGGTGCAAAGCTCTGCACCAGTGCGCGGTTGGATTTTCGCGCTTTCTTGCTTTTTTGCCGCTGCCGCAAGTTCGGCTTGGGCCGATGTGCCCGTTATATTGCCCACGGCGCCTACGCTGCCGACGTTTGGTTCGACCGTCTACAATGTTACGGTTTCCAACCCCAATATCAATGGCGGCACGGCGGCCAGCACGGGAACTACAAACAACGCCACGGCCATTAATGCCTACATCACGTACTGTTCGAACAATGGCGGGGGCACCGTGGAAGTTCCCACCGGATTATTCAAGACCGGCACACTCACGTTGAAGAGCAATGTCAATCTGCAGGTGGACAGCGGGGCCACACTCCAAACCAGCAGTGCCGGCGCCACGCTCATTACAACTTCGGGAAGCGGTTTGCACGACATGGGAATCACCGGCAGTGGCATCCTCGACGGAAATGCGTCATCTGCTACCGGTAACAATCTCATTTCCGTTCAAAACATCAACCGGCTGCTGATTTCTGGCGTCACGATTGAAAACGCCGGCCACGAGCATCTCGTGCCGGAAAAAGACACCAACGTCACGATCTCTGGAATCAACATCAACGACCATAATTCGATTATTAACACTTCGAATTCCACCCATACTTATTTGGTGAATACCGATGGCATCGATTACTCGGGCAGCAACTTTTTGATCCAAGGGTGCAATATTGCCGACGGCGACGACGACATTGTGGCCAAGCCCGCCAGCACCGCCTGCAACAACATCGTGATCAATAACTGCACGATCTATTCCGGGCATGGCATCTCAATCGGTGGCGGTACCGCCGCAGGTGTATCGAACATGATCGTCGCGAATTGCACATTCAATCCTACGGGAATTGGCGCTACTGACCCCACCAAGAACTCCGTTACTTATGGGCTGCGCATGAAGGCAGAGGATGGAAACGATCCCAATCAAACGCAGTCCGGTGACGTTGGGGGAGGCGTTGGACATCCGTTGAAGAACGTCAAGTACATCAATATCAACATGACCAATGTCCAAAACCCAATCGCCATCGAAAGTTTTTATGATGGCGGCGATACCTTTGCCGACAGTCCAAACGACACTGCTTTCTACACATATGGCCCGACCGGGACTGCTGCCAGAGATGTCAGCAATCCCAACGATAGCACGATGAATCAAGCGCCACTGTGGCAAAACATTTCGTACGAAAATGTTACGGCCACTGGAGGCACGCACATCCTGCGCATCAATGGCCTTAACGAAACCACAGATCCTGTAAATCGGCCCTATGCCAATGCGATTGACGGGCTTTCGTTCAGCAACGTTAAGCTGACGGGCACTTCGCAAATGCAATTGTGGTATGGCGCCAATATCGATCTTTCCGGATTGACGGTTACAGGCACAACAGAATCGCTTTACGGCCTGACCAACCTAACATCCACAGGCGTTCCCCTTTTGCCCGGCGATTTCAATCGCGATGGATCGGTGAATGCCGCCGACATCCCGGCGATGATGAGCGCTTTGTCGGACCTCTCGACCTACAAAGCCACCTACGGATTGTCGGATTCACAATTCGAAGTCATCGCCGATTTAAACAACGATTTTGTATTTAACAACGCTGACGTTCAGGCGTTCTTAACCTTGCTACAAACCGGCCTGGGTTCCACCTCTAGCGTGCCAGAGCCTGGGACATTCGTGTTGTTGGCAGCCGGCAGCGGCTTGATACTATTGTGCCGCCGCCGCGGGAAAGCTTTTGCCGGCAATCGGTAGAATGGCCGCTCTGGTAAGAGCGATTGTCAGGCCGGCGGCGTTCAGAAGTGTTTTCTATCCTGTTTTGCCGAAAAACACGCGGTCCACATTGTTGCGCAAGACATCGCGGCCAAGCGTCAGCGCGCGATCTTCACTCCAGCCGCGGTTGATGACGAACCGTTCGGCCAAGATTTTCGCTAAAATGCGCTTGTACATTCGGAACTTGGGCAGCGCGAATTCCAGTTTATACATGTCACTGTAGTAGCCGATTTGTTTCGTCCAGGGAACTGCCTCCAGACGTGCGGAGGCGTCGTGCTCTATGTACACGGGAACATTAGAGTACCACCAATGTCCCTTGGTCCTCACATTCGGGAAAATCCAGGCGAAGGTCATCAGTTCCTGATTGGTAACGCTGGCCAGCACTGAAATAGGAAACACGACCTGCGGGAAAGCATTAAGCAATTCAAGATATTGGACCAGAGACGTTCGTGAATCGAACAAATCTTGCCCTTGATAAACGCCCCCGGGATAAACTGCCTTGTTCACGCCGATCATTAAATCGAACGGTAAGCGGAATTCGGCGCAAAACTCGGTGAGCATCCAAAATACAAAGTTCGACAGGTCGCGTCGATGCGCAGCGCTGATGGTTCCACCCGACTCCAAAGCAGCCTGGACGGCACGGTCGGCACTCGCGGCATCCACCTTTGTTGGCGAAAAATCAGGGGGGAGTGATATGGCGCACAGCTTGCAATTCTTGCTGGTAAAGTGCTGGAACAGCTTGCCGATCGCTTGCCGCATTGTCGCGGCGTTTTTGACGGCAATGCCCGATGCCCGTTGCAATCGTTCCTGTACGCTGGACTTGGCAAAATGAAACACTAAATCATCGGTTCGTAAGCAGGGAACAAACACCCGAGTATCCCATCCGGCCAGCGGGTCATCGAAATCGTTGGTGAGAATCACCGCTTCCAATTTCGATTGCTTCATTACCTTTGCCGACCAATCCGGTTGGGCCATTTGCTGGTGTGCGGCGTTGAAGAGCGCTTCCCAATTGTTCGGTGTTAACCGATCGTCTTTGAAGCCCAACAACACTTGCGCCAATTCGACGAACCAACTGTACTGGATGGTGTTTTCCAGCGGGGCCAAGCTGCCAACAATCCGCGCCACTTTTTCTTTAGCTGAGAGGCCAGGTTCCTCGATTCGTTCTCGCGCTAAACCGGAGGAATGAGCCAGTTCCGTGTAATAATGATAACCGAGAATATCGGCCAAACTGACGGCAGCCGGCTGCAAAGCATTGATATGTGTGTGAGGATCGATCAGAGCAATCGATTCGAGCTCGTCGAACAGGCGCCGGCGAAGGTCTTGCGACATTTGGTTGATAGTAGATGTGTGATTTCTTGAGGGGCGCTTAAAGGGCGCAACACCATGATTTCAGCGTATTTGCCCCGATTGTATAACAATGCGCTGCCGGGACACAAGCGGCGCTAATTTGCTTCCAGCCAGAGTGCGCCTAAATCACACGCGCTGTTGAGCCGGCGCAGGACGACCGTAAAAGAAGCCTTGGGCCAGATCGAAGCCCACCTCTCGGCAAGCATCCGCTTCTCCAGCGATTTCGACACCTTCGGCAACGGTCAGGATGTTTAATTCTCGCGTCAATTGAAACAGGGATGCCAGCAATTGCTGACGTGGCTGCGATACTTCCAAGTTGCGGATCAGACCCATATCGAATTTTAAATAGTCCGGCGGTACTTCGATCAGCTCAATGAGCCGATTTCTGCCAGCGCCGAAGTCGTCATAGGCCATTTGGATGTTGAGGTCCTGTAATTGACGGCGCAATTCTCGCATCGACGAAGCGCTCGTCGCTGCCGCTTCATGTACTTCCAGGACGAGTGGTTGTCGCGGGCTAACTTTGCGAATTTCCTGCAGCGATTCAACGAGCCCGGGCTCGGTAAGCTCACAGGGATGCGTATTCACAAACAGCATCGGCGGCTCAGGCAGCGAGGCGACGCAACGAATGCCTTCCCAACGAAACATGCGGCTTAGCTCCACGGACAAATCAAGCTGGGCTGCTGCCTGAAACATCGCATCAGGCATTTCCAACCCATAAATTTGGCTGCGCGCCAACACTTCCTGGCCGACTACGCGGAGGGTATGGACGTCGACCAACGGCTGATAGTAGGGGGTAACGGCGCGTTCGTTCATCAATCGATCGAATTGCACCAGTGAAAGGGCTTGGTCGCACAACTGCCTTGAAAGAGTACACGCTTCGAATGACGACGACTGTCGGCGCATCCGGAACGGCAATGAAGCAAACTGTACGATGTCATTCTCCTTCAACTCGGTGGATCGTTCGATTCGCCGACCATTGACGTACGTCCCATTGGTGCTTCCTAAGTCGGAAACAAATAGCCGTCCCTCCCTGTCGGCGATTTCGGCATGAACCGCCGAGACCGTTGCCAGCTCCAGGCAAAGGTGTTGGTCCTGGCGGCGACCAACCGTAAATGGATTGGAATGAATAGGGAGGCTGCGGATTATGCCGGATGCGGACAATTGGCCCGTCAGAAACCATAAAGCCTGAATCGAGTCGCTGCGATGCGCCGCATAGGGCGGAGTGGACGGCAGATACCCCTCGGATTTTTTCAAGGTGCTTGGCAGGTCCATCAGTATAGTCCCGATCGCTGTGCGAAATACGGCAGGTTGGCGCACAGAATTCTACTTCACGATACCGCGACGCATTGATTGAGTGCCGCTCGACAAGCTGTTGAAGCAAAACAACGATCATGCGGAAGCAATCGGTTGTAGCGTGAGTAAGCACCGAATCCATACTATACGGAGTCGTCCCGTCGTTCGGTTGCGATCGCGTTAACGTTCGGCAGGTTGAAATTTTAGTCATCCTGCTGCACTCAAAATCGGTAAACTACGACGTAGATTTATCGAGACCGATTGAAACCGATGCAGGGCCGTCAATCTCCTTGTGCCCAGGGTGCATTTGGAATTGGCCACATGTGGCTTTCGGTTGGTGCACCTTGCACCAAACACGGCGGAAATTGTCGTCATCCTTCAACGCGCGAGCCATTACCGTGACTGTCACTGTAACACAAGAATTGGAAGGCGGACTGCTCGATGCACTTTTATCTGAAGATACCTTCTGGCCGTCGGAGCCTCAAAGTCTGGCGGAGACAGGACTCAGCGAATCGTATGTCGAAGGCCTGATCAGCAAATTTCTAATGACCAGTGGCACCGCCAGCGGGCGGTGGGTGTCGGAATCTCTCTGCTTGCCGTTTGCCGTAATTGACAGCTTGCTGGGCACTCTGCGCACGAGGCAATTGGTCACGCACGCTGGGTCGGCTCCGTTCAACGACTATTATTACTCGCTCACGGAACAAGGACGGCGCTACGCACAAAGTTACCAGCAGGCGTGCACTTATTGCGGGCCGGCACCAGTGCCGCTGTTGGATTATGTCATTTCCGTAGAAGCGCAAGCCATTAGCGCCGAACCGGTACGACGGGAACGGCTGGAATCGGCTCTGCAGGGCATCTCCGTGAACTCCGACCTTTTGGAGGTTTTAGGTCCCGCCGTCAATTCCGGCGCGGGATTGTTCTTGCACGGGGCGCCCGGAAACGGCAAGTCAACCTTGGCACGGAGAATTACGAAGTGTTTTGGCCAAGCGATTTGGGTGCCGCACGCAATTTTAGAAGACGGGCAACTTATCAAGCTTTTCGATCCCACCTATCACCAGGAAATGAAAGCGAAAAGCGACGGAATCATTAAAGCGCGCGACTATGATCGCCGGTGGGTGAAAATCAAGCGGCCGACGGTAGTCGTGGGGGGCGAACTGACGTTGGATAGCTTGGACTTGCGCTATGACGCGCGCAGCAACATTAGCACGTCCCCGCTGCAAATGAAGAGCAATTGCGGTTGCCTGCTCATCGACGACTTCGGTCGGCAGCGAGTCGCGCCGGCGGACTTGCTTAATCGATGGATCGTTCCCTTGGAGAATCACCACGATTTTTTGACGCTTTCAACTGGAAAGAAAATTCAAGTTCCATTTGAGCAACTGATCATCTTTTCGACGAATCTAGATCCCGGCGATTTGGTCGACGAAGCGTTCCTTCGGCGCATTCCTTATAAGATCGAAATCACCAACCCCGACAAAGAAGAATTCTTCCATCTGTTCGAGCTCTATGCGCTGGAATTCAATTGCGAATTCCGAAGCGATGCAGTGCAGCATTTGATCGACAAGCATTACGTACCAAACAAACGCGCATTGCGGCGCTGCCACGCGCGCGATTTCATGAAGCACTTGCGCAATTACTGCACGTACCACAATGTCCCGTTGGAAATGCAGCTCCAATACCTCGACACAGTTTCGCGGAGTTTGTTCGCGACAGGGTTCGGCGCTGCCAACTGAATCTTTTCATGGATACGATCCAGATATCCGCGAGACAACGGGCCGCCGCCGAACAGGTGTGCGGGTACGTACTCGAAAAGCGCATTGGTTCCGGAGGCTACGGTGAAGTGTGGAGCGCCGTGTCGCCCGGCGGTTTAAAGAAAGCGCTGAAGTTTATTTTTGGGGCTGCGCACGGTGAGCGTGCTTCGCGCGAATTGGCGGCACTGGAACGCATCAAAGAAGTGCATCATCCGTTCCTGTTGTCTTTGGAGCGGATTGAGGTTTGGAATGAACAATTGGTGATTGTTACCGAACTAGCCGAGACATCGTTGAAAGATCGCTTTCATCATTACTGTGAACAGGGTCACAGCGGCATTCCTCGTAACGAACTTTTGGGCTATTTGTCCGACGCGGCAGACGCATTGGACTTCATTCACGAATCGCACACGCTCCAACATCTCGACATTAAGCCGGAAAATCTGCTTTTGATGGGTGACCATGCGAAACTAGGTGATTTTGGCCTGGTCAAAGATTTGGCACAAACGTCGGCGTCAATGGTTGGTGGAATGTCACCCATTTATTCGCCACCCGAATTGTTTGATGGAAAACCGAATCAACATAGTGACCAATACAGTTTGGCGATTGTCTACCAAGAAATGCTGACGGGCCGGCGTCCCTTTGAAGGTCGAACCGCCGCTCAATTGGCGGCACAACACTTACACAGCCCGCCCGATTTAAGCGCGCTTCCATTGGCCGACCAATCGGTCATCGGTCGCGCACTTTCCAAGCAGCCATCTCGGCGATTTGCGAGCTGCCGAGAATTGATCAAGCAGTTACATCAGCCGCATCGGCCCTCGGGCGGCGCACCAGTTCTGCGCAGGGGCGGCAGCATATTGAATTTTCCAGATAAATCGGCTGCCTCGATAGACGCTTCGGGAGTGGATACCTATCGACCGACCATAGCGACTTCACTTCCGGCCGTCACTTGCCGGAACTTGCCCGCGATCAAGCTGGCCGAGAAGAAGAATTGGCTCCGTCCGACGCTAATTGTTGGCGTCGGAGGAACGGCTACCAGTGTAATGCGCCACTTGCACCACCGCCTCACAGCTCGATTTGGTACCATGCGATACATCCCGGCGCTGCAATGGCTTCTCATCGATACCGATCCAACGACTGTTCGACAGCTGTCCGCCGTTGACCCGAACGAACCTTCCGGGAATAACACGTTGTACATGCCATTGCGATCGGCAACGGACTACCGCGAAAGTGCGCCGGAACTGCTTTCTTGGATAAGCCGTCGGTGGCTGTATAACATACCGCGTTCTCGGCGTACTGAAGGCATCCGATCATTGGGACGACTTGCTTTTGTTGACCATTTGGACAGTGTCGTAACGCGTTTGAATCAGATGCTAGCCTGTGTGATGTCCGACGAAAACATTGCTACCACAGAAAGACACACGGGCTTAAAATTTGAATCGCGCACGCCGCGCATTCTGTTGGTGGCTTCCATCGCCGGTGGTACCGGTGGAGGGGCAGTTTTGGATCTTGCGTACGCAATTAAGAGTACGCTTCAGAAAAACCAACTTGCAGACGATGATCTCGTCGGCATTTTAACGCACGCCACAGTCCGCAAGACCGGGCCCCGTGATGTGGCGACCGCAAATACATACGCCTTTCTTAGCGAATTGAATCATTACTCTGATCCGGCGACCGTGTATCAAGGAATCGACGCGGTGCTTGTTCCCGGACTTACGGTCGCCACACCCCCGTTTGGCGACGCTTACTTAGTACACTTGGGAGAAGAGCTGAGTCAGCAGCAATTCAGCGACGCCACCGATATGGTAGCCAATTACCTTTATTTGAATCTGGCCACGCCTGCCGCAAATGTCTTTGACAAGCTACGGCAAGAAGACAATGCCCGGATCCTAGCCGACCAGCCGTTTCTGCGTACATTTGGCCTGAAAGCCCTTTCAAAATTGGATGGTGCGACTCCTTCAGTGCAACGATGGTTGGCAGAAACAAACCCGCGTTTTGGCGATTGTGCTCGATCGCGGCGCCTGCTTGTGACCATGCCGGAATCCGAGCCGATGCCGGAATTGCTCCAAGAGATTGAGCGACAAAATGGAGCGACTGTGACGACAATTCCCGGATGTGGCGATGACATCACTATTTGCAGCGAGATGCAGCAATTATCGCTATCGCATGTTCTCCAGTCGCTAACTGGAGGTCAAGGAGAATGTGAGCAAGTCGCCGATCGGCTACATACCCGCGTCGATATTGAATGGCTGCCCTTGCGTCGGTGACGAACGCCGAACAATTCATCTACGGCGTTTTTGCGCAGGCTAGTAGTATGGCGGCGCAACTACAATGTTGCTTTGCCTGTCGCGTAAGAATGTGATCTATAACGCCAAGGTCGTGGCACTCGTAGACTCCCAGGGAGAACTAGAGTTGTGTCCGGGGCACTACAAGTTGATATAGTCAACAGGTGATTTCTCGGATCACTGCGCATTTCGCTGAAAACTGGTATGATGATGTACAGATTTGGACCCCAGCATTCCCTGTGGAAGGCACACCGATGAATCCTACTCGCATTTTGAAGATCGAAGGCCTGGAGGAAGCTCGACAAGTTACGCGACGACAAGACAATCTGCCTTCAGACGAACTACTTACGCAGAAGCTGATCGACTTACAGACATTTATTCGACAGCTCAGACAAACGGATACCGGGAAGGCCGACCTTCAACGAAGAGTCCAACTGTTTGGCGACTGCGCGCCAGTTTCAGGGGAGAGTAACCGACGCTTCTATGGAAAGCTACGGCGCTGGCTGGACAGGGATTTTGAGAAATTCTGAGAGCGTGTCCAATAAGTCGGGTTTAAGTTAATCTTCGGACCATGATGTGAATCATGGCGACGAGGATGAAGGCCTGTTCGCTTTCGACGGTTCGTTCGTAGCATTTCGAAAGTCTGCGCCAG
>Ga0182024_10002828_pt1 | contig 42396 bp, 37 predicted proteins | sample P32metaG_FD_120480 | JGI IMG/M metagenome (GOLD analysis project Ga0182024, IMG submission 120480) | Permafrost microbial communities from Stordalen Mire, Sweden - P3-2 metaG (Illumina Assembly) | ecosystem: Environmental > Terrestrial > Soil > Wetlands > Permafrost | place: Sweden: Stordalen... | reverse complement strand
GGAAGAGATGGCGGCGGAACTGGGTCTGCAGGGCCGGGCCTTCCTGCTGGATCTTCGACTGGATGTGGGGCGCATCTGTCGCGGTCTGGATCTCTACGTCCAGCCCTCCGACACGGAAGGTTTCTCCAAAGCTCTGCTGGACGGTATGGCGCACGGACTTCCAGTGGTGGCGACGCGAGCCGGAGGTAACGTGGAAGCAATTTGCGACGGCGAAAATGGCCTGCTGGTCCCGCCGTGCGATCCGGCGACCTGGAACGTCGCCCATATCGTGTATTTTCCGGCCGGGAGTTTCACTGGGATCATCAATTCCGGCTGCCCATCGGGTGACAACTCGCCCCAACCGTCTTGTGGAGGATCGAACACGATCGTCGCAAAGGGGCTGAGAATCTGGCGTCTGCGCTGGAAGATTTCCGGGCCGTGCTGGACGTACGGGCCGCAGTGGATGACCAGGCTGCCGCGCTCGTAGGCCACGATGGCATCGTGACTGCTGATGTTTTGCACCGTCAGCAGGACGTAGGGGAAATCCTTTGCGGCAGGTTTCACGCCGTAGATCAAAAGCCGCAAATCGGCGGGTTCGGCGACGCGGAAGGTTTCGAAGGTGCCGACGGCCACCTGGGGCGTGGGGGATGGACGGGAAGTGGACGGCGTCTTGTCGCAACAGCCGGACAGAGCGCTCAAGGTGATGCTCAGGGCAACAATTATCAATTGGTTTCGCATGTGACGTCAAGTGTACCGCGTATCACCAGCCAAGTCGCGCACCGGGGAGAGGCCCCCTCCCTAACCCGAATCATTACGGCATCTTACGATTTTGATCGAGCAACCCCGGGCGAACGTCCGATAAAAAGGGCAGAGCGTCACGGGGCGATTTGGATTGGGTCGCCTCAGGTTTTCCTGCGTGATGTTTTGACCGAACCCCGATAATCCTTACACTGGCGGAGTAAGGGCAGCCAGGGAAGGCATATCGGGACATCAAATAGCCGCAAGCCAGCAGCGATCAATCTCCGAGCGCGGCGTTCGGCTTGCAGACAAGGTGGATGAGAGAAGAGAGATTTGGTTGGGCGCGCCGCGTGATGCCGTCGGGTTCTACCGTGGCCGGCACGTGGCGACAATAGTGAACGGTGCCAGCTTTTTCGGATCAATTATGATCGTTGATTGTCACACGCACATCTGGCAGTCCCCCGAGCAGCTCGGGCAGTTGGACCTTGGGGTCAGCGCCCGGATGATTCGCCGCCGCGCCACGCGGATCGCCGGCGCCAAGGCGGTTTGGCGGGCCGTGCCCGCCGCCGACCCCGACCACCACTGGGCCGAAAGCGCCACCGTGGACAAGTCGATCGTGCTTGGGTTCAAGAGCCGCTATCTCCGCGCCGAGATTCCCAACCGCTACGTGGCGGACTACGTGAGCCGGTTCCCGCAAAAGCTGATCGGCTTCGCCGGGGTCGATCCGACCGAAGCCGGGGCCATCGAAGACCTGCATGTTGCCAAGCAAGACCTGCACTTGCGCGGGATCACGGTCTCGCCCGCCAACCAGGACTTCCATCCGACCGACTCGCGGGCCATGGACCTGTATGCCGAGGCCGAAAAGCTCGCCATGCCGATGCTGGTCCATCCCAGCGGGCAGTTCACCGACCAGAGCAAACTGGAGTTCGGGCGCCCCTACCTGCTCGATGAGGTGGCCCGGTCGTTCCCGCAGCTTCGGATCGTGATCGCCCAGATCGGCCAGCCCTGGGTCGATGAGACCATCTGCATGCTCGGCAAGCACCACAATGTTTTCGCCGATGTCAGCGGGCTGCTCTCGCGCCCCTGGCAGGCGTACAACGCCCTGGTCTCGGCCTATCAGCACGGCGTCATCGAAAAACTCCTCTTCGGCAGCGACTTCCCCTACACCAACGCCACCGAATGCATCGAGGCGTTGTACAGCATCAACCAGATCACCCAGGGCACGAACCTGCCGGTCGTCCCGCGCGAGGCGCTGCGCGGCATCGTCGAACGCGACGCCTTGGGGCTGCTGGGGCTTAATGACCCGCGACCGTAAGAAACTCAAGATTCACCACGGAGACACGGAGATCACGGTGAAGACAGAAGAAATGGCTGTCGGGGAGTTACTGCGCATCATCAAGGCGACGCAAACCGGCTGCCGATCTGTTTTTCCCCGACTTCTCTTCTCCGTGATCTCCATGTCTGCTCCGAAAGTAAATTGACGGCTTTACGCCGTCACCCTGAGCGCAGCGAAGGGTCTCTTGTGCTGTCGAAACGAAGAGATCCTTCGCTGCGCTCAGGATGACAAGCACTTGCGTGCTTGCGTACCCGGGTTTTCATCCTCTTAGTGAGGCCGCAGGCCTCATGACAACTCCGTGGTGAACTCTCGCCCGCGAAAGGATTCGCAAGTGAATAACGGATTGTTATCGCTCCAGGTGTTGTTGCTGTCCGCCATCGGGTTGTCGGCGGGGTGCTCGTCGGCGGTGAGCCAGGACCTGATCGTCACCTCGCACAAATCGGGCCAGGCATTCACGCAGCACTTTGCCGAGGGGTACTTGAACCGTGACAGCCACGGCGACACCGACGTCGTTCTGGCGGTTGACACCGACCACCCCGATGGTCGGCCGGGCGTGCTCAAGCAGATCATGCACATCCGCGTGATGTGGCGCAGCGACCGGTCGACGAAGTGGGAAGGCGCTCCCGACACCAACGCCAGCATCCGCTGGTATGTCTTCACCGATCATGCCGGGCAGCCCGAGATGATCGAATACGCCGGCACCGGCACGGTCACCATCCACGACGATAAGGACCGTCCGACGGTCACTGTGGAGAACGCCCAACTCCACCCGGCTTTCAGCCAAGGCGAGTTGAACGACCCTATCGGCCCAAGCAAGTTCGAGGGGACCTTCGCAACGGTGACCAACCGGCAGCGCATGGACGAACTTCTCTCGGAGGTGCGCACGACGCTGGCGGCGACGAGTCTGCCGCAGCAACCGGTCGAGGTGAAGACAGCGGAGGCACGGATTGCGCCGTGAGCCGGTTTGGCGATTAGATCATCGGCCTCGCCGGAACGGAAAAGTCGCCCCACTGCATTTCTTCGGCGCTATCGCTGGTCTGGAATGCCGGCCCCGGAGACCTTAGACTTCAACCGTGCCCATCACCCGACTACGCCTGCGGAATTTCAAGTCGTTTGCCGATAGCGGTGACATACCTCTGGCGCCATTGACCGTCATTTTCGGCCGCAACAACACCGGTAAATCGTCGATTCTCCAGAGCCTGCTTTTGCTCCGTCAGACGCTTGACGCGGCTGGATACGGTGCCCGCTTAAACCTTGCCGGCCCGGCGTATGCAGCGGGATCGTTTTCAGACCTGGTGCATAAGCATCTAACAAAGCAACATATTACCATTGAAGCGTCGGTCGCAACTGTTGACGGGCGCGATATCGGCGAAATCGAGTTGGAATTTGCATCCGACGAGCCGAATTCACCGAGGCTCACGCGCCTGAAAGTCGCAGGAAAGTACGCCGAGGTGCTTGAGATCAGACGCGGGGTCGGCGCCGGCGGCCCCTACGAGCTTTTGATCGGAGGCGAGAACCTCGGCAAAGAGAAGAGCGCTGACTTCCGGTTTTCCGTCACAGACTTCCTTCCGTACATCGGTATCGGGGTGCCGAAGGTCGGGCGGCCGCGTGCGGCTCATGAAAAAGCGAGGAACGCCTCTCGCCACGCCCTGCGACTGTTCCGAGAGTCTTTGCGTTCTATTCGAGCGGTAGGCGCGTTTCGAAGCGAGCCTGCGCGCCGCTATGAGTTTCATGGGCGGCTGCCCGGCTCGTTTGCGTCAGGGGGTGAGGATGTCGTGAACGCGTTGATTGAGGATCAGACCCGTCGGCGTCGCCCGGGCGAGTTGACGAAGGATGTGAATCGCTGGCTTAAGACCGTCGGCGGTGTACGCCTTCTCCCGATTCGAAGCATTTCGAAGGCGGCGCGCATTTATGAACTTCGCCTGAAGGATGAAACCAGGTCTCGGCAATGGGCGAATTTCGCTGACGTAGGATTCGGCATCGGCCAAGCGCTGCCGGTTTTCGTCGAGGGGCTCAGGACCGCGGAAGGCGGCACGTTTCTCGCGCAAGAGCCGGAAATACACTTACACCCCGACGCGCAACTTGGAATGGCGGATTTTCTAGTGGCATTGGTCCGCAGCAAACGACGAGTGCTTGTGGAAACCCACAGCGAAAACATCCTGCTCAGAATTCGTCATTCGGTTCTTGGGGTGAGCGGTGCGAAGAACGGCAGGCGGCGGCTGACGCCTCGGGATATCAGCATCATTTATGTGGATAAAGGCCGCGATGGCGATAGCCATGCGAGGCAACTTCACGTCGACGAACTGGGCCAGATTCCAGATTGGCCGGCAAATTTCATGGGGGAGTCCACCCGAGAAAGGATGGACATTATGGAAAAAATGGCTGAAGTTGCCGAAAAGGGGAACTAATCAATGCACGACGTCGTCATCGACACCACAATCGTCCAAAAGGCAAATGCTCGATTGACGAAGGAGCCCGGCGCAGCCAAACTCTTCCTCCGAAGAGTTCGCCTGCTCCAGCGAATCCAGAGAGGTGAATTAAGAGCGCTCAAGAGCCAAAAGCTCATCGCGGAATATCGCAGGCAAGTCCGCGAGCCGCGCAACGATTTTGTCCGTGCATTCCTGGAATTAATCGATCATCCCACACGATCGCTACTGAATTGGAAGCACAGGTGGTCAGGGGCTGACCGCGATGCGGCGCGGAAGTGCCGGTTTCCTGGAGAGGACGACCATGTCTTGCGGACCGCCATCCAGAGAGAGGCAGTTACCACCATCTATTCCGAAGAAGCACGAATGATCCGCGCTGACGGATGCATCTACCGCGCCTTCCGTGTCCATGTTCTGGACCTTCCCTGAACGCGCAATGAGGAGCGACAAACCGGCGGTTTCATGCCAGTATCTCCTCCATCCGCGCCACCGTTTCCTTCTCAAGCTGGATCCCGCTCGCCTCGGCGTTTTCCTCGATCTGCTCGGGGCGGGTGGCGCCGACGATCGCACTGGTCACTTCGGTACGGCGCAGCACCCAGGCCAGTGCAAGCTGCGAGAGCGTACATTGCTGCTCTTGTGCCAGCGGCTCGAGACGTTGCACCCTTTCCAGCAGATTGCGGTCCTGCACCAGCTTCTTAATGAACTGGTTCTGGCGGCCGTCGTTGGCCCGGCTGGCGCCAGGCAGGGGCTGGCCGGGCTTGTATTTCCCGGTCAAAACGCCCTGCGCCAGCGGCGACCAGACGACCTGACCAATCCCCGCCTTGTGGCACAGCGGCATCACCCGCCGCTCGATGTCGCGATGGATCGCGTTGTACTGCGGCTGGCTCGATTTCGGTTTTTCGTAGCCCGCCCCCCCTGCTCCCCCGCAAACCCGCAGACATTCCTCGATCTGCTCCGCCGACCATTCCGAAAAGCCCCAGTAGAGGACCTTCCCCTGGCGGACCAGATCGTCCATCGCCCGGACGGTCTCCTCCAGCGGCGTTTCCGGATCGAAGCGGTGGCACTGGTACAGGTCGAGGTACTCGGTCCGGAGCCGCCGCAGGCTGGCGTGGCACTGCTCCATGATGTGCTTGCGCGACAGGCCACGGTCGTTGGGGCCGTCGGCCATGGGGAAGAAGAGCTTGGTCGCCAGCACGTAACTGTCGCGACGCCGGTGCTGGAAATACTGCCCCCAAACTTCCTCGCACTTGCCGCGGGCGTAGACGTTGGAGGTGTCGAAAAAGTTGATGCCGGCGTCGAAGGCCTTGTCCATGACGGCCCGACCCTGATCCAAGTCGACGGCGTTGCCGAAGGTCAGCCAGCCCCCAAGCCCGATTTCCGACAGTTTCACCCCGGCATCACCCAGGCGGCGGTAGTTCATTGATCTTCTCCAGGATCCCCTTCCGGCCGAACTCGTACTTCACGTCGTCGAGCACCGGCAGCGCCGTGCCGGTCGGCACCGGCTGGTCCAGCGGCACCCAACTCTTGCACCCGGCATAAGCCGGCGTGTTCTCAATCACTATCGGCTCGTGCAGCCGGTACGCCCGCACCAGCAGCAGGTACAACGGGTTCTCCGGCTTGTAGTTGAAACGGTAATCGATCAGCGCCGGCGTCCAGATATGCTCGGCGTCCAGCGCCTCCATCTGCTGCCGCGACTGGAGCCGGATGATGTCCGTCACCACCCCCGCCGCCAGGAGTTTTACTTGTGCCGGCTCCGTCGCCCAAGGTTCAAACCCGGCATGCGCCTCAGGCTTGAGCATGTTCAGGTTCTGGTGCAGGTAAGTCGGGAACAGCAGGAACTGCGGGTGCCTCAACTCGAACGTCCCGCCGGCGTCGGAGACGCCGCCCTTGCGGAGCAGAACCAGTTGCCGCCCGCTCTCCAAGGCGTGACACACTGTCGCCCATTCCTTGAGCGCCACCTGTAATGAAGTCGGCCAAGCCATGGGTGCAAGAGTACAGGACGGACCTGACGACGTGAAGATGTGAAACATGAAGACGTGAAACGTGAAAACGTGAAAACGTGAGTTGAGGTCGCGCGAGCCCTTTGCATCGTTCGCTTTAACCCGCTTTAACCCGCTTTAACCCGGATTATTCACCACGGAGACACTGAGTACACAGAGAAGAGAAGGCCAGCAAAGAAGTTAGTGCGTTGTATACTGCCACAGGGATGCGCGCAGGTTACGCCGCTTACAGTCGTTCCTTTCTTCTGTATTCTCCGTGGCCTCAGCGTCTCCGTGGGGAGTCATGAATTTTCCGGGTTAAGTGCCGCCGGTGCCCTCACCGGCGGGGCACCGCCAGCGACCGAGGGCACGTGAGGGCACCGGCGGCACTCAACCAGAACCCGTCGATCCAAGGTGAAAAACACTCTAGGATTCACTCTGCTCCGCCAGATGCGGCGGCGGCGGGAAGGCCGATGGTACCGGCGTCGTCGGCACCGCCTCCTGTGCCTTCATTTCCTGCAGAATCGACCACAACGTCTCCAGCAGCGGTTCGACGCCCTGGCGGCTGACGCCGGAGATGGGGTAGATCTCCTTGTCCGGCAGCTCGTCCATCAGCTTGTTGAGGGCATCGTCGTCGCTGGCCAGGTCCATCTTGTTGGCGGCGATCAGCTCGCGCTTCTCGGCAAGCTTGGGACTGAATGCCTCCAGCTCCCGGCGGATCGTGCGGTAGTTGTCAGCCGGGTTGGAGCCGTCCATGGGGAACATGTCCAGCAGGTGGACGATCACCTTGGTGCGCTCGATGTGGCGCAGGAAGGCGTGGCCGAGGCCGGCGCCGTGCTGGGCGCCTTCGATCAGGCCGGGGATGTCGGCCACAACGATGCGCCGCTCGGACGACAGCACCACGATGCCAAGCTGCGGATCGAGGGTGGTGAAGGGATAGTCGGCCACCTTGGGCCGGGCGGCGGACACGACGCTCAGCAGCGTACTCTTGCCGGCGTTGGGCATGCCGACCAGGCCGACGTCGGCGATCAGCTTCAGCTCGAGCTTGAGGTTCCGCTCCTGGCCTTCGGTGCCGGGCTCGGCGTAGCGCGGGGCCTGGTTGGTGGGCGAGCGGAAGTGGAAGTTGCCGCGGCCGCCTTTGCCGGCTTTGGCGATGACAATCTGCTTGTCGGGCTTGTCCAGGTCGGCCAGGAGGTTGCCCTGGTCGGCGTCGAAGATGAGGGTGCCGACCGGCACGCGGATGACCAGGTCTTCGCCGCTCTTGCCGTACATTTTTTTGCCCATGCCGGCTTGTCCGCGTCCGCCGTACCAGTGGTGCTTGCCGGCGAAGTCGAGCAGGGTGTCCTTGCCGGGGTCGGCCAGGAAAGCGACGGACCCGCCGTCGCCGCCGTCGCCGCCGTCGGGCCCGCCCTTGGGGACGTACTTCTCGCGGCGGAAGGAGACGCAGCCGTTGCCGCCGTCGCCGGCTTTCACGTGAATCAGGGCTTCATCAACAAACATGCTCGCGCCTTGGCTCAGGTTGTGTAGGGATTGGGCGGCCCCGGCGTGAAGCCCGGCGCGCTACCCTCGAACGCCGCGGTAACTGCCGCCCTCCGCCACAGGGCCAGGAAGAGAACTGGCGGCAACAGTTGGATGACAACGCTCAGAGCGGTAACGATCACGATCCAGGCGGTCATGAAAGGCTGCATTTGCCCGGCGTTGAGGCCGGGGGTGGTTTTCTGCATTTGCTTGAGCATTTCCATTGAGGCCGGGAAAATCCAGACGACTTGCACGAACATCCGGATGACGGTCCAGATAATCACGACCGCTGACCACCACGAGACGGCGGCCCGCCGGGCCCACGGCTTGAGGGACAAGGCGCTGACCCCGATCATCAACAGCGTAACGTACAATGCCAGTTCGATAACGGAGTCGAATACGCCAAAGGCCTGAAGGTTCGGGGAGATCTTGAATTGCCCAGCCGGGCCGGAGAACAGGTTGCCGCCACTTAGTTGGATCAGGCCGGTGACCGCCCCAAAGCCGGAACAAATCGAGCCGAGGCCCCCAAAGACGATGGCCACGATGGCCAGGAAGGTAACGCTGCCCGGCTTGGAAGGCGCGGGGACCGTCTGATAATCCAAGGTGCTATACGGATCGTACGGCGATGGATTGGCTGGATGTTGCTGGTTGATTGGGTCCTGACTCATCTGTTTGCTCGGAAAATGCCGGACTCACCACGGAGAGCCGGGCTAGGCCCTGTCTGAAAACTCATCGGGCCGCGGCGGCCCGGAAATGCCCCGTCTGCTTCGTTCTCGCTCCTCAACGGCTCTTTCGGTTGAGTCGCTTCGTCGCGGGCGCCATCGCATCCGGGACATTTCCGACCCGCCGCAATCCCGGTGAGTTTTCAGACAGGGCCTAGTAGGTTCCGGGACCGCCCGGCGGAGGCGGGTAACCGCCGCCGGCTTGCGGGTTGCCGACGCCCCACTGCTGGGTTGGCGCCACCATCCCGCGCTCATAGGCTTCTTTCACGTGCCGGCGCGACATGTAATACAGAATCAATCCGGGAAAAACGAGCAGCACCAGGGAAAACAACAGCCCTCCCCAGGTGCTGATCTGCATGATCGACCGCACCGACGGGTTCAAATTGCTGTTCTGGACAATCTGATCGATTTTCGGCATGACCACTGCCACGCTGATTGCCGTGCTGACCACCGTGAACGCGATGTCCAGCCAGGAGTAGGCGATCAACCACGAACGGCCCGTGGGCTTCAGGGACAACGACCAGATCGACCCGCCCAGGAGCAGCACGCCGAGGACCAGATTCACGACGACTCCGATAATGCTCCAGGCAAACAAGACGTGGTCATTCTGCATCCCTTTGATGATCGGGTTGTTGGGGTCCATGGAGACGCCGGCAAACTGCAGCGTATTGCACAACGAGCCCAGGAGGATCAGCGAGGCCCAGATAATTCCCAGGACTGCCAGCACGGTCACGGACGTGGGCCGGAGTTTGGGAGGGCCGTACCCGCCCTGTGCGTAGGGCAATGCCATGGGAGGGTTGCCGGGGTTGTTCGGATCGGGGAACTGACTCATGGCGTACCTTTTGTTCGTGGCCCGGTTGGACATCGTAGCCGCAAAAGTGGAAATGCCCGGCCCAAGAGGATACCGGAGAGAGCGGTTAACCGCCACCAGCGATCGAAGCCCGGCATGGTTGCCCCCATCGGCAATCCCCGTACAATCCCCCGCTTGATGTTCCGGCACGTACCCAATTCCATCACGGCCGGCCGGCTGGTGCTGGCCATCGTCTTCTTTGTGTTGCTGGCGCTGTACCAGCACGGCGGCACGGGTGATCCGTGGCGGCTGAACACGGCCTTTATCATTTACGTCGTCGCCCTGTTCACCGATTTTCTCGATGGTTACCTGGCGCGGCGCTGGAAGGTCGAAGGGGCATTCGGCCGCGTGGTCGACCCGCTGGTCGATAAGGTACTGGTCCTGGGCAGCTTTATCTTCTTCGCCGGCAAGAACTTCATCGTTCCCGACACCGCCGCCGCCGAGGCGCTGAAGTCTGGCGTGGTGAAAACGGTCAGCGGGGTGGCCCCCGGGATCGTGGTGATCCTTCTGGCCCGGGAACTGCTTGTCACCAGCCTGCGCGGCTCCAGCGAAAGCAGCGGACAGGCGTTTGGAGCGGCCTTCAGCGGCAAGCTCAAGATGGTCTTCCAGTCGGTCACCATCCTTGTCATACTTGTATACGTCAATTATCTGGACCCCCGAAACGACAACCTCCAACAATACGGCCGCTATTTTCGGGATTTCTGCATCTGGGCCACCGTGATCATTACGGTCCTGAGCGGATTGCTTTACGTCCGGCGGGCCGTCACTCTTTACCGGGCGTCACGAGTCACCTAGGGTGTTCCAAGGGCGTCACGTAGGGCGTACTTCAGTACGCGAGATTGCCCCGCGTTCAAAGAAACATGAGTTGGTTACGCTAACGGTGCAGACCAACGGCGGAATTTAGGATAGCGCGGGTGTTCATTGGCCGATGATTCGAGTAATTGGGTGCGGTTGCGGTACGCGCCGTGTTGCCGTCGCCCGCCAGTTTTTGCGATTGTCGCCTCCCTTTATGGGACGTTAACGCCATGATTTACCTTTTGTCCGTGATCCTGGGAATTGTCGAAGGACTGACCGAATTCCTGCCCGTCAGCTCGACAGCCCATTTGGAGCTCGCGCAAAGAGCGCTAAGGCATTTCTCGCCGGCGTCATTTGTAGACCAGGGGTATTGGAAGATGTACACGGTGGTAATCCAGTTGGGCGCCATCCTCTGCCTCCCGATCTATTTCTGGGACAGGATCATCCGGTTCCTCAAGACGTTTCCTCAGGGCGAGCGCGGCGACAAGACCATCTGGACCCATCCACTGACGCTGGTGCTGGTTGCGTTTGCCGTGACGTCGTTCCCGGCGTTGCTTCTGAAAAAGGTCGTCGGGGAAAACCTGGAGAAGCCGCTGGTCTGGGGAGTGGCGCTGTTGACCGGGGGCGTCGTCATGTGGGTGGTGGACGTGGTTTGCACGCGGCGATTCAATGAGGGGGCGAAAAGAAAAGGATCGCGCAATGCCTTCGAGGCCGGCGGCGCGGCCTCGGCGCTGGCCCGCGGGACGCCGGTCACCGGCGTCGCCGCGGCGCTCAACCCGGCAGCCACCGTCTTGGACGAAGAAGACGCCAAGGCCGCCAAGGCGGTCGGCTTCCATCGCACCGAACACGTCGAGGAAATGAATTTGTTGCAGGCCATCTGGATCGGGGCCTGGCAGATCCTGTCAGCGGTGTTCCCCGGGACCAGCCGGTCGATGTCGACGATCGCCTCGGGTCAGATTTCCGGCATGTCGCGCGAGTCAGCATTGGAATTCAGCTTCTTGCTGTCGATACCTACCATGACCGCCGCCACGCTTTGGGAAGGCCTTAAGGCCGTCGGCCTGCGAAAGTCGGGCGAGGGGGAGACCGCCAAACCGATCGACATGACCACTGACAAGTGGATCGTGCTCCTCATCGGGTTCGTCGTCTCGTTTTTCATCGCCTGGGCGGTCGTCGCCTGGTTCATGCATTGGGTCCGTCGACGCGGGTTCACGCCATTCGCTGTGTACCGGATCATTCTGGGGACCCTTGTTTTGGTACTGGTGTTCAAGGGAAGACTGCCAGCGGACAAAGAGGGACCTTCTCCGTCCGTACCCGCACCTTCGGCCCAGATGGCGCCGCCGGACTCGCCAGGGAAGTGAGAATGCGTCGCGAGTCTGCTGCGTTTTGAGACACGGCGCAATCTCGATATAGTGGGTCAGTTGGCGAAGGAGCGAAGTGTCACGTCCCCGGCCCCTTTATCGAGAGTATTCCCTTTATGGCTGATGTGCCCAAGCCTCACGAGCCGTCCCGCAGCCGTCGGGCTGGACGCATCGCGCATTCCCGCGTAGACCATCGGGCTCGCGCCCACGAAGAGGCGCACGCTGAGGGCGTCGAACCCGCGGCTTCCGAAAGCTTCGGCCCTCACCCGCTTGTGCCTGCCGGCCCTGCCGAGCTGATTGTCAGTCACGAACAGTTGCGCGATCTGCTCGGCCACCTCCGGGAGGCCGGGTCATTCGCTTACGACAGCGAATTCATCGGCGAATTGACCTATCACCCCAAACTGTGCCTCGTCCAAGTCGCCTCGGCCCGGCGCGTGGCCCTGATCGACCCGTTGGCCGGGATCGACCTGCACCCGTTCTGGGAATTGCTGTGCGAGCCGTCGGTCGAGAAAATCCTCCACGCGGGTCAGCAGGACATCGAGCCGGTCGTCCGGCACCTGGGGCGTGGGCCGGTCAACCTGTTCGACACGCAGATCGCCGCCGGCCTGGCGGGGCTGCCTTACCCGGTTTCGCTCTCCAAGCTGGTGAACGAATTGGCCGGGGCGAAGCTGGGCAAAGGACTGACGTTCACGCACTGGGACCAGCGGCCGCTGTCGGGGATGCAGTTGCGCTATGCCGCCGACGACGTGCGCTATCTGCCGCGGGTGCGTGCCGAGCTGGGTCAACGGCTGGAGAAGCTCGGCCATGCCGAGTGGGCCGGGCAGGAATGCGCCGCCCAGTGCGATCCGTCGCTGTACGGCTTCAACCCTGACGCGCAGTACCTTCGCGTGCGCGGGGCGGGGTCCTTGCAGCCGCGGAACCTGGCGGTATTACGCGAGCTGACGATCTGGCGTGACAGCGGCGCCCGCAAGCACGATGTCCCGCCGCGTACTTTCCTGCGCGACGAGGTCCTGATCGACCTGGCGCGCTCGCCGGTGAAGAAGGTGGAACAACTGGCCAAGGTTCGCGGCCTGCCCCGACCCGTCGAGGCGGCCGACGGCCCGGCCATCGTCGAGGCAACCGCGCGGGGCCTGGACCTGGCTTCGCCCGACCTGCCCGCGGCCCGCGATTTCGAGCCGCTCCCCGCCGAAAAGTTCCGCTCCGATGCTCTGTGCAACCTGGCCCAGTGCCTCTGCGCCGCCCGCGGGATCGACCCGGCCCTCGTGGGCAGCAGGCAGGACTTCAGCGAGTTCTACCACCTGCTCCAAGCCGGCGCATCCAGCGACGACCTGCAAACCTCCAAACTGTTCAGCGGCTGGCGCAAGGAAGCCGTGGGGCAACCATTGCTGGACGCCGTCAATGGGAAGCGGTCGTTCAGCTTCAAGTGGTCGGAGGGGACGTTACATATTGGATAGTCATTTGTCCTTAGTCCTTAGTCCTTTGTCATTCGTCCTTTGTCATTCGTCCTTTGTCCTTTGTCCTTTGTCAATTGATGCTTGTCACTTCATTGGCGTTCGTGACAAATGACCAAGGACAAATGACCAAGGACGACTAAGGACTAAGGACTAAGGACTAACGACAAATGACAAAGGACTCATCGGTTGAGCTGTCGGAGTGCGTTTAATCCCGCCCGGTCGGTAACGGCCGCAATTCGGAATCGATAAGTCTTTCGCTCCCCCACTTCCAGTTGATCGAGGATGCCGCTCTCGCGGTCCTTCCAGCGGCCTGCAACGGAGCCGTTGACCGGCTCCAGGGCCGTGACATATTCGCCGGGGCCCCAGTGTTGCCAGTTGACGCAGCGCGGGAATTCGCGGGTGTTGTAGTGTATCGCCGCGCCCAGCGCGAGCTTGCGGTTCACGATGCCGACAGTGGTGTTGCCTTGGCGGTCGGTTGGCCTGGGTTGGAGGTAGGCGACCGATTCATTGCCGCCGCGGTACGCTTCGGTGGGGTCGGGGACGCGCTTGTAATTCACGCCGGGCTTGAACCGCAGCCGCGACAGGTCCGTGTCGGTTGGCTCGACGGTCGGCGAGTCGTAGCAGAACTCCGCGCCGGCATCGACCAGCGGGTAGCCGAAGTTGATGTGCAGCAGCCAGGCATGGGGCGCCGGCAGGTTGCCGGCATTGAAGAATTCATCCACGAAGTCGATGGAGTTTTTCCCGAGCCGCGAGGTGATGGTCCGGCGCAGCGTGACACAGGGCCCGAACAGCGAGCCGTAGCGGAGCACGCCGGTGACCGACATCTCCAGCTTGCCGGAGCGGGGATCGGGCTGGACAATCGATTCGATCTCCGCAGGCGTCCCCGAGTGCACACCGTGCAACGGCAGTTCCTGTCCACCGTCCTGCCCTGGCGGCCCAACGTTGAATGGCCCGCACGACGTCAGCAGCCCGCCGGGGAAGCTTGCAAGCCAGTCCAGGTGCCGGTCGAGCCCGTGCATGGGCGGGCTGACGCCCTTATGAGTCAGGAAGGCAAGGCTGTGCTGATGGAAAAATGCCTGGTCGATATCGAGCCCGCGGTCGACAAGCACGCGGTAGCGCAGCCCGCCGCCGGTGTTGAAGCAGAGGGCGCGAACGCCGCGGCCGGCGCCGTCGTGCAGGGTGTACGATTCGATCCCTCCGGCTTGAGCGGGGTTGATGAATTTGCCGGCATCCAAAGCAGCGCCGCGCGGGTCAGCCATTTATCCTCCGTCGTGTGTAGTCGGCGTAGGATAGCGGCGCGACGAAGGCGGGCAAGCGGATGAGACTTGCCAGGGACCGGCACATTAATTACTGTCGTCACGCGGTAAGGTTCAATTGGAGTACCCGTGTAAAGGGCGCTGGCGGTTTCGCAGTCGTGGCGCGATTGCGCCCCGACTGCGAAACCGCAACCGCCAGGGACAGTTATTCCTTTGCCAATGCTCCGCGGCCCCGCTTGCCTTGCGGCAAGCGGGGCCGAGTTCACGGGCAAGGACCTCCAAAACATCATTCAGCGATGATCAATTCCCGACACCCGCGGCTCGCGGCGTGATCGTCACCTGCGGCCCCGCTACCCAATCCTTGAATTCATCGGTGTAGTAGAGATACGCCCGGCTGGCCGGGGCGGTGTACGTGCCGGGGACGGCAGCCACGAGGCTCAACGGGAGCCGGACCGCTTGAGCGGCCTTCAGTTGCCGCCAGTAGAGGATGACCTCGCGGCCCCTCACTTCGTAGGCGTCGATCTTCCCGCTCTTGACCAGCTCCTTGAGCTGGTCATGGCGGACTTCCAGGCCGCCAGGGATGCCGATGATTGCAATGGGTGTGGGGATGCCTTCCTTGGCCGAGTTGGTGACCGTCACGTCGGCTTCGGTCACGGCCCCTTCGAGGATCTGCTTGTCTTTGAGATCGACCTGCAACTTCACCTTGCACTGCTCGGACGAGGCGGGCTTTTCGTCGTGGTAGTTGACGGCGATGGCGTACGGCATGCTCGACCCGCCGGCCATATGCAGCTCGATGGTGTGCTTGCCGGGGCTCATCATCTCGCTGACGTCGGCGAGCTTGATCGCGCCCTTGGTGTCGGCCGCGAATGGGACCGGGCCGCCCATGGGGTGGCCGTCTACCATCACCTGCACCGTGCCCGGCACCTTGGGCGTGGCCCGGCTCTTGTCGTAGGCGATGATGGCGCGCAGGCAGAGGATGGTCGATTGCGTCGAGCCGAACCGGCCGGCCTTACAGGACTCGGTAAGCCAGTTCATCGACTTTTCGACTGCCCCCGCGTAAGCCGGCTCGCGCAGCCAGGCCAGCACGGACAGGGCGGTTGTTTCCAGCGTGAGCGATTCCCCGCCGCTGCGGGTGATGCTGGTGACGGCCCCTTCGATGGGTCCGTCCTTCGCCTGCTTGCGGAGCAGGCGGTCCATCAGCTTGATCGCCAACGGCTTGTCGCCCTGCAGGGCGGCAATGTTGGCGGCCAGGGCGACGATATACGTGTCGTCGCTGCTGATGCCCAATTCCTTGACCGCGGCCGCTTCGCTGTCGAGGCCCTTTTCGCCCGACTCCAGCAGCGCCCAGACGACGTAGGCGTTGGTGGTCTCCGGCGGGGCCGCGCCGAAGCTGTCGATCGCCTCGGCGCTGCGCTGGAACCCACCCTTGCCGTCACGACGGGCCAGGAGCCATTGGCGGGTGCGCTGCAGCATGTCGGGGTCAACGGTGCGGACCTGCGACATGTCAGAGAACTCCATGAGGCCGTAGGCAGTGAGGGCTTCGTGCCCGGGGTCGCCGCCGAACCATTCGTAGCCGTGCTGCTTGCATTCGAAGCCGGTCAGGCGGGCGTACCCGCTGTCCAGGTGCGTGCGGCTTTGCTCGATCAGGCGCGGATCGACGCCGACGTGGGTGAGGAAATACTGCTGCGCCATCACCAGCGGATAACAGGTGGAGCTGGTCTGCTCGAAGCAGCCGCCGGGCTCCTGGATCAGGCGCTGCAGCGCCTCGGTAAGGTTCGCCAGCGGCGTGGGGTAGATGACCATGTTCGAGGTGACGCTGCCGGGCACGAGATTGGCGGGAATGAGAACGTCGTGGGAGAGGTTGGCATCCGGCCCGCCCTGAGCTTGTCGAATGGGCCCGATCATTCCGCCGAACGCCACCTCGATCGGAAAGCCGCGCGGCTGGACGTTCAGCTTGCGCGTAACGTTGTCAGCATATGGGCCGGCGGCTGCATTCAGCACGAAATCACTCGCGCCGGTTGCCTCACCGACGTTGATGTCAATCACTCGCCGATCGCGGGCCTTGCCATTGAGGGTGAACGGGTCAACCTTGGAAACCATGATCCCTTTGCCAGCGGTGGCGGAGAGTTGAACGCCGGCCAGGTCCGAAGTCATGCCGTTCACGATACCGACGGGCAGTCGGACAACGTCACCCTGCGTCAGTTCCAGCGGCAGTTTCGGCTCGACATAGAACGGCTTGACTGATTCCACCGTCCCCGATCCGCTGCCCACGGCGCCGCGGACGTCAAACGCGTCGGCCGAGGCGCGGAAGCTGGTGACGGCATCGCTCAGCGCGAAGGAAACCGTGGCCTGGCCCGTCTTATCGTCGGTGCGTACGCCGGCGTTCCAGTAGAGCGTTTCGGCAAAGTCGGTGCGGTCGGTCGGCTGGCGGTTGGGGCGAAGCTCGTGAGCGTACACGCGGACGACCACGAAGTCGTTGCGTGCTGGCGTTCGGAGGCGGGGCTGCAACATCTTCCGGGCCATCACACCGCCGCCGGCCACCTCCTGTTCTGGGAAGAGCCCTCTCCCATTTCGCGCCGCCTCTGCTTGCTGCCCCGCGTCCGCCTGAACAGGCATGTCCTTGGCCGGTTCCAACTGGTCGGCGAGTTTTTCCACCGGCGCGTCGGCCGGTGCCGCTTTTGCCTCCGCCTGCTGTGGTGCATTCTGCACCGCGGCGTCCTGGCCGGGAGGGACCGGCGCCGCCAGTGGGGCGGGAGCCGGCGCCTCCTCCAGCACCGCTCCGCCCCGGCCACCAGGAGCGCCGAAGAAAGCGATCGGTGGCTGCGGCGGAGGCGGCGGCAAGCGTTGCGCCAACACTCGCTTGGCGGCATCGCGATGCTTGGCCAGGAATGTGTCGACGTTCTCCAACGCGAACCGCCGCCACCCTTGCGTGCCCAGCAGCAGGTCGGTCGCCAGCGGCGCCTTGGGGTTGGCAGCGTCGAGATAGACGTGCGCATCCGCCAGTTCCCGCACGTCGTTTTCCAGCAACACCATGACCGGGAGCCGGGGTGCCTGCTCGCGCTTCTCAATCATCTCCAGGACGCTGTCGTCGGTGACGGTCAACCCCACCACCGCGCCGACCGGCTTGCCGTCGTCATCGGTGGTGGTCACCGTCAGCGTCGCCTTGTCGCCCGGGACGTAGGACGCCTGCTCGGCTTTCACAGAAACGTTCAGTCCCTTGGCGGGCTGGCGGAAAACCAGCCGCTCGGCCAACGGCGTTCCCTTTTCGTCCCAGACCGTGGCGATGAGCACGCCGTCGGCGGACGCCGGCGGGGTAAGGTTCACGTCTTCGGGCTTGCCGGCAGTCAGTTCCCGCTGCACCGCCGCCAGTCCCGTCTCCCGGCGGCTGAGCGTGACGGTCACCTTCCGGTCGATCGTCGATGCTACCGATAACTCCACCTCCTGCTCTTTGCCGGCGATATCCTGCACCGAGCGCAGCACTACGCCATCGTCCTTGACGGCCGGCAGGTCGAACGTCCGCTTGATGCCGGCCGGCTCGTTGATTTTGAGGGCATATTTTCCCCCTTTGGCGGGCGTGAACTCAAATCGCCCCCGTCCTTCGTGCTCGGTGCGGAATGGGGCTACTTCCCTCCCCGCGCCGTCGATCACCACGCCGGCGATGTCGGCCGGCTTCTGCGCCGGTGTCTTGGCTTCGATGTAAACGCGGTTCGTCAGCCCCGCCACCAGGTCGCCGCCTTCGGGGTAGATTCCCAGATCGACGGTCTGGAGCAGGATGGGGATGGTCTTGGCGGCCGTCTCGACCACGCCCCCGTCTTCGATCGCCAGCGAGAGCGTCCCTTCGCCGCGCTCGATTTTCTCCGGCAGCTTGAAGTTGACCGTGCAGTTGCCCGAGGCATCGACCGTGGTCTGGCCGGTATAAGCCTCGGTGCCGTCCACGCGGGCACTGGCGGTGACCTTCGCCCCTTGCGGGATGCCGCCTTCGGCACGCTCGACGTGCAGCGTCGCCCCGGCGGCGTCGCCGGGACCGTACCCGTCGCGCAGGAAGACGATCTGGCTTTTGAGCCGCGGCGCGCGGTAGGCACGGATGTCGAACTTGCGCTCGGCCGGCGCGTAGCCGTCGCTCGGGTAGCTCACCTTGATGGTGTATTCGCCGCCGGCTTGTCCCGCCGGCACTTCCCAGGCGAACCCCATCACACTGTCGGCGGTCGGCCCATAGCCGCTGGCCACGACATCCCCCTTGGGCCCAATGATCTGGGTCAGCGCATTCGCCTGCCGCTCCGCGGGCAGCGGCGCATGGCTGGCGGCATCGAGGATCACGCCGCGAACGTAGACCTTCTCTCCTTCGCGGTAGATCGGCTTGTCGGTGCTGAGGTAGGTCAGGCACCGGCCTTCGCCCAGATTCGGCCGCGGCTGTGGATCGCCCCATGTGGGGATGAGTACGAGCGACAACAGCGTGGTGCTGGCCAACCCAACGACAGCAAGCCGTTTCCTGGTCATGATGATCTCCGGATTTTCCGCGGGACCGCCGCGATATCCCCCTGCACCGCGGATAGACGCACGAGCGGCGGGAAGGTTTCGAAGAATGACGACGAAACCGTTCACTGCCTTCGGGTTAACCGGCCGAGAGGTCGTTGAACTTCGAACTTCCCACGCCAGCGCGAGCAAAGATCGGAAGTTCCCTTGTTACCTCCGCCAGGGCCGCTTTTCACCCGTTTGGACAGATTGTCACCGTGATTATTCGATCAAAAACGGACTTCCGATCTTGGGTGATTTTTCATTATCGATCGCCGCCGACATCCCCATTGGAACTCGCTGGCCGATCGCCGAGGCCGGTGCTGCGCACCGTTGTGCGTATGTCGTCGGCGATAGAGGCGCGGCAGGTGCGGGCGGTCGAAAGGCTGGGGACGAAGTTTGCATCGGTCGCTGCTCCGTGACCTCCCCGACTCCCATTCACCCACGCAGGCGGCACGCTTGCAAATCGTTGGCGACAAGTCACCAGCCACCGGGCGCGGTGAGGCGATTAGGATGTTAGGTTAATGTTTACTGAGAGTCAAAGAAACCAGCCGAAATCTAGTCACGCCCTCATATTCTCCGCCCGCCAAGGTAAACACAGTCCAGTATGCGTAGGTCGTTCCAGCTTGCCTTAGACGCGAGCCAACCGCGTCGGCGAAATTTGCAGGGACGTTCACACAGATGACTGCTGAGCAGGCCGAGAAGCTCTGGCTATTTGGTGCGTTCCTCCGCGATCCGCCAAGTGTAGTCGTGAGCGACAGCATGAACGCCGACGGGTTGAACCAGTGTGCCGAGCTTGCGGTCTTTCTCGTCCTCGCTTACAGGCCCGGAAAAGATCGTATAACCGTTGATCAGTGCTTGGCACCGTCTGCCGACGATTAGCATGCGGGCGTGCCAGTGACCGTCCTTCGGTGCCGGCATGAGCAGTCGATAGTCGTTACCCCCGTAGCGTTGGACCGACACGTCGCCGAATTCGAACAGGCTGATTTTCATGAATGGGATGCCTTTGATGCGGTTGTCGATGAGGCCGAAAGTGAAGGACGGAGACTGGTCTTCGGGCAAATGGTCCGATGCCGTGAATGTTACGTCGAGCGAAGCGTCGATGTTCCTACCGGTCGGACCGAACAGGAACAAGCGGTACTCATTCTTTGGGGCGATCAAGTCCAGCTTGCCGCGCTCCCGCAGTTCTTTCGCCGTCCCGGTGCTGTCGGTCGTGTCGTCGTTGCCGGTGAGCAAACTGATGACCCGGGCACTGGCATCCCGGAAATGAGCAGTGTCGAGCTGAGCCAGCGCGCACGGCTCGGCGGGGCTTCCGGCAGCGCGGTCCATGTCGATAACGTCATGGATTCGTTGCTTTGCCGAATCCATGAATGAAAGTTCCGGGAATCGCTGGTCTATGTCCAGGGCCGCAGTGAGCGTGCCGCTGGCCAGAGCGGCGTCGTGGAAATGACGGGCGAAAAGGCGGTTATCGGGCGCCGGCATGCCTTTAATCGCCAACGAATCAATATCGACCGCATCGGCGAACTGGAAATTCTCAAAGGCGAGCTCGCCGGCGATACCGGGCGGAACGCATCCCCCGATATGACCATCGCAGCCGGCGCGCTGGGCACGGGACAGGGCCGATTGACAGAGCGCTGCGTCATGGTGCAAGGAGGCAGCGGCGACCCGGATGAATGCGTCAAACCGCGGGTCGTGGACGGAAGAGGCGCCCCAGGCGGCAGCAGCGTTCCACCGCGTGGTGAATGCGACGCCGAGCAGCCCCGGCGCCAGGGGTATGCGCCGCGACTTGCCGTCGACCGAAACAATGTCCAATTGCTGCTCCGACAGCTTGCGCCGGCTCGCGAACTCCCAGTCGTAGTTGAGCGGCTCACCGTCGATCGCCGCCAGGACGTCGCCGGCCGCTACTTTTTCCTCGAGCGCGTGAGAGTGGGGAAACGCCCCCGTCACCACGACCGAAGTCGTCAGCGGCGCGGCGGCGCCATCGGCGAGGATGTCAGGCAGCGTGACTTTCTTGAGATGTTCCTCGTATTGAGCGTCGGTCAGCGGATCGGAAATGGGCGGCATGACCGCCAGCTCCCGCCATGCCAGCGGATTGGTAGCCGGCGGTGATGCCCTGGATGTGGGCTCGCCCTGGGCAACGACGTGCGCCCCATGAAGAAACACGGCAGCCCCCGCCGTGACGATGATGCCAGCCAGGACCTTGGAGAACCGTGCTTTCATTAAAACCTCTGCTTCAGATGTCGACTCTATGACTTTGGAAAAGCATGGCGTGGCGCATCAGCCGCCCCCGGGAATCACTTCGGGCAGGCGCCAGGTAAATTCTTCTACTGCGCCCTTGGACCCGTCAAAGCGGAGCATCGGGCACAGTTGCCGGACTGACGGTTCGCTGAGGACCGGGCCGTACAGCAGACGATGGCCGTCAACGACGACTTCCATGCGATGCCCGATCACGCAGATGCGCGCGCTGATGGAACGAGCCGCGCCGAAGGCCGGTCCGATCGACGCCGTCGCGTCCGGGGCTCCGGTCCTCACCAATTCAACGACCCCCGAATTGTGAAAGGTGACCCTGGCGACATGGGGGAAAGAACCCACACCGTTGTCGGTCGCGGCGCGGTCGGCAATGACAAGGGCAAGTTTGCTGTCCGCTTCCGGCTCACGCACCCCATCGGTGGCTGAAAAGTGAAAACGGACTTGCAGGTCCGCATCGGCGCCGGCCGGTCCGCACGCCGCGACCGCGTAATGACTCGGAGGAATGTTGAAGACGAACGAGCCTTCAGTGGCAAGTTGTCTCGCGGTTGCTTCCGACCAGTCGTGGCATAGCCGGTCCTCGTCGCTATGCGAGCAAGTGATTTCATGGTTGGCATCACGGAAGCGCATACCTTGAATCTGCTCAATGGGGTTCGCTGTCTTTTCCGCCGGAATTCGCCTGAACGCCGAAATCGAATCATCCAGCCGGTCCATCGCATTTGGGTCAGCGTCGGCGTCGGGGTACTGCTTGAGCAGCGTTCGGGCCAGCTCAAGCTTGAATGTCCGCAAGCTCGCGAGGTAGGCCATTTTCGCGAATGTCACGCGCTCCGGTTCGCTCCCTAAATCCAGAGATGCGACGGTTAGGCCAAGAACGTCCTCATATCGCCACTCGCGATCGGCGATCAAGGCCAGAAGCCTGTCAAGGACAATGCCCCGAAATCCCTTGTCAAAGGCATTGCGCAAGGCGGTTTCCGCAAGCAGGGGATCAGACCTCACCACGGCGGCCGCGATGAGCACGTCGGCGTCAAATCTTGACGAGCGTTGCGGATCCTGAAGGTAGGCGCGTCGGGCGTCCCAGAGCGGACTGGCCGTCAACCCTATGTCCCCGCGCACGATCCTGACGCGGCGGCGCTGTCCCGCCGGCGTTGCGACGGTTAGCGACTGGGCATTGCGGGTCCGTAGGGAGATGAGTTGGTCGCTCGCCCAGAGCGGCGCATCGTCCAGGGAAATGAGCGCGTCGCCCTTCCTGATGCCCGCCCTTGCGGCTTGAGATTTTGGCTCGACCGCGTCAACTCGCAGCACAACCAGCGAGCCGGGCTCGGCCGACGCGGGCTGCGAAGTCGGAGCGGCGGCGAAAACCGCGCGCATGCGTTTACGGTATTCGTCATCATTCATCGTGCGTCGCGGTTCCGGCGCCGCCGCGAAACGCTCCCAGGACAGAGGGTCAGCCGTCGCAGGAAGCGGCGGCGCGGTGTATGGGTCGGGAACGGATGGGGCGGCGCCGGCCAAGGCCGACGAAACAAACGAAATCCCCATCAAGATGGTCCAGGTCATTGTGCGAACGCTCATGTGCTCCTCTCGATCGTCGCTGAGGACCAAAGCATTACGACTAAAGAATAACCCATGTAAGAAGTGCGCCAAGTCGTTCTCGCTGCTTTCACGGCTGCGATCGTACTGTTTGCCTGACAGCCATCTCCGTGCTACACCCTGAATCGACCCCGGGTCCTCACATGGGTCCGTACATCCCCGCCCATTTGGGTTCCCACGCCGGACCCATTATCATCCCCGCCTGCGGAGAAACCGAATGAATAACTACACCGCCCCCAAAACTCGAAAACCCCCCCGGCTCAAGAAAAAGCAAATCCAGCTCGTCGCCAACGGCGACCTGCGCCTCTCGGCCAACCAGAAATGCTGGCCCGAGCAGGCGAAAATGGAGGAAGCGCTGCGCCAGGCCGTGCTTGAGGCCGGATACGAATTGGTGCGGGCACACCCATATAAGGAAGCCGAGCAGCACGGCTTCATCGCCTCGCAGAAGGAAGGCATGCAGGTCTTCCGCGACATCGATCCCGACGCCCCGCTGATCGTCGCCGAGGCGGTCTGGCAGTATTCGCATCACATCCTGCACGGCCTGATTTCCCACCGCGGCCCCATCCTCACGGTTGCCAACTGGTCCGGGACCTGGCCGGGGCTGGTCGGCATGCTCAATCTCAACGGCTCGCTGACCAAGGCCGGCGTCCCATACTCCACCATCTGGAGCGAAGATTTCACCGACCCGTTCTTCCGCGATTTCCTCACCGCCTGGCTGAAGAAGGGCCACGCCCGCCATAAGACGCCGCACGTGACCAAATGGAAAAACGTCAAGGTGTCCGGCAAGGAGCGAAAGCTCGGTCAGGCGCTGGCAGCCCAATTGCGGTCCGAGAAGGCCATCATGGGGGTTTTCGACGAGGGGTGCATGGGCATGTACAACGCCATCATCCCCGACGAACTGCTGCACCCCACCGGCGTTTACAAGGAGCGGTTGAGCCAGTCCGCCTTCTACTACGAGACCACGCAGGCCAGCGACGACGAGGCCTGGGCCGTCCGGCAGTGGATGGAAGAGCGCGGCTTGAAATTCCACACCGGCCCCAATGAAGAAACCGACCTCACCGACGACCAGATCCGCCAGCAGTGCAAGATGTACATCGCCGCCCTGCGGATCGCCGACGATTTCGGCTGCCACGCCATCGGCATCCAGTACCAGCAGGGATTGAAGGACCTGCTGCCGGCTTCGGACCTGGTCGAGGGGACGCTGAACAACGCCGACCGCCCGCCGGCCCGCAGCCGCGACGGCAGCCGGGTGCTCTACGACGGCGAGCCGCTGCCCCACTTCAACGAGGTCGATGAATGCGCCGGCCTCGATGGCTTGATGACCTACCGCGTCCACAAGGCGATGGGCCAGCCGGTGGAGAACACCCTGCACGACCTGCGCTGGGGCGACATCGACCGCTCGGGCACCGTGGGCGAATACGTCTGGGTCTTCCTGATCTCCGGCTCCGTTCCGCCGGCACACTTCACAGACGGCTGGGCCGGCGCCAGCAGCGAACGGCAGCCCCCCATGTACTTCCGCCTCGGCGGCGGCACCCTCAAAGGCGTCAGCAAACCCGGCGAGATCGTCTGGAGCCGCATCTACGTGGACGACGGCAAGCTCAAGATGGATCTTGGCCGAGCCGGCGTCGTCGAGTTGCCGCCGGAAGAAACGCAACGCCGCTGGGATGCGACCACGCCGCAGTGGCCGATCATGCACGCCGTCACGTATGGCATCACCCGCGATCAGATGATGGCCCGCCATAAGGCGAACCACATCCAGGTGGCGTATGCCAACAGTGCCGAGGAAGCCGACCGGGCGCTGCTCGCCAAAGCCGCCATGGCCGATGCGATGGGGATGCACGTGGCGATCTGCGGGACGAAGAAGGATGGGAAGGGGTGGAAGTGATGCGAATGCAATTGAAGCAGCCGCGGCACTCGACCAGATGGCCATGGAAACGTGGGCAACATGGACGCGGGCGCGGCTTGGAGGTAATATTCCCGCATGACTGCCATTCCTCTTGAGAAGCGCGTCTCCGATTTGGAACGCCGCATGGCTGAATTCCAGACGATGCTTTCCAAGCCGGCCGACTCAAGGGATTGGCGCCGCGCCGTCGGCGCCTTCACCGATGATCCGGGTATGCAGGCCATCCTGACCGAAGCAATGCGACTGCGCGCCGCGGACCGCGCGCGTTCCCGACGGGGCCGCGGTCGTGCAACAGGCCGCGCATGATTCTGCTAGACACGGACCACCTGTACAGCCATCGTCCGGGGCGCGCTGCTTCTCACGGCCAACTTGAGAGGTTTTCGGCTGGTTCCGGGACTGCGTGCCGAATCGTGGGTCGCACCGTGACATTGAAATGAGCGCCCCCGGAAACTTTCACGACCGCAGCCTCGGGCATAGTGGAGACGGGCGCGAACGTCGAGATGCCGGCGTACAGGGTGGATCGGCTTGCCGGCAGCGTTTTCAAATCGTCTGCTACCGGACGGCATAACGCCTTCGAACCGCATCCAAGTGCCCATCTCGCACAACACCGCTCTGCCCGGCCAGGCAGTAATCGCACTGCCTCCACGAGGCCCGCCAGACCGGGATCAAGCGATCGCCCGGCCACACCTTCGCCGACCGACTCGATCACGCCGGCCCCTTCGTGTCCGCAGATCACCGGCACGGGCATCGCCAGGTCACCCTTGATCACGTGCAGATCGCTATGGCATACCCCGGCCGACTTCATGCGCACCCGCACCTCCCCCCGCCGCGGCGGAAGCACGCGCACGCTCTCTACCGACAACGGAAAGGCCGCTCGATGAAGAACGGCTGCCTGGGCAACGATGACGTCGGATATTCCGGAGATGTTAAGCGGAGATGAGAGGAGAATGCACGCTGCAAATACAAGGCGGCCACCGAGGTTTAGAGCGAGCGCTTCTCAAGGGAACTCCCGGAGCGGCAAGCCGACCAGGTTGCCCCCCCCACGCCCCCGACCTTAGTTCGAAGGTCCGCCCCGATCCCGCTTCACCTGCCCCACTTTGACTGCCGTTCGAAAGTCCACCCGTCGCGCTTCGCCGCTCGCAGACGACGTACCGGATGCCGAGAGGGCCCAGGCGCGGAAGGAATAGAAGGACGCGGGACGAGCGACGGGTGCGCTCTCGTGCATCTCCAATCGTCTGAAAGCGCACCCGTCCCACCCGTCCCGCTTTGTCCGTCTGAAGCGGATGGGCAGCATTTCCCCGACCGCGGCACGCCGTTCAGCGACGCGAACCGGCGGGCAGGAAGAGCCAGGGGCTATCGAGGCTTGCTGGCGGCGGAAGTCAAGTCCCTGCCGAACGCATCGACGTCCAGGCAGCGAGCCGCCAGCACGGTCATCGCGTCAAGAGCCGACTCGTCCTGGATGCGTCGCACCGCCGTCCTGACGTCGTCAGGGATCTGGCCGAACCGGCTTTCAAGGACAAGCAGGATGCTTCTGTGCATCGCTTCGAGCGTTGCCTTGTGCGTGAATTCCGCTTCGAGCTCTTGGATCAGTGGCGACTCAATCATACTTTGTCTCCCGCCGAACAATTCTAGTATCGCTGGGTCATTATACCGCAGCCGAGCCAGCACCTGCGTAATCGCCAACATGTTCTCCCGCTCGCCGGGCGGCGCTTGTGCGTCGATCCGCGCTCGGCACTCCCGTAGGATTGGTTCCGGCGGGCCTTCAATGTACGACAACGGCACCCACTGCCAACCACATACAGGCCAGGTGCGGGGTCTGCGTCCGTGCCGGCCTCGCGGTCGAACTCGACTTCCAGCAGTCCGTCAGGGAGTTGCCGGGCCTGGACCACTTCGGCCTGGGCCGCCCGCCACGACCGGAGCCGTTCGACGCCCCCGAGCTTAAGAAGCGCTCCGCCGTGATGTTGGATCAGCCACTTGACGCCGCGATCGTAGGGTTGATGTGCCATAGTCGCTGACTCCGCCGTCAGGTTTTGCGGATGTTGTGAGGATACAATGTTCCCATGCCGCGAATGACGTGCGCATCCTTTTTTGAACCAGACACGCGCGCGGGGCTCCCCTCTTGGAGGAATTGGCGCGACTCAACATCATCGGCACAGAGCGTGCCCGAGCGGCTGCCAAAAAACAACCGCGAATCCGTCTCCTTTGCGGGGCAACGGCTTTTTTGGCCGCCACGGATCGCGCAGCGTTGATTCCAAGCCCAGCCGCCGCGGCGTCCGCCGCACCCAGGCATCGTCCGGCGAATGGCCGGCTGCGCAGTCGTGAGCTTGTCGAACGGCGCCGGACGCACGACCGGAGTCGCTCGAGCTCTTCCTTGGCCACAATGGCATTGACCCGCTCGACCCATCCGGCCGGCCGGGCGAGGAGGCCGTTCGCCAGTTGCACACGGTTCGGCGTCCACGCCGGCGCAGTCGTGAGCTTGTCGAACAGCGCCGCCGCCGAGACTCGACCACTGCCAGTCTTGGGCACGCGCCGCCATCCTGGCCCGTAATGGCTTTGCTTCCAAGCCATCAGGCAATACGCGAGGATGCGTGTCTTGACGCGTAGTCTAACCTCCTCCAGGATCGTGACGAATGCGGCAAAATCGCCGCTCATTCTCGAAGACGTCCATGCGGCAATTGCCGCGATTCATCACGTGATAAATGGCGTCCGTCGCCGCTGATACTTAGTCTGCTTACCAGGGCTATGGCGCCAGAATAGCCGAACAGCTCAGGTCGTCAACGGTAAGCAGGGGTGTCCCCCTTCGCATGTGTGGCGGTCTAACATGGGCGTCTGGGGCATCGGATTCGCCTATGGTGGAGTTTTGGCGGCACCGGGGGGAGGGAAGTCGTGGTGTGACGTTCCAGAACCTCAGTGATCAGTTTGATGCCGTCAATGCCACCCTCGTAGAGCCGCTCCGTGCGTGGCAGCATGGTGATTCGGGCAGCTACTACCTACTGATGGCCCATTTCAAGATTCAGAAGTCGTAAGAGAAATCAGATCGAGGTATGGCTGCTTCATTCGTCGGAACATCCTGACGTACAGGCACACCGGGGAGGCGGCTGAGGCGAAGGAGTTGTCCCCAATTGGCTACCTTCTTGGCTCATACCGCATCGCCACCGCCCCGAGCCGAACTCCAGCCGGCTCACGAGCCTCAAGTCGACACGCTTTGATAGCCCCGCGAACAACGTCGGCCCGTGGCCCGCCAGCCTGGGCTGCGCCACGAACTCGTACTCATCAATCAATCCCAACTCCGCCAACGCCATCGGGAGCTTTACGCCTGCCACGAACAGTCCCTTACCCGGAGGCCGAAGGGGGACACCCCTGCTTACCTCTGCAGATCCGTCTCCTTTGCCAAACAGTTAAGGTCTCAGGTCGTCAACGGTAAGCAGGGGTGCCCCCCTCGCAGGTCCCTCGCATGGTGTAAGCACGCGTGTCCGAGTGTCCGCCTTCGCATGTTTCTTCCCTGATGCCAATTCCGGCAAAGAACTCTTGCATTTATAACACTCTGTATTATGCTCGGTATCGTGCGTTGGACGCTGATTCAACTAATCTCAGTGCGGCCGATTGCCGGGCGGTCGAGCGCGTGCTGGACGAACTCGGCGAGGCGCTGCGGAAGGGATTGAACCCATGAACAAGCCAACGAAGGCCAGCGCGCCTGTCCGCCGCCGAAAGCGACGCGGAGGCATGACGCGCAAGGGCCGCGAGATTGTTGCCTCCCTGGCAGAGGCCGTCGAAGTCGAGCGAGCCGGCATCCCGATCGAGTCCCGGTTCACCGTGCGGACGGTGGAACTGCCGGATGAGCCCGTGGAATACGATGCGGCGGCGGTCCGCGCCACCCGCGACCGGATTGCCGCCAGCCAGGTGGTCTTCGCCCACCTGCTCGGCGTCTCCCCAATGCTCGTCAGAGCATGGGAGCAGGGCCAACGCTCCCCGGCGCCGTGGGCCCGCCGGTTGCTGGACGAAATGAACCGCGAGCCGTCACACTGGCAGCAGATGTTCCGCCGAGTTTCGTAATGCTCGCGGCCGATGGTCTGGGACATCTAATCGATCAATCCCAACTCCGCCAACGCCAGCGGAAGCCTCACGCCCGCCACGAATAGTCCCTTACCCGAGTCCCGCTTGAGCGGCTGAACGGCCTTCAACCCCACCTCGCGAATCCGTCCTGACCTATGCCAGCGCGGCCTCTCGCACCGTGGAAAGCCAGGCGGGCGGATTTGCCTTGATAGAATCCATCAGCCGGCGCGCCATGAGCGATGGGATGTTGTCCCCGGCTTCCCATTTCTGCACGAGGATTCGTGAGACGCCAAGCAGCCGGGCGAAGATCGCCTGGCTCACAAGGAGCGATTCCCGCAACGCCCGCACGTCTCCACTTGAGTAAACTGAGGGGTCCGGGATTTCGATTGTGCGCGCTGTGAAGACCTCGGCGGGCCTCTTGCCGCCGGCGATCATCTCTTCGATCTGTTTCATGCCGGCGGTGATGTCGTCGGCCACACGACGGCCTTTACGATGAGTGGTCATGGTTGATCGCTTTCCTCGGCCAGTTGCCGGTGGTGCTTCTTCAAGGCTGAAAGTACGTCCCGATAATGCTTTTCCTCGGCCTTGGTCAGACCGTCCTGGTCCCACTTGCCATAAATTGCAAAAAGATAGACCGTGTCTGCCTGCAAGATGTGGGCGTAGATCACGCGGTAGCCAAAGCTTTTGCCCTTTCCGGCTCCCTTCGGGGGAGCCAGCCGGATCTTGCGCAGTCCTCCGGTGGGGGCATCGAATCGCCGGCCCCGGGATTGTCGAGGATTGCCGACTGGATTTCCTGCAGTTTTTCGTCCGTGAGTTTCTCCTTCCGCCACCTTGCAGTGAAGGCGGAAAGCTCAATGAACGTCAAGCGCATCAGGGCCATTCTAGCATATGTTGTATGCTAGCCAAACGAACAAGGATATACCAGTCGAACATCCTCGCAGGGCGCGCCCACCCTCCCCCGGAGTACCGGGGGCGGGAACAAAGCTGCCAACACCTTCCTGACCCCCGAGAGTTGCTCACGGTTGAGACAGATCCCAACTTCACCTCGCGAGTCCCAAACCGGCGGGATCGCTAATGATCCAGCCTTTTCCGCGCAATCCGGCGACGACAACAACGAAAAACCGACCGAAGATCCAAAGTTTCGTTTTTGACCGAATAATCGCGGTGACAATTTGTCCAAACGAGTCAAAAACCTTGCTGGCGGGGCTGAAAACGAAACTTTGGAACTTTGCCCGCGCCGGCGAGGGAAGTTACCAAGTTCCACGGGATTGTTCGATGATGATGACCCACCGAGCATCCATCCGGACCGTCGCGTAGCTCCGGTCTCGGCGTGAATAGGCGGTGGGGACGCTTGGATTGATTCGATAGGCGCAACCTCCACGCCGAGGCCGGAGCTACGCGACGGTCCGGATCGAATCTCAGTGGACTTTCGAACGGACAAGCGATCCAAAGTCCGAAGGGGGGCACCCTACACGAAACGCAGTCGGCCACTTACAGTGGCGACCATGTCCAAAACGATCCTCTTCTACGTCAGCGGCCACGGGTACGGCCACGCCCGGCGGACGGCGCAGATCATCAAGGCACTGCAAGGCCGCCGGCCTGACATGGACGTCCACGTCCGCTCGACGGCTCCGCCGCGGATCTTTGCCCCCCTGCCGGCGGAACGAATCTTTCCCGCGCAGATCGACGCGGGGATGGCGGAAGACGATGCCCTGACGATCAACCCCGCGGCCACGCTGCTGCGGCTTGAGGAATTGATCGGCCGGCGCGAGGCGGTCGTCGCCCAGGAATCGGCGGTCGTGCGGGCCCTGCGGCCCGGCTTGATCGTCGCCGACGTGCCCTTCATGGCCGGCCATTTGGCCGAGGCGGCCGGCGTGCCATGCATCGCCATCAGCAACTTCACCTGGGATTGGATCTGCGAGCCGTTGTTCGCGGGGAACCCGCGTTACGCGGACCGCTTCGCCAGGGTGCTGCCGGTCATTCGCGACGGCTACGCGAAGATGCACGGTGCCCTCCAACTGCCCTTCGGCGGGTTGAGCGAGGTTTTGAAGCCGGTGGTCCAGGCCCCCCTTGTGGCCGCGCGAAGCAGGCTCGAGAAGGCAATGATTCTCTCGCGTGCCGGGCTCGACCCCGCCGAGCCTCGGCCTCGCGTCCTGATCGGCATGCGCGGCGGGCTGCCCGATTCGACCGTCGTCGCCGCGGCGGCGGACGCCGGCGATTTCCTGTTCATCAGTCCTGAGGCGACCGCCCCCGCGGGCTGCCCGCCCAACTTGCGGGCCATCCCCACCGGCCCAGCTCTGGATTTCACCGACCTGGTGAGCATCTCCCATGTCGTTGTCTCAAAACTCGGCTACGGCACCGTCGCCGAGTGCATTGCCGGCGGCACGCGCATGCTCTGGCCGCGGCGCTCGGGGTTCCGCGAGGATGAGGTGATGGTCGAGCAGGCGCCGCAATACCTGCCGGCCTTCGAGATATCGCTGGCGGATTTTCGAGCGGGCAACTGGGGAAGGCACCTGCGTGAATTGGTCGAGCTCCCGCCTGCGCCGCGCCAGATGCGCGTGGACGGGGCTGAGTTTTGTGCGGAGATTCTGGACCGGAGGTTGTCGGACGGGCCCTGAACGGGAATTACCACCCGCTAAAGCGGGCAGACCGGCGGAACGAGTGTTGACCGTTGCGCGACCGGAATCACGCCTTCATCAGCCGGATGAATCCGTGCGGGTCGCTGGCGAGTCGGGCTATCCAGTAGAGAATCAGCACGAGAAAGAACACATAACCGGGCCCGGCGCGCCGCTCGAGCCATTCGACGGCGGCGACAAACGCTTTTCTGGGCCGCTCGGGGAGCATGCCAGCGATCAGCAGCAGCACGATGACGCCGAGGAAGACGGGGCCGAGAGCGTGCATTCGCAATGACTCGGCCCAGTGGCCGCGCAGCAGCGCGACGCAGGCGCGGGTGGCGCCGCAGCCGGGGCAGGGGATGCCGGTGAGATGGAAGAACGGGCACGGCCAAGCTGATAAGTGACACATCGTCAGGCCGATCTGCGCCAGGCCCAACGTCCCCAGTGCCAGCGCCGGCTTGCGCCGGTTCAGCAGCGGCCGCAGAAGCGGCGTGAAACGCCCGGCGTGGTGTGGGTGCGCGCAAGCACATCCTGGCTCCGCCGGGAGTGGCGGCGGCGGTTTCGTCGGAGATTCTGTTCCGGAATTCAGCATTCAGCGTAGCCCAGGACGGCTCAAATTCTACAGCGAAATCAGGCGTGGCGTTGGCTCGTCTTGACGAGGCGCGACCGTGAGGAAGCGGATGCTTCTGACGAAAGCCCGGTCGCTTACGCTTGCGGCTCGTATGGCTTCATCGACAAGCAGCATTTCCTATCCGATCTTCTCCCTTCCATTCACATAAGGCCGCAGCACCTCCGGCACAGTCACGCTGCCGTCAGCGTTCTGATAGTTCTCCAGGATCGGGATGAGGATGCGCGGGCTGGCGACCACGGTGTTGTTGAGGGTGTGGCAGAATCGGGTCTTGCCGTCCTTGTCCTTGTAGCGGAGGTCGAGCCGGCGGGCCTGGAACTCGTACAGGCGGGACGCCGAGTGCGTCTCGCCGTAGCCGCTGTCCGGCTTGCCGGGCTGCTCGCGGCTGGGCATCCAGGTCTCCACGTCCAACATGGCGGCGTTTTTCACGCCCAGGTCGCCGGTGCAGCACTGGATCACGCGGTAGGGCAGCTTCAATCGCTGCAGGATTTGCTCGCTGTAGCCGAGCATCTGCTTGTGCCAGCGCTTGGATTCTTCGATGTCGTTGCGGCAGATGACCACCTGCTCGCACTTGTCGAACTGATGGACGCGGTACAGCCCGGCGGTGTCCTTGCCGGCTGCGCCGGCCTCGCGCCGGAAGCAGGTGCTGACGGCCGTGTATTTCAGCGGCAGGTCCGCCTCGGTGAGCATCACCTTGCCGCCTTCGGGCATCTGGTAGGCGGTCAGGCCGACCTCGGCGGTGCCGGTCAGGAAGCGGACGTCCTCGCCGGTTTCCTCGACCTCGCCGACGCGATACGCCTGCTCGCGGCCGCCGGGGAAGAAGCCGGTGCCGAGCATCGCCTTTTCGCGGACGAGGACGGGCACCGTCAGTTGGGTGAAGCCGTGCTCGTATACCATCATGTCGGTCGCCAGACGCAGGACGGCCTGGTGCAGTTCGGCAGCGGCGCCGCGGAGGAAGTACGAACGAGTGCCGGCCAGCATCACGCCGCGCTCGAAATCCAGGATATTCAGCGCCAGCCCCAGCTCGACATGGCTCTTCGGTGAAAAGTCGAATTTCCGCGGCTCGCCCCACTTGTAAAGCACGACGTTGTCCGCCGCGTCCTTCCCCACCGGCACATCGTCGTCCGGCGGCTGGGGGATTTGCAGCAACAACACGTCGCGTTCAGCCTCGGCCGCCCTCATCCGCTCCTCGGCGGGCTTGATCTTCGACTTGACCTCCGACATTCGGGCGATGGCCGCCTTTTTCTCGGCGGGGTCTTTCAGGGCACCGATCGATTTGGAAGCCTCATTCTGCTCGGAGCGGTATTTCTCAAACTCCTGCTGGGCCGCGATGCGCCTCTCGTCGGCGCGCAGGACCGCGTCGATGTCCACCCGGACGCCCTTGAGTTCCGCGCCGCGGCGGTAGCGCTCTGGGTCCTCGCGTAGGTCTTTCAGATCGATCATGCTGGTGTCCTTCTGTCATCCATGAGACGCAGATCCGCGACCCTTCCTGACTGAGTCGCTTCGACGGAACTTGGAAAGATCATTCCTCAGACTTCACTCGGCCAGCTTCTTCATCGCCTTGCCGTGCTCGAGGTCAATCTTATCAACGGCCTTGCTGAAAAGAACCTTTCGCCGCAGTGATCTACTAGGCTCTGTCTGAAAACTCGTCGGGATTGCGGCGGGTCGGAAATGCCCTGGATGCGAGGCGTCGCGACGAAGCGACTCAACCGAAAGAGTCGTTGAGGAGCGACAACGAAGCAGACGGGGCATTCCCGGCCCGCCGCGGCCCGTCGAGTTTTCAGACAGAGCCTAGTGCTGGGACAAGCCGCGAACGCTCACATTATCGGATGTTGGAAACCTGGGAGAGATTCGACGGATAAACGCACGCCGGTAGTATTGGGAACGGGACTTGTTTGGAAAGGAGCGTGTATTATGAGTCGACGAATGGTCCGTCGCACAAGTGCGACCCGTCGAACGTCGGTGCCGCCGACCCGTGCGGCCGGCCCGTCGTTTAGTTCGATGTTCGCGAAGCTGACCGGGGCCAGCGAACAGCTCAAGCAATCCCGCCGAGCGATGCGAAGGCGATGAGGTTTGTACTGACAACAAATCGCTGTCACCTGTAGCAAACCGGTAACGCCCACTGGTGCTTGCACCATGGGTTTCTTCGATGCCTCTCAATCGCGACTTCGGGGAAACGTCGGGCAGCGAAACAGGCTGCAATCACTACTGGGCGTTCCTAGTCGCTTACGGTGCGCTCCAGCACACTTCTTTCGCTGAAAGCGACGGTAGCCGGCGCATGCGCCGGCTACCGTCGTTTCAATCTCTCGTCACCGCCGCGGAGCTTACCACGCGAAGTGGGCGAACGCCTTGTTGGCGTCGGCCATGCGGTGGGTCTGCTCGCGGGTGTTCATGGCTTTGCCTTCCTTGCGATAGGCGGCCATGAGCTCGTCGGCCAGTCGGGTTGCCATCGGCCGGCCGCCTTGCTCGCGACAGGCGTTGATGATCCAGCGGAAGCTCAGGCTCTGCTGACGCCGCTTGTTCACCTGCATCGGCACCTGGTAGTTGGCGCCGCCGACCCGGCGGCTGCGTACTTCGACGTAGGGCTTGACGTTGTTGATCGCCGTCTCAAACAACTCCAGCGGGGGAACGTCCTTCATTTTCTTGGTGCACAGCTCCATCGCTCCGTAGAACAGCTTCTGGGCGACGCTTTTCTTGCCGTCCCACATCAGGGAGTTGATGAACTTGCTGACCAGCTTGCTGTTGAAGCGCGGGTCAGGCTTGAGCATTTCTTCGCTGGAGGTGAACTTCTTGTAAGCCATGGTTTACTTCCCACCTTTCGTGCCATACTTGCTGCGGCTGCGCTTGCGGCCTTCGACGCCCAGGGCGTCGAGGGTGCCGCGGACGATGTGGTAACGGACGCCAGGCAGATCGCGTACGCGGCCGCCGCGGACCAGCACGATGCTGTGTTCCTGGAGGTTGTGCTCTTCGCCGGGAATGTAGGCGGTCACTTCCTTGCCGTTGCTGAGGCGCACGCGGGCGATTTTCCGCAGGGCCGAGTTGGGCTTCTTGGGGGTCATGGTCTTGACCTGGAGGCAGACGCCGCGCTTTTGCGGGCAGGCTTCCAGGTCTTTGACCTTATTGATGCGGGGCAAGGCCCGCCTCGGCTTCTTGATCAACTGGTTGATAGTGGGCATAACTCTTTCGCTCGTCTACATTTCCGCACTCGCCGGCTTGGTTTTCCCGGGGCCGTGTACCGCCCCGCCCGAAGTCGAGAAGGGGGCAGAGTATACGGAGGGGGCGGTAGGGTAGCAAGGGGGAGGCGCCGGGTATACGAAAAATCGAAATCCGAAGCTCGAAATCCGAAATAAATTTAAAGCACGAAAAAAAGAAATGACGTAAACAAATGCCCGATATGGCAGAGCCGCATTCGTTTCCGTCATTTCTTCATTTCTTTGTTTTTTGAATTTATTTCGAGTTTCGAGTTTCGGATTTCGTGCTTGCGCTTCCCGCCGCATCCACCATCCTGCCGACAAACAAGATCACGCCGGTCTCTCGGTCGCGAATCATGAAAACGAACGGGTGGTCGGCTCGGAAGACGACCGGCGGCGCGGGCTTGCGGAACGCTCCGGTGGGCCCCATGAGCACTGCCGTCGCCGCTGCCGCCTCGGTCCCTTCTTCGTTCACTTCGACAAAGGCTTTGTGGATCACCTTGGAAATCGCCATGCCTTCGGCCGTGCTGATGCCGGAGAAGTCGGCTTTGCCGGAGAAAGCATCGGTCATTCCCATCGCCTGGAGCGTCGCGGCCAACTCGAATTGGCAGGTCATCGTGAACTTCGGCAGGCTCAATTCCACTTCCCGGCCGCGAAGCTGCTCGACCCATCGATTGATCATCTCCGCCGTCAACTGTTTTTCCAGGGCCGCCAGGCCATCGACCTTCTTGGGCAGCAACACCACCATCGAGAGCCGCTGCCCCGCGTAGGGTAGCTCGACTGCCTGCATGTCGTCGGTCTCCATGTACGCGAACTCATGCTGCTGGTGCATCAGTTCGACCGGCACCGTCCGGTCGGCATCGACATGGAATGGCTCTGTTTTAGTGAGCTCCTTCTTGAACGGGTCCGCCCATGCACCCTTGAAGTAGATGGCGTTGGTGAGCACCAGCCGGGTGTTCCCATCGATGTTCCCCGGTTGAATCAGTTCCTTGATCTTGTCCCGAGTCTGCTTCTCGACCCATCCGTTAATCTGCTTCCGCACGGCTTCGAACTCGGCAAAGTCCACCTCCTCCAGGCTCCCACCGTAGTTCCTGCTCACCAGGTTCTGGAACGCCGGCTGGTACGGAAACCTCTTCTGGCTCCACAAGGCATTGGCAACGACCAGCGCGCAGGCCGGCTTGCCGTCAACCGTGCCGGCGGCTTCGAGGGAATTGATCAATTGCCCGGCGGCGGGATGCAATTGAGCCGGCGGAAGTGAAAAGTGCAGCACCCGCGTCATCTGAGCGGCGGTTTCGCCGCGAGCGCCGCCGTAGACCATGGCCAGGGCCGATTCGATGCTGTACGGGGAAAAGAACAGGTTCCCCTTTTCGTCGGCGAGCCGGTCGTAAAGATCGGCGGCGAAGGCGTCGGTATCGGCGGCCAGGGCCTTGACGTCAGCGGATGGTTGCGACGTTTGGGCGTGCGTCATGGTTGTGATAGCGGTGAAGCAGACAACGCAAAGGATCGCGATGCGGAAAGGCTTGTGGTTCATCCCTTCTCCTCCATCCGTCCCATGAACAGGACCGCGGTGGTCTGGCGGTCGCGGATCATGAAAACGAACGGGTGATCGGCCCGGAAGACGACCGGTGGCGCCGGCCTGCGAAGAACCGCCGTGGGCCGCATGACCACTGCCGTCGCGGCGGCCGCCTCGGTCCCTTCCTCATTGACATCGATGAACGCCTTATGGATCACTTTGGACACCGCCAGCCCTTCGGCAGACGTGATACCCGAGAAGTCAGCCTTATCCGAGAAGGCCTCCGTCATCCCCATGGCCCTGAGCTCGCCAGCCAGCTCGACTTGCCGGGTCATCGTGAACTTCGGCAGGCTCAGTTGCACGTCCTGGCCACGGAACTGGCTCACCCACCGTTCGATCGCCTCCGGCGTCAACTGCTTTTCCAGCGCCGCCAGCCCATCGAGCTTTTTCGGCAACAGCACCACCATCGAGAGCCGCCGCCCCGCGTATGGCAGCTCGACCGCCTGCATCTCGTCCGTCTCCATGTACGGGAGCTGATGCTGCTGGTACATCAGCTCGACCGGCACCGTCCGCTCGGCATCCAGGTGGAACGGCTCTTCCCTGGTGAGCTCCTTCTTGAATGGGTCCGCCCATGCGCCCTTGAAGTAGATGGCGTTCGTGATCACCAGTCGGGTGTGCTCGTCCAGTGCCCCGGGAGGAACCAGGTCCTTGATCTTCTCGCGCGTCTGCTTCTCAACCCATGCATTAATCTGCTGGCGGACCAGCTCGGACTGGGCGAAATCCACCTGCTCCAGGCTCGCCCCGTAGTTCCTGGTCAGCAGGTCCAGGAACGCCGGCTGGTACGGATACCCCTTCTGGCCCCACAAGGCATTGGCCACAACCAATTCGCAGGCCGGCTTTCCGTTGGCCAAACCCGCCGCCTCGAGCGACTTGATCAATTCCGCCGCAGCCCGCTGCAATTGGTCCGCCGGCAGTGAAAAGTGCAGCACGCGCGCCATCTGCGCCGCGGTCTCGCCGCGGGCGCCCCCGTACGTCATGGCCAGCGCCGATTCGATGCTATACGGCGAAAAGAACAGGTTCCCCTTCTCCGCCGCAAGCTGGCCGTAGAGGTCGGCCGCGAACGCATCGGTATCGGCGGCGAGTGTCTTGACGTCCGCCGACGGCTGGGAAGTCTGGGCGTGCGTCATGGTTGTTAAGCCGGTTAAGCACAGAGCAGTGAGAATGGAAACGCGGTAGCCTTTGAGGGGTAACAGCATGAGTTCGTTCCTTCGCCGCGGTTGTCACAGCGTCGAGATCGCTTGACTTTGAGTGAACCGCGACAATCCGCCAACAGGTTAATAGACGCTCGTTCGACTGAACAGTTGCAAAACGGAGTTGAACGAGCCACAAGCGTGGAGCACAACCGGCTCTCGTCGGCATCAGCTCCCTCACGGTCGCGGCTCGTTAGAGCGATTCCCAGGTTGGTGTCGCGTCCTAACGAGCCGCGAGCGTGAGCGAGTGGTGACCTACCGCTCCCTTACGGTCGCGGCTCGTTAAGAACGCGACACCATCCTGAAACGTGCTCTAAGATGACCCATCCTCGAAGGATTAAGCATGCGGCGAAGGCTTTCACGGCTGCTGACTATCGCCTCCACCTTGCTCCTGGGAGGTGTGATTGCGATGTGGGTGCGGAGCTACTCGTGGGTCGACTACGCCTATTTCAACGAGGGAGTTTGGCCAGCGAGCCGGAGTCTTGGAGCCACGGCCTGCCGCGGAGCCGTGAGGTTCGATGACATCTCGAATCGCCCCATGTACGGCGTCGAGTCAACTCTGTGGACACAAGGCTATTACGGCCGATGGGATTGGGGGCGTGCCGATATTCGCAACACCGACTTTTACATCGGAATTCTCCCTTTCACCCAGGAGGGTCACTACCCAACAGTCTTTGAAATGCCCGCGCCTTCTTTCGCCGGGTTTCAATTCGGAAAAGAATCGCGGCAACGCTCGGGAATGTGGGACAGTGGGCAGCCCCCGCCTCGCATAACCTACCGTTTCCTGACGCTGCCGTTCTGGTCGCTTGCAGTGCTTCTGTCCGCCCTGCCAACCTGGTCCGTTATCGGCCTGTTGCGTTCCCGATGGCACAAGAACCCCGGCTGCTGCCGGCGCTGCGAATACGACCTGCGTGCGACCAGGGAGCGGTGTCCGGAATGCGGGACGCGGATTGTTGGGTCGGTTAGAGCCATCGCCCCGTAAGAACCCGCGGTCTTGGGGCAGAGGTGATTGAGCGATTAACGCATAAGCCGAAGATGGGAGTTGAACCCACAACCCCCGCTTTACGAAAGCGGTGCTCTGCCATTGAGCTACTTCGGCGAATATTCAGACGGCAAAACTTTGGCCGGAAGCGGCATTCCGCTTCGGTGCAGTCTAGCCGATCATCGGAGCATATCCGACGGTCGCTTGATTTCAAGGGGTGGGCAAGGCTGGGCGACGGTGGATAATGGCCGATAACGTCGAGCTGATCGGGCCCGAAGCGGGAGCAACACGGATGCGTCTGGTGGCGCAGGTGTTGACGTCACCGTCCCATGATTGTCGTCGGCGGCCCGGTTCAAGCGCTAAGGGCGCGTTGGAGGCACTGCTCGTGGATGCGGTTGGTCAATTCGCGGGTGATGTCGCGGAAGGCCTGCACCCAGTCGTGCCTGCGGGAGCGGCAATCGAAGGAACGGCTGACCGCGGCGCGGCCGGCGGGGGTGAAGGCGGCGCGGGCCTCGTAGAACCGGCCTGATTTGCGGAGGCTGATGGTCAGGACGAAGTCGCCGAGACGCTTGCCCAGACGCAAGGAACGCCGCAACCAGGTCATCAGTTGTCTGCGATGTGAGGGCTTGAGAAGCACATTTCCGGAATCGAGCTTAATCATTAGGCACCTTTCGGCACGATGTCGGTCCGGGTTAGGACATGAGCAATGCGCATGCCCGACGACAATGATGCGGGTTTCATCGGACAATTCACGGCTCACCACGGAGAATTTGCTATTCAATCTTCTCTGCGATCTCTGCGCCTCTGCGGTGAACAATCCGGGTTAGCGTAGCCCTGAGATTTGTCGTTCCGTACGGCAGGGGTGGACGTACGGGGGCGGTAACGCTAACCTGTGCGGCCTTCTAGGCCCTGTCTGAAGCGGAGCGTCAGAAGGATTATTGACGTCGGAAATGGTTTTTTCAACAAGATTCTGAACCGAAAGGAGCCATGCATGGCCAAGCCTCGCCGCCGCCGAAAGATCGGCAGCAAAAAGCGCAAAGCCCGCCGCGACCGTCGCAAGCGTTAAAGACGCGTTCGCGCCCGGCGGCCTTGGCCTGTACCGGGTTCCGGCACGGACCTTTAGGCTCTGTCTGAAAAACTCGACGGGCCGCGGCGGGTGAGGAAATGCCCCGTCTGCTTCGTTGTCGCTCCTCAACGACTCTTTCGGTTGAGTCGCTTCGTCGCGGGCGCCATCGCATACGGGCATTTCCGACCCGCCGCAATCCCGACGAGTTTTCAGAAAGAGCCTGGTCCGTGCCTGTTGCGTTAGAATTGCCCCATGCACCCCGCGGCGGGGTCGACCTTCTGGTTCGACCCCGCCGCGGGGTGTTGTTATGATCGGACGCGCAACCGGGACCCACCACGGAGGCACGGAGAGCACGGAGAAGACAGAAGAGCTAGCTTAGAGGTGCAGGTTTATTGATGAGTGGGTCAAGCGGATTCGTTGAGGTTCGAGATGGCGTTATCATTGAATGTGCATGTACTCATGCACATTCAATCGGGAGCACATGAGCGACTTCTTCGGCGAACGGCTGGTGCGGGCGATCGAGCAGAAGGCAGCGCCGGTCTGCGTAGGGATCGACCCCATCTTTGAGTTCCTGCCCGACGAAGTCGCCGGGCACGGCAAGGGGCGGAACGCCAACGATCACGTGGCGGTGATCGATGCGATCTTCGCCTTTACCACGCGGGTATTGAAGGTCGTCGCGCCGCATGTGCCCTGCGTGAAGTTCCAGTCGGCGTACTTCGAGAAGTACCTTTGGGAGGGGGTGGAGGCGTATTACAGCCTGATCCATGAGGCGTCGCAGCTCGGGCTGCTGGTCATCGGCGACGTGAAACGGGGCGATATCGGAAGCACCGCCGCCGCCTACGCTGACGGCCACCTCGGCGAGGCGACCAACGAAGAAGATTGCGTCACGCCGGACGCGATCACCGTCAACCCGATGCTCGGGGTGGACACTTTGGAGCCGTTCATCAAGTCGGCACGCGAAGGGGACAAGGGGCTGTTCGTTCTGGTGCGGACAAGTAACCCCGGCTCCGCCGAGTTCCAGGATGTAATGCTGGCCGACGGGAGGACCTGGTCGGAAATGCTGGCCGACCGGCTGCGCCAGGTCGCCGGGGCTGAAGGGTTGGTCGGCCCGTCGGGCTACAGCTCGATCGGCGCGGTGGTCGGGGCGACGCAGCCGCAGACGATGCGGAGCCTGCGGGCCCGGCTGCCGCAGTCGATCTTCCTTCTCCCCGGGTACGGTGCCCAGGGCGCGACCGCGGAGATGACCCGGGCGGCCTTCCAGGACGGCCGCGGCGCGATCGTCTCGGCAAGCCGGAGCATCCTCTACGCCCACCGCGAGCCCAAATACATCGAGCGCTTCGGCGACGACTGGGAACGCTGCGTCGAGCAGGCCGTGCTTGATATGAAAGCGGATCTGGCGCGAGTTGTGGGCGGGTGATGCATGCCATCGACCGGATTGTCGTCACCGCATGGTATCATTTGCGGTCATGACGATCCAAGTCGACCGATTGCTTGAGACATGTCGTCAGCAAGACGCGACCGACATATTGCTTGTTCCTGGAGTTCAGGGCGATCGCATTCGGCTATCCACAAACGACCAGCCTTCTTATTTCGCGGACGGGACCTCGAGACGTTGAGAACTCTGTCTGATGTTAGCGTTGGTGGCGAACAATCCATTTTGAATCCATTCCGTTTCGCGGGGTGTAGGGGCGGCTTTAGCCGCCGGGTGCGGGGGCGGATTGGCAACTTGCGCGCCGGGACGGCGGCTGAAGCCGCCCCTACGCTTAACACCTTAGGCTGCCTCCCCTGCCATCAACCCGTTCTTGGCGGTAGACTCACGTGCATGGTTCCCCAGTTACTCGCTTATGCCGATTCGACGGATCAGTCGCCGACGAACATGAAGATCATTCTGATTTGCGTCGGCATTCTGCTGGCAGTCAGCGCAGTGGCGTTCATCCCGGTGGCGATCACCTGGTCGCGACGCCATCGGCAGGGTGAGGCCATCACGGGGCTTTCGGTCGTGTGGGGGTTGCTTGCGGCGGGCAGCCTGTGCTACGCCACGACACAACAGATCAACTGGGGGCAGGAACGGACCAAACGGATCATGTCCGGGTATTACGACCCCAACGACAACAGCGACGCTCCGAAGCTGCCCTGGGTGCTCTGGGGCGGTTTGGCGCTCGGTTATGGCGCCTTGGTGGCGTGGGGCCTGTCGCAGAAGCCGCCGGTGGTGCAGGTTCCGTTGGAGGAGCCGTCGCAGAAGAAACCAGTTTAGCGGAGTGCGCTTGTGGGGCTTTGAACAGGAGGAGCGCTCCACGGTTAGGGGCGGCACATGAATAACTATCGTCATGCAGTAAGGTTTAATTGGAGTACCCGTGTAAAGGGCGCTTGCGGGTTCGCAGTCGTGGCGAGATCGCGCCACGACTGCGAAACCGCAAGCGCCAGGGCCAGATATTCCG
>Ga0182024_10002827_pt1 | contig 42408 bp, 37 predicted proteins | sample P32metaG_FD_120480 | JGI IMG/M metagenome (GOLD analysis project Ga0182024, IMG submission 120480) | Permafrost microbial communities from Stordalen Mire, Sweden - P3-2 metaG (Illumina Assembly) | ecosystem: Environmental > Terrestrial > Soil > Wetlands > Permafrost | place: Sweden: Stordalen... | reverse complement strand
TTCCGAAGGACAGAATCGGAATGCACTTCGTGGAGTTGCATGCGCGGCAATGAAAGGTGGCTTCGGTCATACAGTAGCGGCTCCTGCGACAACGGGGGCCGTCGCTTCCTGGTTGGTCCAACGGAGAGATGAGTCGAGAACACCTTCCTCGATCAGCTTCCGAATGTGGGCAATGCGTTTGAAGCGCGGCCCCTCGAAGTCCTCGAGAACGAGACCGATCTTCTTGTAGGTTTCGTGCAGTTCGACGGCGCCCTTGCGAGCATCCCAGACGGGCTGGAACTCGGGCAGCACCTTGCGGATCTTGCTGCAATCCACACGGTAGCAACGCTTGTCCGGTCCGGCGTCGGCCGCGTACTCAATCACTGTATTCGGCACCGTCTCCTTGACGATGTCGGCCAGCTCATAAATACGGTAGTTGTCTTCGTTGCGTCCGACGTTGAACGCTTCGTTGTGCACCAGGTCGATCGGGGCATGCATCGCGGCAATAAAGGCCCGCGAGATGTCGGCGATGTGGACGATGGGTCTCCAGGGAGTTCCATCGCTCTTGATGTACACGCGGCCGGTGGCGTAAGCCCAGGCCACGAGGTTGTTCAGCACCAGGTCAAAGCGCAATCGGGGCGAAACACCGAAGGCAGTGGCGTTGCGGAGAAACGTTGGGCTGAAGTGGTTATCCGCCAGCTTGGCAACGTCCTGCTCCACCATGACCTTGGAAGTGCCGTAAGGGGTCACGGGGTTAAAGGCAGAGTGCTCATCCAGCAGGTCGTCGCCACCGGCGCCGTAGTTGCTGCAGGAAGAGGAGAAGATAAACCTCTGCACGCCGGCCTGCTTGGCCAACTTGGCCAGCTTGACCGATGCCGCATGGTTGATCTCGAAGGTCAGACCCGGATTCAGGTCGCCCAGGGGATCGTTCGAAAGGCCGGCAAGATGGAGAATGGCGTCAAAGCCCTTCACATCCTGCAGGGTCGCATCACGAACGTCTTTGTGGATCTCGGGGATCTGTGCGATCCCGTCGCTGAAGGTGCTGCGCTCGAAAAGGTCAGTATCGAGCCCAACTACTTCATGCCCTGCCTGCAAGAGCATTGGCACTAAAACCGTTCCGATGTACCCCGCGTGCCCCGTTACTAGTACTCGCATTCGATTCCTCCCAAGTTTGCCAAGGTGCGTTGCCGCTTGCCCAATACGTTTCCAGGATCTGCTTCTCGCGAATAGTATCCATACACTGCCAAAAGCCGGTGTGTCGATACGCCATTAGTTGGCCTTCGCCCGCCAGGCGCTCAAGTGGCTCCTTCTCGAAGTGGGTGTTATCACCGTCGATGAAGTCAAAGATCTCCGGCTCAAGCACAAAGAATGCTCCGTTGATCCAACCTTCCTTGGTTTGCGGCTTCTCAGAGAATTCAGTGATCTGATTGCCATCCATCTCCAGGTGGCCAAAGCGCGCCGTCGGACGGACTGCAGTCAGTGTGGCCAGCTTGCCATGGGAGCGGTGAAACGCGAGCAGGTCGTTCAAGTTGATGTCGGATACGCCATCACCCCAGGTGAGCATGAAGGTTTCGTTGCCCAGGTAAGGTGCAAGCCGCTTGATACGGCCACCGGTCTGAGTCTTCATGCCGGTGTCGACCAGGTCCACGTTCCAGTCGGGAACCTCGCCACCATTCATTTTGACCTTGCCAGTCTTGAGCGAGACACTCAGATCCCGGTTCAGCGAGCAATAGTCGAGCATGTACTTCTTGATGACTTCGCCCTTGTAGCCCAGCGCGATGGCGAATTGGTCCAAGCCATAGTGGGCGTAGTGCATCATGATGTGCCAGAGAATTGGCTTGCCGCCAATTTCGACCATCGGCTTCGGCTTAAGTTCTGTCTCTTCGGCGAGACGCGAGCCAAGCCCCCCTGCGAGAATTGCAACCTTCATAAAACCTCACCTCCGTGATTTTTTTCATTTGGGGGGAATATTTCGTTACAAGGCAGCATCGAGCGATGTTGCGCTCTCCATAGAAACCTTGGCGCGTGGCATTTGCAGCCTGAAGAGAATCTGATCAGCCGCAATCAACAAGTCTTTACCCATACGGCGGAAATGCCTGACCAGCCAAGGCAGCAGCAGCAGATAGCAGTGCAGGCGCTGTCCGGTGGCAAGTGGAGCCTGCCTGATGCTGAGGAAGTATTCGCGGAACATGCGCCATTCCGGAAACGTGATGCTGGTGGTCTTGTTCGGGTCCCACCACTCCGGGCCGGGCAAGGTACCGTGACGGTTGGTCAGGCGAAAGCGTGGAGCTTTGAGACGAACCGGTTTCGCCGCAGAGGATTGCTTGCTATGGCGGGTGCTGATAAACAGGAACTCCGGTGTTTCGTGAAAGCGCCCGATCAAGCCCATCTGGGCGAGCAGAACTCCGTCGCTGTTGACGTAGCTGCCTTGTGGAGGAAGCGACTGGAGAGCGCTCAGGCGCATCACACCAAATATCTGGTAGCACATGTGATCGTGGAGCAGCAGATCTTTAAAGCGGACGACGGGGTCCGGAGACTCGGTCCTGAGCGGCCATTCGTAGTTCTCGACAAACTGTCCATGCTCATCGATGACCCGGGTGAACGTGTGGGCAACCACCAGCGAGTCGTCGGCTTCCAAAGCATCCACACACAAACGCAGGAAGTCGGGCTGGATCATGTCATCGTGGGCGGCCCATTTGAAGTATTTGCCGGTGGCCTGGAAATAAACATTTCTCAGGTTCCACCCCGCGCCCATGTTGCGATCGGCACGGTAGTAGCGAATGCGATCATCCTGGGCAGCATATTTCCGGCAGATCTCCTCGCTACGATCGGTGGAGCAATTGTCGGAGATGATGAGCTCAAAATCCTGGAATGTCTGGTTCAGGATGGACTCGATGGCGGCCGCCAGGAAACGATCCCCGTTGTAAAGAAAGAGCCCGATGCTGACAAGTGGGTTGGTACTCATGCGTATTTGCTCCGTTCTGGATGCTGTGGCGGCGCGGGGGAGCGCTGCGAAAAATGACAGATGGGGTGAGGTGGCAAAGAGTACAGTCACGACATCTTTTTCAAACGAGCGACTAACTGTTTGAGCCAGCTTTGCCGGATCAACAGGTTGACGCAAAAATCGAAAACGCTTAGAGGCAGATAGATCGAGATCTTCCAAAACCACACATACCTGGCATCCGGGGTAAGTGAGGCCATGAATTCATCATAATGACGACGCACATCCGGGGCCCGGGCGAGGCGCGCTTGCAGGTAAGTAACAAACGCGATGTAGGGGTGCCGCGTCAGCGGCGCAAAGCCTTCCGCCAGCCGCGGATCGATGGTGGCGAGAAAGCTTCTTTGTGCCACCCAGAGGGCCTCGGAATAGGCGATCTCACGCTGAAACGATTCGGCGGTCACCCGGTCCGGCCCATAATTGTTGCTGCTGTGCAGGCGGTAGGACGAGAGTGCTTCATCCTCTCGAGTCACGTTGGTAAGAAACGGGGCCAGACGAACGATCAGTTGGTCGGGACAGCTTACCAGCGGACGCTCGAGCGGCAAGGGAAAGAGGCGCTCGGCCACATCGCGACGGAGGCTCAATCCCGACGTGGGAGGAGTACAGGGCATAATGCCGCCGTCTCGCAACAAACGGGAGCCCCACCATCCGGCCGGTAGCGGGTCAGACATCGGCCACACTCCCTGGCGGCGAAGGTCCACGCTCACCCGGATGATACGATGCACGCTCAGACCAGCGTCGGGGTGGGCCTGAAAGTCAGCCACAATCCGCTCTACCTTGTGGGGCAGAAAGAGGTCGTCGGAATCAAGCAGAGCAATGATCTCACCCCGGCTGGCGGCGAAAGCTGCATTGAAGCCCGATGCCTGCCCGCCATTCGCCTTGCGAATCAACTGCAGGCGCGAATCCCGGCGTGCACATCCTTCGATAATTTGGACCGAATCATCGGTCGATCCGTCGTCGCAGATGATGAGTTCGATATTCGGATAGGTTTGGTCCAGGGCACTCTTGATGGTATCCCCGATGAAGCGGCCGTAATTGTAATTGGATACCAGGATCGAGACTAACGGCTGTGCCGGCAAAGGGCGGAGCTTGATAGGACTCAATTCAGTTGCAGTTTCAGGTTGAACAGTGGCCATAAGAGAACTCGGGTAGAAGGGGCTCGAATAAAAAACGTCAAAGTTACAAAGAGGCGTTGGGACGTCCGCGTGGGGCGCTTGTGAAATCCCACATCTCGCGAAAAACGAGCGAGATATGGGGCACCCAGGGTCGGTGGTCAGGACAGATCCCAAGCTCAGTAAGCGCCTACACCCTTCACGACCAGGCCGGGTGTGGCCAGAATGATTTTGATATCGAGCAGGAGCGACCACTCACGAATGTACTGCAGGTCGAGCCGCACCATCTCTTCAAACGGGAGCTCGCTGCGGCCTTTCACCTGCCAGAGCCCGGTGATACCGGGATAGACGGCAGCCCGGCCCTCGGACCAATCCGCGAATTCGCGGCTCATTCCGTCCGGACCCATGTCACCCGCCGGCAACGGCCTGGGACCTACCAGGCTCATCTCGCCGCGCAGCACATTGATCAGTTGTGGTAACTCATCCAGGCTGTAGCGGCGAATGAATCGCCCGATCGGGGTAACACGCGGATCTTGTTTCATCTTGAAGATGTGACCTTTTTTTTCGTTCGCGTGGGCCACGTGAGAGCGATCCATGTTGGTGTACATGGAGCGAAACTTCAAGAACATGAAGTGACGGCCACCCCGACCGACTCGCGGCGCCTTATAAAGAACAGGACCCTTCGAGGTGAACTTCACCAGAGCCGCGATCGCCAGCATAGCGGGGGCGAGAAGAAGAAGAGCGAACACGGAGGCAACGATGTCAAAGGCCCGCTTGACGAACTCCTGGCCCTTGGTAAAGGACAGCGGCCGAAGCTCGACCAGCGGCAAACCATATTGGTTCACGACATTGATTCGTCCCGGCTCCGGGGCAAAGTCCACGGTGCAATTGACGATGACACCCATGCGCTTGAACACCTTGTTGCATTCGTCCAACTCGCCCCGTGAGATGGAACCGTTCAGCAGAATGATGCGGTTGAGGTGTTCGCGATTAATCACTTCGGCCAGCTGTGCAGTCGACCCCAGAATTGGCATCGGCAGGGACAGGCCCTCCGCGGTGTGACCTTGGGGGACAATCAAGCCCTTGATTACATTCGCCACATTGGCTGTGTTCATCAGGGCGACCAGGCGGCTGGCGTGGGAACCATCTCCCAGGAGTGCTGCCCGAATGGGTGAAGGCCAGTGGCGCTCAGCCACCATGGCTGCGACTACGCTTACACACCGGGCCGAGCCTAAGCTGAAGAAGCTGAGAGGGGCAAAGATCATGAAGAACGAACGCGAAACACCGGTACCCAACTGGCGCGAGAAGAAAGTTACGATGACAATGATGCAGCTCGCCAGCAGTGCACCTTCGGCTGCGTTAATGATGCTGCTCCAGAGCCGGATACGGCCTTCAACACGATAGAACCCGAGGCGCCAGGCCATGACGATCCACAACACCAGGACCATCATCAAGGAGGGCGCCCAAATGGAAGCATAGGTCCAACTGACTCGTTGGCTAGCCAGAGGATTCAGCAGCACCCGCATCTGGATGGTGCAACTCCAGGCAACCGAGACTGCCAGAAGGTCCAGAACGAATTGCATCGTCTGGTAGAAGCGTAAATTGCGGACATGCATGAGAGCGGTTCTCCCCATACGCCGCCCCGGCAGTGGCCAGGGAAACGTTCTTAATACGAAAGCAGTCAAAGCCTTTCTCCTGGCGGTGTGAAACGGTCGACAGGGGCCGCGGCCACCGTCACAGGAGAGATGCAATATAAGAGGAACGATGCGAAGACGCTCTTTTAAATCACGAAAACCAGATATTGTTCTGTGCTTTCGTCGGCGTCATTGTTCCTGGTCGCGAACAGTTGGTCTGGTAGCCGATGTGCGGTGGGGGGATCTCCGCACCCGGGCTCCTTACAATGGTGATCGTAAGCCAACTTTAGTTACAGTTCGTTATCGTCGTAGTGACTGTTAGTTACTACCCGCGTGCAGCACCGGCGTAGCTGTTGTAGTGGTTGACGTAGGACGGATCTTCAATGCGAAGGTCGCAGCCATTCAGGATGGTGCCAATGACCGGGGTGCCATCATCGGCCAAGCGCTCTCTGGCTTCTCCCAATTGCTCCGGGCTGGTCTCGCCGGCACGACTGATCAGGATCACGCCATCGGCGTTGCGGCTTAGTAGGCGCGCATCGGCCATGCCCATCATCGGAGGGGAGTCGATGAGCACGAAGTCGTACTGGGAGCGTGCAAGCTCGATCAAGCTGTCGAGATGAGCGGAATGAAGCAGTTTGGAGATGTTGGCCGGCTCGGAGCCACCAGGCAATACATGCAGCCCGGGAACGGTGCTGGGGCGGACCACTGAGTCGAGGGTGATGGTTCCGTTGTCCTCAGCCAGCAGAGCATCGCTCAAGCCAGTAGCAAACTGCAGACCGAAGAGCTTACCCAGCCGAGGGCGGCGGAGATCACCATCGATCAGCAACACACTGCGTCCAATTTCCGCCAGGCTGATGCCGAGATTAGCTACCGTGGTGGTCTTGCCTGCCTTGGGGCGGGGGCTGGTCACCAGGATGACCCGGGGGCTGACTCCGTTGACGCGGCTCAAGAGGATCGAAGTGATCGCGGACCGATAGGCATCCGCCATCATGGTTTCATCCTGGCACCACTGGACCATCTCCTTGTCGACGGCGGCCGAGCTGGCGGCTAACAAGCCGTTCTTGGCCTCGAGTGCCACGCTGTTGGCGCCATTGAGATTACGCAGCGTGAGCGGGATGCGCTCGCTGTTGCCGATGCGCGCCGAAGGAATCACAGCCAATTCAGGCACGTTGAGGTGCTTGACGCTTTGGCCGGGGCTCCGCAGGCTGGAATCATTGCGCTCGCGCAGCAGGGTGTAGCAACCCGCGAAGACCAAACCGACGAGGGTACCCAGCGCGAGGTTAAGGGGCAAGCTTGGGCGGTAGCTCGATTGAGACGGCGTCGCCGGACTCACCACACGCACGTCGCTCGACTTCAATGCGGCGACGATGCTCGCCTGCTTCACCCGCTGCAACATCGATTGATAAAGGTCGCGGTTCGCATCCACGTCCTTCTTGAGGATGTTGTAACGAACCTCTTTCGCTGACTGATCGGAGACCACGCCCAACTGCTGTTGATAGGCCTTGGCTAACAACACCTTACGGCGGGAAGTCTCAGAGTTCTGCACGCCAAGGCGGTGAATGATGTTGGTGCGATGTTGGGCAGACTGCTCTTCGAGATCGGCGATCTGGGCTTTTAATTGCTGGATCTTGTAGTTCGCTGGGGTGAGGGTGACGCTCAAATCGGCAAGCTGGCGGCGAAGGTCAGCCACGCGGGCACGATTGTCGCGCAAGGTTGGATCGTCCAGAACCTGGGGTAAAGCCGCGGCCGGAGAGTCTTTCGCAGTATCTACCTGCGCCGTGGTGTCCGCCTCGTCTGACTCCGCCTTAGTCAGATCGGATTGAATTTGCCGCAACTTGTCGGCCGCAACGCTCTCCTGGGACTCGCTGGGGATGACGATACCGGTCTGGCGCGCATATTCCTGCAGGGCGTTCTCCGCATCCTGCAGTTTCTTACGAGCGTCTCCGAGCTGATCGTTCAGGAATTTGTTGGTGTTCCCCGAGGCATAGCCGCGGGCTTGCTGACTTTGTTCAATGAATTGATCGATCATGGTATTCGCAGTATCTGCGGTCAGCTGCGGTTCGGGACCAAGCATCGTTACTGTGATCAGATCCGAAGTTCCGTCCACCTTGACCTTGGCACCGTCGAGCATGTCGAACACCACGGCTTCGCCCTCAGCCGGCGTGGCTGCAGGGACGTCACCGACCCATCCGCGAATGGCGCCGAAGAGACCCTGCTTGGCCGCGATGGCGCCGGGAACCTTGGGCCCCATGACGACCGCTGTCCGTCGGATGACGGGCGGGCTCTTCAAGAGCTTGGTTTGGGTCTCGACATTTTCGTCTTCGGTGGACTGGCTTGACGTCGCAGTGACCTCTCTGCCATTCATGAAGTCCTGGTTGATGCCGGTGACTTCCAGAATTACTTCCGACTTGTAGACCTTGTGCGCAACCAAGGTATACAGCACGCTAAGCAGAAGCGAGCCGCCCATGATCATGGCGATGGCGGTGCGATGGCGGCGAAGCAATGCAGCGTAATTCACAGTTGCTTCGGGTTGCGGCCGATTGCTTCCCCCTGGCCGCGAAAGCTCGATAGCAGTGGAGCGGCCGGAGTTCCGGCCTTCGGGCATGCGAGGTCCAGGAATGATCTGCTGGGTCGGAGTCATCTTTTTGAAGTCCTTTCGGATTTTGATCCAGTTCTGTGGAGCGGTTTCACACGATCGTGGCCGGATGAAGGCGGTTAGGTTTTCCCAAAAGAGGGAACCAACAAAAAACTTTCGCTTCAGTGGACATCTGTTGTGAAACCGCTCCAGAAACCGATCGCTTTCATGGTGCAGTTCGGTTGGGACAAAGTACGGCCCCCCGTCAGCCGGGGGTCTCGCATGGGGCCATTCTCAAGAATGTGAGTGTAGTCAGGAGTGCTCTATTTCCAGATAAGGAGACCGGTACCGATTCCAATAGCTGCTTCAAGCCCACGGGCACTGACCTCCTTGCTCAAACTGTTGGGGACATAAAGGATGTCATCAGGCTGCAGCTGCAAGTCAGGTGCTTTGTTTTCCATGATCTTCCTGACGTTTGCGGGAATCTGTTCCCGCGTTGAGCCGCCATCGGCGCGGAGAATCCTTGCCGAACCCAAGGCAGCCATTTTGTCCCATCCGCCCGCCAAGGCAATGGCCTGGGTGAGCGACATGGTTTCGTTTTCCGTCAGGACGTAGCCGCCCGGCCTGGCGACATTGCCCAACACGTAGATCAGACGCGCGCGGGGAACCGTAATCACATCGTGCGGCATGATCTGGATATTTCCTTCGGGATCCTTGCCGCTCATGATGGTACGAATATTGATGTGGGCGACGGAGTACTTGCCTGTCGGATCAGTGAAGGCGCCGGCCACCGGGATCGGTCCTTCGCTCAGGTTACGGGTAATCAGCACGCTGTCACCGGCATCAGCTCGCAGACCACCGGCCTGTCCAATCACTTCCATCAGGTTGCGATTTCCACGCAACTGCACCACGCCCGGCGTGGTCACATTGCCCGCAACAGACACCGGTTGGCTGCGGAAATCGTTCACTTGCACAGTGACTTGGGGATCCTTGAAATACTTCTTATAAGCGGTGATCAGGTTTGCCTGCAATTGCTCGACGGTCAAGCCAGCGGCATGCACCTGCCCGATCATGGGCAGGGTCACGGTGCCATCATTGTCGATCTGCACCGGTTTGTCGGGAATGTCATCCGCGGCAAAGACTCGTACCGTGATCTGATCTTCCGGTCCCAGAACATAGCTGGTCACATTCGCCGGGGCAGCGGATGGCGCGGCTGCCGCTGCCGCATCGGCAGTCGTCGAGGGTATGGAAGCGTTCATTGGAATTCCCACGCGACCATCCGCAGGGACAACCGCTTGTGCGAATGCCGGAACCAACGTCAGGCCCTGAAAGCAGAGGGATAACAGAATCAGTTTGGCTGGAGACTTGTGCATAAAATTCACTCACCTTGGGAATTAGCTGGGATCCGACTGGAGTTACCTCCGGCGGGGACATGCTCGAAAAGAGCGCTTAGAGACAGATATCGAGTCAAAAAGCATAGGGTGCCAACCAAAGCCGGCAAGGGGGACGCACGAGGGCACTCGCGTACGTTACTTCGGGAGAACCAGAAAACGGGATAGACAGAAATTATTCAAAGTTCTTGCAGTACTACATTTAGGCCATCAACCGCTCGGCAGCTGCTGGAGCGTACGGTGAGACCCAATCAGGATGTACTTCGACCAAAACCGACCGGCGCAAAAGGTTTACTGAGAGAATCAGACGTTGTGAGCGTCGGACCTCAACCAAGATCCCGGTCAAGCCTGCCAGGGGACCACGCAAGATGGAAAACGAACCCGACTCACCGACTTCGGTGTAAGGCCAAGCTTCCAGCGGAACATCGACGCTCACGGTCTGTTGCAGCGCTTCGATTTCCGCTTTGTCGGCGGGCAAAGGATTCGTGCCCGCCCGCACCACGTCGATCACACCGCTGGTCATGAGGACCGGCACAATTGAAGATCGAACTGTGGAGCAAAAGATGTAACCAGGAAAGAGCGGCATTTCTACCACTTTGGTTCGGTCCGCCCATTGCCTTTTCGATTTGTAAAGGGGCAGGAACTCAGTGAACCCTTTTTCGCGTAGAGCAAGCGAGACCTGCTTTTCGTGTCGTGGCCGAACGCGGAAGGCAAACCATTCATTCGATTCGTTTGACCCTAGATCGCGATACATGAGTATCTCCGTTACAAGAGTGAGTTGCTGCAATTCCCGATGGGATTCTCACTTCGCTTCGAGGGGGGGACGATGCGAATCTTCGATTTTGTAAATCAAGACCGGCTTTTTGCCCGGTGGACGAGCTTCCGCCATCTGGGTTACAGAGCCTGAATTCAGGCTTTCGCCTGGTACCGCCATGCTTCGTTTCGTCCGGAGTAGAAATTTCCTCTACTCTGCACTGATTTCTTACTCAGTTCTCAAATGGTGCTATAGACCAGACTACGTGTCAATACAATCTGTGCCCTAGACAGCGACAAGTTACGACACTTTCATACTCGTACCCGTTTTGAAATTACCTTGGTTACCTTAGGTAACCAATCTGACAGCTTCACCATCTCAGAGCTTCGCCATCTCAGTCACATTGACCGTTCCAGTGCAAAGATGCTTTTCTGCGAAACTTAAGACTGCCACCAGGGGGGATAACGGCAGTTCAACGAAATCGGATATAACCCATTCGTTGTGGTCTTGCAGCCTGTACAACCCGTAATCTAGTGGCACGAGGCGCCGGTGTCAACACTTCTTGCGCCTGTGGACAACGCCATTGGGTGTTACTAATGCGCGGCTGTGCTCAAACACCCTCTGCGGTAGCATCCATATCGAATCGCACCAATACAAGTGCATGCGAGGGGACTCCTGGCATGCGACCAATGCTATTCGACAGGATCTTGCATTAAGGAGTTGATATCGCTCTGGACCTAGCTTCGCCATCTCAGTCACATCGACCGCAAAACAAAAAGCCAAATCCAGTGTAGGAAAAGCCGCTGCAAGGGGGGTGCAGGGCGTTTCGACGGCCTGGGCGGTCAACGCCTCATCCGTCACATATTTGCTCACTGCCTACTGTCCGTAATCTAGCGGGTATGCCACCTAGTGTCAACCATTTGGGTAAGCTGGAGCACGCCAATGGGCTCCATTGCTGGTTACCTGGCCTGGGTACCTTCGGTGCCCGGAGAGCAAGCTTCCCTGACCTGAATGAATTGCAGCGAAGCGACGATTGTGCGTATGCCCAACAAAGCGGCTATGGCAGAAAGCCTTTTATTCTGTCCGCCATAGACACGGGCGATGCCATCGTGAGAGATTCATCGAACCGTCCGCTTTCGATGTCAGGGCGCGCTTGCCCGCCGGGCCCCGTACCTTTTAACGTGCTGCCCCAGAACTCCGGGCCCAGCTGTTGCAATCAACCAGCTCACATCGAACCAAGGAGACCCTATGAGTTTTCTCGCAGGAATTGGCGATCTGCTCAAACAGTATTCGGCCGGGGGCGCCAGTGCGGCCAACAGTCCGGCAGTAGAACAGCACTTCGACCAGGTAGCACAGGCTGTGCCCTCTTCTACGCTCGCCGGGGGTTTGGCCGAAGCATTTCGCTCCGGACAAACTGCGCCTTTTCCGCAAATGGCCGCGCAGCTGTTCGGCAGTGGGAATAGCCAGCAACAGGCGGGCGTGTTGAACAGCCTGGTGGCCGCTCTTGGACCCGCGGTGATTTCTAAATTTGCCGGCAGTGCTCCCAACTCGCCGCTGGCGTCCCTGCTGCAATCCGGTTCGATAACGCCGGCGCAGGCATCGAGCGTTAGCCCAGCGGACGTGGAAGCTCTTACTTCGCACGCTGAAACGCAGGATCCTTCGATCATCGATCGCGTAAGCGCAATCTATGCTCAGCACCCAGTGCTTATAAAAAGTCTGGGCGCGGCTGCCTTGACGATTGCGATGAAGAAGATCGCGGATTCGCACGCCGTGTAAACTTTTCCATTGACTGTTGGTTGTGGGAATAAATCAACGCTTTAAACGCAAGGAGAAAACTTATGGCAGATCTCGATCAGTTGAAGCAGAAGTATTCGCCCGTAATCCAAACCATTGAGGGCTTTAGCGACTTGGGCGCGAAGCTCGACTCGGTGAGCCTGGATGGTGAAAAGCTGTATTTGAAGGGTTCCGTGCCGTCACAAGTAGTCGCGAACCGCGTGTGGGACGTAATCAAGCAAGTTGATCCGCAATTCTCCGACCTGCACCACGAAATCGCCACCACGGGCGGACCGAGTCAAAGCTACAGCGTCAAGAGCGGGGACAACCTATCCAAGATCAGCAACCGCTTCTATGGATCGCCCAATCACTATTCCAACATCGCTGCGGCGAGCAATATCGCGGACCCGAACAAGATTCAGGTAGGTCAGCAAATCACCGTGCCTGTGCTTGGCTAGCAGAGTATGCGCGGCCGTTCAAGTCAGGTTAGCTACGGGACAGTGGAAAACGCATGTGGCGTTGCCACTGTTCCATAGCTTGGCCCGCAGGTTGGATTCACCTGGACGGATTTAGCTGCGAAATACACCAATTTGAGCCCTGAATCTCCCTGCGAAGCTTCATAACAATCCAACGACCCTCTCGATGCTCAAGATTGGCTGGATTACCTGGCCCGCATAGAGGAGGACTCGTTCTTTCCGGCCGCATCGTCAGCAACGGTATCGAATGTTCGAGCCGGTTGGTTAGCAGGAACGACATCAGCCGGGGTACCCTTCATGGTTTCGGCGTACAGTTCGTTCATGGTCTCAGCGCGACGTCTCCAGGTCTGGTTTTCTGCAAAGGCAAGCGCCGCTCTGGACATCGTTCGCTGTAGTTGAGGGTTTGATGCCAGAACGTCGAAGGCATTTGCCAAGTCGGTAATTACTTGTTCGGGGGAATTCACGGGCACTTTGATAGAGGCGTCATCGGGAACAAACGCTCCTACTCCCTGATGGTTAAGGGCGATGACGGGAAGTCCGTACGACATGGCTTCCAAGACGACAGATCCGAAACTATCGCGTAAGGAAGTAAATACAAGTGCGTCGCAATTTTGAAAATGCGCCTCCATGGTTTCACGGGGAACACGACCGAGGAACTCCACACGATTGGTCAACCCAAGTGACCGCGCAAGGGCTTGCATTTTAACCTGTTCAGTTCCGGAGCCTGCCACCAACAAACGACTCTCGCGGTTTTTAGTTACCGCCATTGCGCGCAAAGCAATGGCCAAGCCTTTTTGAGGCTCCAGCCGTCCAGCCCAGAGGAGCGTGAGCTGTTGCCCAGGGGTTCTGGGACTTGGTGGGGTAAGGTGGCCGTCGACCCCGCAGTCCAGAAACAGACCGACGCGACTTGCCCCGGCCCGCTCGAGCAAATTCCTGGTTTCAAGATTTGTGGCCAATACTGTGTGAGTGCTGGCCAAGGTTCGTCGCAAAGTAGGCGAGAATGGCAACAGAAGCAAGTTCAGGCTTCTTAAGAACTCCTTGATCCGGTGAGTGCGAAGATGTGAGATGAAGGCCGGGGGGAAGGATTGCCCCCCGCCAAGTGGCCCCCAAACAGCCGGCACAGGGAGTTTCCAAAACGGTGGCGGGATGGCAATCGTGGACCAGCTAACATGATGGACGAGGTCGAAATGGACTTGCTCGTAAAGGAGAGCAGCTTGCTCATAAGCCTCTCTCACCCAAAACCAATAATGGAGGCGAATACCTTTTTCCTGGTTGGACCCCGGAGTCCAATAGTCGAAGCGGCTTTTAGGCACTACCCAAATGAAACGGACACGGTCATTGGGGTGCGAGGCGAGATAATTGTCGACACGAGCTTTGTATTCGGGGTGAGCAATCACCCAAACTTGATGTATACGAGACATTTGCCAAGCCCAGTTCCAAGTAAACCCGGGCTCTGACCCTAGATCTGGAGCGCACGCATGACCTACGATGAGGATCTTCATAAGGCGAATATGTGCTCCCTAGTCTTCGACTAAAACCCGTCCGGCATTTGGCATGTCTCGTTTTCCGTGGTCAGGCTTATCGTGATGTGGCGATGTTCGCGATTGCTCGTCGAGAACGCGTGTCAAAGTTGTAATGGCCTTTATTGTGACCTCCGTAGGGGAGAATAGGCCTAGAGTACCTCTGCAAGGGGATACAGGGTTGCTTGGCAGATGGGGGGACGAAGCCTCGCCCTCACTAGCCCTGTAACAGCTACAGCCTATCGGGCCCGACGGTTTAGTGTCAACAGGTGCTGCGAGCCCGAGCACACGCCAAGCGTACCGGGCTTGCCGATACGCCACCTTTCGTGGCGAGCGTTGCTGATTCTGACTCCCCATCACCTGCCGCGATGCGCGGAGCCAAGAATATTCGCAAGCATGTGGTGTGCTCGTCTCAGCTAGATACGACGAATTTTTACGGTCAGGACGGTCAAGATACCCCCCGTCCGGGGGTCGCCAATTTCGTAAGTCGAGTGCGCGACGTCAGCTACGTCGGCGAGCTCCTTCGTCATGTCTGTCGTCTGTCCGGCCTTGGATGTGATCTTAAACGAATCACCCTCTACCCCAAAGTTCCACTGGTGAAGGCCGCCATAGTGCTCTCGATCGCCCTCGTTAAGAATGTGCTCAAGAAATACGTGCCCGCCGGGCCTAACGAGGCGAGCGGCTGCTTTGATCGCCGCAACCGGATCATGCGCGTGATCGAGAGAGTTAGCCGCGTGCACCAAATCGAACGAATCGACCGGATACATATCCGCGACTTGCTCGGCTTCTCCATATTTTGTCCGTACAGGCGGGGTTATCCCATTCTTCTCAAGCAGCGTATCGTACACTGACGCCAGAGGATCGATGGCAAGTAAGTCTATTTTGGAACCGTCATACACCTTCCCTACGGTCGTGAGAGGTCCGGCGCCGACATCGAGGATTCGATACGGCCGTCCATTCGATTGTGGGAGCAGCTTCTTGAGATGCTCCTGGAGAGGCTGATCCGGGGCGATGCGGCGAGCAAAATCTGCTGGATCTTCCATCCCACGGGTTCTCAGCCAAGTGTCCCAATGACCAATTTCCGTAGGAAGGCGCCATCGCCAAGCTAGTCTGCGGAGTCCAAATTGATCAAGTGTTGACGTGAGTTGATGCCACCCTAACCGGACACATCGATATATCGGCTTCGGTGTTCGAGCTTTCACGCTGTTCACAACACGACCTAAGGCTAACTGTTGCTTCCGTTGAAATTCCTTACCCATTAACAATCCTCCAGTGCAGAAAGGTTCGGTGGGGTAGAACCGCTATGGACTCACCTTCGCCATCTCAGTCACATCAACTGCAAACAAAAAGCCAAATTGCATGGAAGGAAAGCCGCTGCGGGAGAACACCAGGGCTATTCGACGGTCTGGGCCGACAATGCCCCGCCGTCTCACACCTCTCGTTGCCTACTTCCGGTAATCTAGCGGGCGGGTCGCCCGGTGTCAAACCATTTCGGTCACTGGTAGTACCCATAGGCGCCGCTCCTCGTTACTGGCTCTGGGTACTTGGGTTTCGTTGAAAGGCCCGTACAACGAGCGGCCGGGTTGAAAAAATGCCGTAAGCTCCACCCCTGTTCCTTCCGGGAAAAGACGTACCTCAGGGATGGTGACAAGCTGAATCTGAAGAGTTCCCCATTTCTGACCAGAATAAAACTCAGATTGGTCAGCAAATCAGTGAACCCGTACTTACATAGATCTTGATTGCCATGCCTGCTGTGCGCGTTTCGCATCCGGACTGCACACATCAGGCTTGATGCCTCGTTGGTTCGATCCCCAAGAAGCAGAATTGGTTTCCTCGTTGCCTTTTATGAACTCTTGAAGGTTCGTAAGAGGAAAGGTGCGCGGAACTGCAGATCTCCACGGCACGCCGGGACAGGTCGGCTTCGCTCAGAGTCTGTGACTTTTTATCTTCCGGTGTAGTTCGCGGCCGGAAAGCTCCCAAGAGCATCTGCCAACAAGCATCGCCGAGGTTCCCTCGGCTACGCTCGGGACATGCTCTTCGACTCCGCGCCATAAAGCCCTCTGTTTGCGATCGGTCTGCGAAGCGCTTCGCTCAGGATGACGGCTTTGTCGGGGGCTTGAAATACAGCTGGTTGGATAAGCGGAAATACGAAAAGATCGAAAAAGTCAGAGGCTCTCCTAATGACATGAGAACCGATACAGTTGCGCGTCGAGTACCGTGGTATCCCACATCTCGCGAAAAACGAGCGAGATGTGGGGCACCCGATCTTCGTTGCCGGTACAGAAAACCGGTCATTGCTCTTCCGACTCGCCTCTGCGAGTGAGCTCCTCGGGATGACAAAGGAGAGAGCGACGATTCCATGGAGAGCGGTTGCTGGATGGGAGCGTAGCGGAAGGTCTGCGGTTTCCCTCTACCCCCGTGCGGTGAAGCATTAGGTCTTTATTGAGCGGCTCGTCTTGAAGGCGTGAAGATCGGCTGTCCCCGATGCTGAGAAAGTTTTCTGCACCGCCGGGACGGAGCAACGAACAGCAAAGCAAGAGAATTTCCCTGCCAACATCTTCTGCCAGGGAGGATATCCACATTGCTGAGCATCTCGCTCCGGGAACTCACGAGGGACGGAGTGCCTCCCGTGCGCTGCGATTCCTGGACCTTGGCTGGAAGGCCATAAAATACCATTTGAGATAGTGAGGCAGCCACTTCCACAGCCTGAAGCGGGATGTTCCTGCGGTCCGGTCCCGCCATGTAGAAGGTGTCTCGGTGATCGTATAGCCCGCAAGAAAAGCCTTGACTGTTATCTCCAGGCTCAATTCAAATCCGCCTTTGCTCTCGATGGGGATGGCACCTAACATGGCGCGATCATAGATTTTGAACGCGTTGGTTGCGTCGTGCGTTGGGAGACCGCGGAGCCAGCACAAGCTGAGGCCGGACAAGCGTGAAAGAAGCTGCTTGAACCAGGGACCTCCAATAAGCCGGCCACCCTTCATATACCGGCTGCCAACAACGATGTGGCTGCCCTTCCGATAGAGTTCGAGCATCTTCCCAACCTGCCCCAGATCATCGGACAGATCGGCCATCAGCACCAGCACCGGCCCGGCTGTTGCCGCATCGAACCCGGTTCGGATGGCGCCCACCACTCCACGACCGTAGCTATTCTTGACCAGCCTCAATCGAGTCTCACCCTGGTCAATAATCTGCCGTGCCACCGGAAGGGTGTTATCTTCGTCAAAGTCATATGCCACAAACGCGGTAAAGGGAAAGTCAAGGTGCTCGGTAATCTCTAACCAGAGGGCGGGGAAATTCGCCCCCTCGTTGTAAACCGGAATGACTATGGTTAACGGCCTGTCCATTTATATCTCCTGGGTGACAAGTTCGTTTACATCTGGCCAATTTCCACTTGCTCCGCGATCCACGGGATGACCTCGTCCAGAATAATTGAGAGCGGAGTCGTTGCCTCAAACCCCAGCAGCTCTCGCGCCTTGCTTACCGTCGGCGCTCTCTCCTGGACATCGTACTCGTAAGCTGGATCGCTTACGTAGCGGAACGGCTTAGAAGAACCATGAATCTTTCTCCAGATCAACTCCGCCAATTCCAGAACCGTGGTGCGAACCGGGGTAGAGAGGTTGAAATCCTGGTTTAGGGCGGCCGGGTGCTCGACGCAAACGCGGATTCCACGCGCAAGGTCCCCCCCATAAGTGTAATGGCGCACTTGTTTCCCGTCGCCCAGGATGTGCAGCGGATCCTGACCCTTGATCAGTTTCTGCACCAGGTCGGGAACCACGTGAGACATGGCTAAGCGTACGTTGCCGCTCATGATGTCGCGGTCACTCAAGGCGCGCTTTTCCCCGATCCCGACGCAGTTGAAGGGGCGCACAATGGTGTAAGGAAGCTTGTACTGTTCGTAGGCTCCTTGAATGAAATACTCGACTGCGAGCTTCTGGAATCCGTAGGTCGATCGAGGCGGTGGGCTACGCCGCTCCGCGCCCTCGGGTGTCGGGTATTCCGTCGTGCTCTCGAAGACCATGCTCGAAGAAAGCACCACGATCTTTTTGAGTTTGCGCTCCTTGTGGGCCCAGATAGCCGCGACAAAGGATGAAGCGATGATGCGCTCGTTTTCTGCCAGCAGGTCGTAGGCAAACTCGTGGAAGTAGGAAATGCCCCCAATCATGGCTGCCGCGGCGACGAAGTGGTCGCAGTCGGAGAGGAGGCCCTTCATCAATCCGGCGTCCTTTGCGTCTCCTTCGACCAGCTTGTAACGGGGATGGGTGTCGTACGACTTCTGCAGCCGCCCGTACTTGCTGAAATTGTCAAGACCCACCACTTCGTATCCGTTATCCAGTAACTCCTGGATCAGATATCCACAAATGAAGCCGGAAGCGCCTGTAACCAGTACTTTCACGATGAGAGAGTCCCCCCTAGTGCGGTTTGTTGGTGATTCGGCCAGAAGCCCCATACGTCGACAACAACCTTGTCGTCAGAAAAACAAAGGTCGCGGTAGGCAAGGTGAGGGGCGCCCAATATGATGACCTCTGCACGACGCAGGGCGTCCTCTAACGAGACCAGCTTCGGGTCGACAACATAGGGGTCGGTGCAATGCACCTCTTTCGCCTCGACCAGAAGCAACTTCCGAAGCTTATAAGAAAGACTCTCCCGCTTGTCGTCCGATTCGGATTTGAATGCCATGCCCAGCACCGCTACAACTTTATCGCGCAGTCTCTGCTGTTGTCTTAGTTGGTTCGCGATGAAGTTAGGCAAGCCCTCGTTGACCAGCATGGCCGAATGTCCCAGGAAAAAATTGTTGCCCGAGAAGGCGGATAGCTGGAGCGTATCCTTCAGCAGGCAAGGTCCGGCTGCAAACCCTGCCTTCGCAAAACTCCTCATGCGTGGGTATCGGTGGGTTACCGCGGAGTAGATGCGCTGGAAGTCCAGCCCATAGGTCTCCGCCAGAATGTAGAACTGATTCGAAATGGCGAAATTCATATAGCGCCAGCTGTTCGTGAACAGCTTGGCCAACTCTGCCTCCAGAGGGGAGAGCTCGATCAGATCGTCATTGATAATGGAAAACAACTCGCGCACGCGCGCCAGAGATTCAGGGTCGAACGCGGAGATGATCTGCGGCAGCGTGCGGATCTCTTCCATCGCCTTGCCCTCAGCAATTCTCTCCGGGCAAAACGACAACAGGATGTTACGCCCGGATGCCTGCAAGCGTTCGAAGATCAGCCTGGTGACGCCAGGATAGACCGTGCTGCGCAGAACCAGAAGGGCCTTCTCCGGCATCCGAGCGATGACCTCATCGATGCTGCGATACAGATCAGAAACTGTCGGATTCAGATGCGCGTCGACCGGCGTGCCCAGAACCGCAATCGCGGCGTCCGCATCGCGCAGACAGGAGGCATCGGACGTGGCGAACAATTTCTTACCCACAACCCGTCCCAGCACTTCCTGGGCATTCGTTTCCATAAACGGCATTTGGGCAGCGTTGACCTCGTCAATCTTGGATTGATCCAGATCGAGCAGAACGACATCGAGTCCGCAGTCCGCGAAGACGATGCCCAAGGGGAGGCCCACATGGCCGCAGCCGCCGATAATGACAATCTTCTTTATTTTCTGCATGAACCTCTCATCACCTGCACTCCGAGGAACTGATAGTTGCATTGTAGACCGAGCCAACTCAATCTAACCTGCCTCTATTGGGGAATGAATTCCCCGTGAATGTACCACCGGTACTCTAGATGGTTGGTACACCAACAGGGACTCCAGACGAATCTACTCCAGATCAAAGGCAAAAAGGCCGCGGCGGGGCTGCTCAGCGAGGATCCTCAAACTGTGACGGTGCCGTATCAAATCCCGAATAGATCGCAGACGTACCGGGTTTGACAACGCAGACGTGTTTCAGGTTTGACAATAAAACTATGATTGAGTACATTTCAGCTGGGAATTCTTACAAGAGACTGTGGGACGATGGCGTGATTGGAGTTGGAAGCGGTATTTTTCACCCTAAGCATACTCCCCCGCGGCTCTCGCCAGCGCGATGGACGACCCTTTCCAGGATTATGTGCCTGGACCTTGTTCCCAGCAACAAACCGCGAACCCGCACAGAATTGAACTTATTCCGCGGTCATGCGGACAGGTACCGCTCTCCTTCTTTCGATTAACGCACTAGTGGAGACCCATTGCCCAACGCAGCGGAATCCGGCTTCTTAGGTTCGCGCTTTTCTGTGCGCGTGCTCTGTATTCTTATGCTGCTCTACATTCCAGTTCAATGGATTGTCGGCCGCCACCCTGGCGGCTCATCGAGTATCTTCAGCCACGAGCATCGAGACGTACAACGTCAGTTCCTCGGTATGATGTCGGCGCTGCGCCAACAATCGATCTCCCAATGTACGCAACACGGCGTTCACCATATCTTCTTTAACGGCGATGATGTGATATCTGCCTATGTTGTCAATCAAATCGAGGCCGTTCCAGGTTGTGAGATGCAGCGGGAAACTCCTGTGACGCGGAATGTCCCTGCACTTGAACTCGCTTGCTCGGCCGAAATCGTATACGAAAGGAGGCCAGACGCCTGGCATCGGGGTCCGCATGTGCAGGATCTTGGCCCTCTTCGGGAAAAAGTGGTGCCGGTGAGCACCTGGGAATCAGACCTCGGACAATTTGGCTTCACCCTTCTACGGGCGAAAGATTGCGTGAACGCTGATACAGCCGCGGGTGAGACGAGATGAAGACGCGGACCGGTCCGCTGATGGATGAGCCGATAGTCCGGTCGGGTTGGGATCCCTCTCCAATCTTGTTCGGGCTGTGTTTGTCGTTGCTCTTCGTGACCATCGTTCTGGTGGCGCGCGCCAATGTTTTTACCTTTCCTCTGCCCAATGAGGACGATAACAGCTTCTTTTTGCCCGCGTGGAGCCTGGCCGTTCACGGCACACTTCGCGCTCCTGTGCTGAACGCGCCTGGCGGAATCTTCTGGATGCCGCACGGTTTCTATGTTTGGCTGGCTCTTTTTTTTCGTGTCTTCGGGCCCACGATAGAAGTGGCTCGCACGGTTTGTCAGCTGACAACGGCCACAGCAGCCGTGCTGCTCGTCCTGGCTTATTCGCGTATGAGTGGCTCCCGCGGCTTCGCCTTGCTCTGCGGGGCATTGCTCGTTTCCCCCGGCATGATTTACACCGCGAACATCGTTCGTTTGGAGTCGCCCATGCTGCTGATTTTTGCAACGGCTCTCCTGCTCCACAGCTATGAGCGACGCCTGGCGGCAACCGCTATGTTCTTCCTCGGGGTTGTTGTCCACCCTGCGCTTGTGCTTGGGGCATCTCTTTATGCGGTTGGCATCTTTGGGGGGGACGTGGTGCTCCCCTGGTACTCGAGGAGCGTGCCTGGCGGTTCCTCTATGGCGCCGGATGCCAGTTCGAACCACGGGACAAGCTCCCTGGGAGCGCGGATCCTGACCATCCTGGTTGTGGCTTCGGTAGCGGCCGCAATTGCCCTGGAAGGCATTTACGTGTTGCATAATTTACAACTATTTCATCAGCACATGGCCTTCCAGATAGCGCTCAAAGCCGGCCGGGACCCGATCCAAAACCTCATATCGATGCGTGGGCTCTTGCTCATACTCGAAGCTGTCTTCGCATTAGGCGTTGTGATCGTGCTTTACCGGCATCCCCACGGTTGGCGCGTCTTTGTTCGCGAACTCCTGCCAGTTTTCCTGGTGGCCCTGGGTCTTTCCGCCTATGCAACGTTCGGGCGAGAAATCCCTTATAACGTTTATAGCTACGCTGTCGTTCCGGCTACGTTTTGTTGCCTGGCCTATCAGGTGCTTTCACTTCCTCTCACCGGCACACGGCGCCTTCAGCCGCGCACCTGATGCGCCCGCGTGGGCGGGCCTGAGCCATCACTTCGCAGAGTGCAAGCCAACAACTACAAGGCCAGCAAATCACCGCGTTTGTACTTGCATCGCAAATTGCACATCACGACAGGACCGCCGGGGAAGACTTCGATAAGTCCGGAATATATTTGGAATTACCTGGGTCGTCGTTGTTGACTTGCCACCCCACTGGCATAGTGCGCGCTCTTCACCGCGCTGGGCACGAAACCATAGCCCGCCGGATAGCTGGTTGGCTGGTTCGGAGTTCCCCACATGCCGACTGCCTTTACTATGGCAGCAGCGGGTGAAACAAAACCGCCACCACTTGCAAGATATTGCGCTGTCCCCGCTCCGGGAACTGGCGTAGATCCGTCTGTGGTGTACCAAATGCCTGTATTGCCTAAGGGATAGGGTGAAGTCCTATTCGTATAGCCAGCATCAGTAAGAGTAACCGTTAGAGGAAAGCTTTGTGCACCAGAAGCGGGAGAGATGGTTGGTGCAACGCTGGTGATAGCTGATGGCTTTGGCCCGGTTACGTTTCCTATCTCAATCGGCTCGGGGGTGCAGTTAGAGCATTCATTGCGTATCAGGGCACCATTACCAAGCCTATGACATGCCCCATTGTTATACATTATTGGTCCCTGAATCGTGTTATAGGAGATGGCCCAATTGCGGAGGTTATAGGACCACACGACTCCGTTACAAAAGAACCCTTGAATCATATTATTAGTGGCCTGCGTTCCCGACCCGGACATTTCTATGCCATTAGGTGTGGCATAGGACGCGCTCAGCGAGTTTATGATCACATTATTTTGGATATAATTCGATGGAGTCGTAGTAGTTGGATGAGTAGTGGGACCAGAAGATTGGCAGCATGGTGCAGATAGCGCCATGCCGCTCCAGGGAACACTTCCCTGGTAGGGGTTCATAAGCACGTTGTTGCTTATAACAAACGGGCTGCCTCCCGACTCGACACCTACCTGAATTTCCATCCATATTCTTACAATGTTGTTAAAGTAGTTATATTCGATGTCGCAATTGTTACAGTCAGAAATAACCTGAGGACCCGGGACATAGTCTATCTGCTCAATATGGACACCCTCGCCAAGATGGTAGAAGGTGTTGTACTTCATGGTCAGGTTGCGGAGATGTCCAACTTGGCTGGTTATGACTCCCGCGCAATTACCATCGGCCACATTGAGCGCTGCTGTACATGAATTATTATCCCCAAACGTGTTGTATTCAATCACGATATTGGTGTCAATATTAGTGTCGTTTCCACTAAAAAAAACCGATGAGACTGCGCCATATGCGTTTGGCTCGTATGGTATCGATGTCATCTGATTGTGCAGAATATTGATATTCGAGTAGTTATTCGTATCGGCATAAAATGCTCCGGCCCCGTCGAAGTGAAGATACTCAATAGTTGTCGTTCCTGATGTACATCCTCCTGTCATCCGAGTCAACGATATGTTGGCTGTGCTCGTGGTGATTTCCGCCGTGGCTGGGGTGGCCACCGGACCGGTGTAGGTGAGGCCGCACTTAAGAGTGAGGGGCGAAGTGATCGTGTAGGTCCCGGCGTCGAAGGACACAGTATCTCCGGACGAGGCTCCGCTGATTATCCTTTGGATCACGGAACTACCCTGTCCAGCATGGACCCTGTGCGTGGTTGCACCGGCGAGTGGACAGGTTGCCAGCAGGAATAGCGCCAGTCCCCTGGTCACGCTGCGACCACTTGGTGGATGGTCGCGGGGGGTACTGCGGGTGACTGCCCCCGTCGTCGGTAACTCCAGTAATCTTCCCTGTTTCATGATCAACTCGTCTTCCTCAAGACGCGGCTGGGATGAACGTCGTCCTCGACATTCGTTAAATATTCAGGACTGTGGCACCCGGCTACTCGTTACCCAGTGCGGCCCGTCGTCATAGGTTAGCCCACAAAGGGCACCGAACCCCACAAAAAAATCGGCATCTTCGCTCCATGGCGCTCTGTTCGAAGGCCGAACACTCACCAGTTTCAGATCCTGGGAGCGCGCCACGACTATTGCAGATATGGAGCAGCAGGTTTAGTAGGAATTCGATAGAATGGAACTGCCTCGGCCGAGCCAAAGGGGGGCTAGACATCAGTACCCAAAACCTCTGGACGGTGTGTGATTATTGGGCTTACCGGGACGCGACGAAAACCGGAAAGCACCGAAATATTTTAAAAGATCTCAAAATTACACGGTGCGCTGAAGAAGCTATCCGCGAGATCATCGCGATAGAATGAGTTTTCAAATTTCCGGGGGTACCCCTTAAGCAGATGGGAACGACTTCTTTTAGAGGCCAGCAGGACACGCAGAGGCGAACACACAACATCCCATTGGAATCTCACCGCGCGACGCGCAGGCCAAGAGAGGCAGACATTCCTGGCATTGTGGTCCAAAACGATTCGACAGCGTGGACTGATCGATGACTTCTATGCCTCCGCTCTCACCTCTCGGCTTAGGGACGGGTCGCTTAGCGTCACTCGGCTCACGGCTTAGCCGCCGCGAATCGACTCTATTGATTCATACCGCTCTCGACCACGGCATACGGGTCATTGATACCGCAGACGCTTACGGTTCAGGAGATAGTGAAAGAGCGATTGGAGTTGCTCTGAAAGATCGACGGCGCGAGGACTACACACTTATCACCAAGGCCGGCTTGCCGCATGTGGCATTACCGGCTGCGTTGTCTCCTCTGAACCAGGTGGGTAAGAAGCTGCTGCAATTCACGTCGCCCGCCAAGAACTTTTCCAAACGTTACCTGGTACGTTGCGCACAGTTAAGTTTGAAACGGCTCGGCACGGACAGCGTGGATGCCTTTCTATTGCATTCGGCAGAGACCGGGGAACCCAGTACGGAAAGTTGGGAGGCACTGCAGGAGATCCGCAACCAGGGTCTAAGCCGGCTGACCGGTGTTTCAACCAGCGATCCTGAAGTTGTTCGGCAAGGGATCTTGTCCGGGCAGGTCTCTATTGTGGAGACGCCAATCTCTCTCACAGCTCCGCATGCAGAGGAAATTGGCCGGCTTTGCGCCTCGCACAATATATATCTGGTGGCCAACGAGTGTCTCAAACCCAGAGAGATTTTAGTGGAGCGAGCCGTGGTGTGGGATCAGATGCGCTCGCGACATGGGGTAAAGGAGGTCAGCACCATTCTGCTCTTGATTGCTTATGCGTCGGCTCATCGAGGTGTCAGTTCGGTGATCATTGGAAGTAAGTCGCCCAAGCATCTTATGGAGAACCTACAAGCCCTACAGTACAGAGAAAACATGACGAGACTCTTCGAAGAAATGAAAGAGGCCTTTCAATGATTTTAGATGGAAATGCCTCCGGGGAGATGCTTCAGTCGGACGTTTGCATCATTGGCGGAGGTCCGGCTGCCATAAGTACGGCGCTTGAGTTGCTCAAGAGTTCTGCCAAGGTTCTTCTCCTGGTAGGAGGGGGACCAATTCGAGAGTCTACGTCCGACCAGGACCTAAACCGCGGCGTCGTCGCTCGGCCTGGATCACACGAAGGCCTGGAGGAGAATCGACGCAGGGTCTTCGGAGGTGCATCCTCAGCATGGGGAGGTCGATGCATACCGTTTGATCCAATTGACTTCAAAGCGCGTTCCTGGGTACCGGATAGTGGGTGGCCATTTTCCTACGAGACCCTGGAACCATTTTATCGTCGCGCTCTCACCCTGTGCCGCGCGGGAAACTACGAGTTTGACAGCCGGACCGTCTTTCCGTCGGATGACGCTGAAATTATTTCAGGAATGGGAAACGAAGATCTTGAAGCGTGGCACCTGGAGCGATGGAGTCCTCCAATCAACTTTGCGGAGGAATTTGAGCCTCAACTCAGGAATCATCCAAACATCACAGTCCTACTGAACACTCATGTTCTGCGCCTGCACTCAACCGGTGGCAAACAGACGATCAACAGTGTTGAAGCGATTTCCCATGGAACGCGCTTTCATATCGAGGCAAAGATTTTCGTTCTGGCTACGGGAGGCATCGAGAACGCCCGCATCCTTCTGGCATCGCAAAGCGCAGAACATCCGGCTGGCGTAGGTAACGACAACGACCTGGTAGGCCGGTTCTACCAGGTTCACCCCCACGGTACGTACGCGCTTTTAGCTCCAACCAATCGAGAAGGTATTAAGTACGAATATGAACACGATTCTGAAGGAGTCTACTGCCGGCGTCGATGGTGGATTTCGGAGGCAGCGCAGGGTCGACTGGGCATTAATAACATCATTTTTTTTCTGGATCGAACCAACGCTGCAGAGGGTCATCGCGATGTAGCTTTTTCTGCAGTCTTCGTCGCGAAAGCAGTTCTCAGCGTTGTGCGGACGCCGAGTCTTTCGCAGAAATGGTCAAAATTCCGAACGGTGCTGCCTGCGATCATCCCCCATATGGCGGTGGTCGCGAAAGATGGCGCAGCTTCCATTCCGCGATTCGCCAAACTTATGCGAGCACGCATGAAGAGAAGAAGGCTTCCTTCCATTCTCCCCTCGGTGCACTCACGCTTTTTAGGTCTCTACTTTCAAGCGGAACAAACGCCAAATCCCGATAGTCGCATTACTCTGTCAAACGATCAGGTGGATGCACACGGTGTTCCGCGGGCAAAGGTAGATCTAAGATTCACAGAGCTGGACATCCATACCATTGTTGAGGCGCATAAACTCTTTGTCGATCGTTATCGCGCGGCTGGGACCGGAGAGATCGTGTATGACGAGCAGAACCTAATAAAGTACTTGCGCGACCGCTTTCAGAAATTCAATTCGGCGGGTCATTATATCGGCACGACGCGTATGGCAGTCTCAGCGGAGCGAGGTGTGGTTGATGCAAACTCGAAGGTGTTTGGCATAGACAATCTTTATATCACGGGGGGTTCCGTCTTCCCCACCAGTGGTCATGCTAACCCAACTCTTACCATCAGTGCCCTGGCAATTCGCCTCGGTGAACATATCGCCGAGAGGTTTACCGCGGTAAAACCCGGAAGCGACGCCTGATCATTTCCGTGTCTCTCATTATTCAAGACAGGCATTGAAATCAAGAATGAAAAACGCGATACCTCACTTTGCGACGAGGGTTTTCCTCTGTTTGTATTGGCGGCGGATCCAAGCCATCGCTCCATTCCGATACTTCGGAATTTTCTCCCAAGTTCCGCCTCAGAACCCACAAAGTAATCAACTGCGCCGGTTGGGTCTGATCCTCTGATCCTGGCCCTCTCGGATCAATGTCAAGGATTTGAGGACATGAACTCAGCCTGGCATTATTCCTCTTGGCTTACCTGGAAGGATCGGGTACTTGTGCAAGAACAAACTCCGAATGAGATTTGTCCTCAACTCACTTCGGTCGAGGCCTGGTGGGGTTAGTCGTTAACTCGTTCAGCGAGAGAAGACCTGTGTTGTCGCCGGGTCTATCGATCTGCAGCTCAACAGTGAGGCTTCGTTAGGGAAGGAAGCAAATCAACCTTGATATGGCCGGAACGAGGAAACAGGGACCGAACTCCAAAAAAGATCACTAACTAGAGGGACCATAATCCCTACACTCGTCGAATCAAGAACGCATACCTGCCATCTACTTCCACACTAATCCTGCACCAGACGTGCGCTCGTCCTAAGCTCGCGAAAATTTGACACAACCACGCCCCGAAAGTACTCGCCCACCGAGCAAAAACTTCCTTTTAACCCTTTTAGGATCAGCGATTTAGAAACTTACGTAATGCCTAATCGGTGTGATTGTCGCGAAGCGGGACAGGCGCGGATAGTAGGACCAAGAGACAAAAAAGTTTCGCAGGCGATCCCACGTATCCCGAGCATGCGGTCGACCGTTCGCGCCCTTGAAATGGCCTTTTTCCCCAGGCTGCGATGTTCGAATTTTCCAACTGACGAGGCGATTCATGCGTATTTCACCCATGGCACAGGCCTGTTTCGGGCTCGTGTGCAGTTTTTCAGTTTTAGTTTTCGTGACAGGATGCAGTAGCCCCTCGTCCCAGAACCTCAGCTCACTTACGGTCACAGCGACTCCTTCCTCGGTACCAGTAGGCGGCGCGTCGGTGCTGAAAGCAGTGGCGCATCTTAGCGATGGCACGACCCAGGATGTAACGGCCGGTACTCAGTGGACATTGTCCAACCCGGCTTTGGCGACGATGAGCAACGGAGCACTGACTGCGAAAGCACCGGGCTCTCTAACGGTGCAGGCTGCTTACGTTGAGGCTGCCCCAGCGGGCACATCCCCAGCGTCGGCCACTGTGAGCCCTCAGAACCTGAGCGCATCGCTCCAGATCAGCATCATCTCAGCGAGCGGAGCGAGTGCGGTCAACGTGCCCACCATCACCTGGAGTGCTCCGGGGGCGATCGCATACGGCACAGCCTTGAGCAGTACGCAATTGAACGCGACGGCGAACGTGGCGGGCACCTTCGCCTACACCCCCGCGGCCGGAACCGTGCCGAAAGCGGGAAATCAAACGCTTTCCGCCATCTTCACGCCGACCGATACAAAGACTTATTCTGCCGCGACAGCCTCGGTGCAGCTTACCGTTAACCAAGCGACCCCAGCGGTCACCTGGGCTACGCCGGCCCCCATCGCGACGGGAACCGCTCTCAGCGTAACCCAACTGGATGCCACGGCAAATGTGCCAGGCAGCTTCATGTACAACCCGGCGGTGGGCGCCGTTCTGGCCGCAGGCACGCAACAATTGACGGCCGCGTTTTCGCCGACTGACGCCACCGACTACGCGTCTGTCACGGCGCACACCTCTCTGGTGGTGGGTTCTGCGACACCAACGCCGACGCCCACTCCCACGCCAACACCAACTCCGATAGGATGCGGAGGTCCGACGATTAACCTGAACAGCGGCATGAGCCAAAACACACTGCAGAGCACAATCTCCGGCGCTCCCAATTGTGCGCTGATCGTCTTTGGGGCTGGCACTTACAAAATCAGCAGCGCGCTGAATATTCCATGCAACAGCCTGACCATCACCGGTCCGGCGGCCAACCCAGCCACGGCGGAAATTACCACGAGCACAGCCAACATATCGCTGATTCAGATGACAGGAGGATGCACATCAGGAACGACAACTATTGAGTATCTTCGCTTCGACGGGGCCGGAGCATTTTATGCCGATACGAATAACTACTCTAATATCAATATTCTGCATAATCAGATGACATCGATACCATACGAGCCAAACGCATATGGCGCAGTCTCATCGGTTTTTTTTGGTGGAAACGACACTAATATTGACACCAATATCGTGATTAACTACAACACGTTTGGGGATAATAATTCATGTACAGCAGCGCTCAATGTGGACGATGGTACTTGCGCGGGAGTCATAACTAGCCAAGTTGGACACCTCCGCAACCTGACTATGAAGTACAACACCTTCTACCATCTTGGCGAGGGTGTCCATATTGAGCAGATAGACTATGTTCCGGGTCCTCAGGTTATTTCTGACTGTAGCAATTGCGACATCGAATATAACTACTTCAACAATATTGTAAGAATATGGATGGAAATTCAGGTAGGTGTCGAGTCGGGAGGCGGCCCGTTTGTTATAAGCAACAACGTGTTTATGAACCCCCACCAGGGAGGTGTTCCCTGGAGCGGCATGGCGCTATCTGCACCATGCTGCCAATCTTCCGGCCCCACTACTCATCCAACTAGTACGACTCCATCGGATTATATTCAAAATAATGTGTTTATAAACTCGCTGAGCGCGTCCTATGCCACACCTAATGGCATAGAAATGGCCGGAGCTGGAACCCAGAACACCAATAATCTCACTCAAGGGTTCTTTTGTAGCGGAGTGGTGTGGTCTTACAACAGCAACAACTGGGCCATCTCCTATAACACGTTTCAGGGATCAATGATGGCTTCTGGGACTCAGTGCTACAGTTTTGGACCTAGCACGTTCATAACCAACGAGTGTAATAACTGCAGCCCTGGACCGATTCAGACAGGAAACGTAACCGGGGCAACGCCATCAGCTATCACTAGCGTTGCACCAACCATCTCTCCCGCTCCTAGTGCACAAAGCTTTCCTCTAACGGTTACTCTTTCTGATGCTGGCTATACCCATAGCACTACACCCTATCCCTTAGGCAACACAGGCATTTGGTACACCACAGACGGATCTACGCCAGTTGCCGGATCGGGGACAGCGCAATATCTTGCAAGTGGTGGCAGTTTTGTTTTACCCGCTGCTGCCACAGTAAAGGCAGTCGGCATGTGGGGAACTCCGAACCAGCCAACAAGCTATCCGGCGGGCTATGGTTTCGTGCCCTCCGGCGTAGTAACAGCAGCCTACTCTGTCAGCGGAGGGATAAAGCGGCCTGCAGGTGGGGCTAGCTCTTCCAATAGCCCAATCGGAAAACTGGCCGCCGCCGTCGGCGCGGCAGCCGAATTGCCGGCGGTAGCCGCGAGCGCGGGTTTGGAATCGGTAGCGATCAATCCATCGCAGCCGGTGGTGGCCATCGGGAGCACAACCCAGCTGAAGGCGATCGCGACCTTTGACGATGGTTCGGTCAAAGACGTCACCGCAGACTTTGTCTGGCAGTCGTCGGACGGGCGCGTTATGACGGTTAATGGGTCCGGCACGCTAGCGGGAGTCGCCAGTGGAAAGGCAACTATCTCGGGTAGCTACCGGGGAGTGCAAGCCTCGGTCCCGGCTAACAGCACCATCGGCGAAGTCATGTGGAGCGATCCCATCGTCATCACCGAAGGGGGCACTTACTCGGGGAACTGGCAGAGCACGAATGCCAAAACCCCAGCGGTCACGGTAGCGACAACCGCGCCGGTTACGATTGAGAACGCACACATTCGCAGTGTGGGAAGCCTGATCAAGACCACCGTCGCGGGCAGCAATTTGACCGTGCGGAATAGTCTGGGTGTGGCCGTGAATGCGGCCGCCAAAGGTCAGCCGAACGGGGTCTTTCTGGAGGTGACCTCGCCCGCTCGTCTCGATGTAGAGAATAATTACATTGAGAATGCGCAGGGCGGCGTGATCGTGCATGGGTATGCGGGCAACCGGGACGGGGAACAAAGCATCGTGATCCGCGCCAACCGGGCACGCAACATGAATGGTCTGCTTAGCGACGGCAATAGTGGTTATTTGCCGGCCGAGGGTTCCAATTACAGCCAGGCACGCTTTATCCAGTTCGACAGCGTGCAATCTGTGCCCGGCATCGACGTCGGCTGGAATGAAGTCATCAATTATCCCGGCCAAAGCCTGGTCGCAGATAATATCGAGGTCTACCGGTCGAGTGGAACACCGAACCAGCCGCTCGATATTCACGACACTTATATCCAGGGCGCATATCCGTACAGGGCCGCTCAAGATGCTTACACCGGAGGCGGGATCAAGACGGATGCCAAAGCCGGTGATAACGCGCAAGAGGTTCCTGCCTTCAACAGCATTCACGATAACCAGGTGGTGGGGACCACGAATTATGGCATTCAGTTCGCCGCCGGCCACGACAACGTCGCTGCCAACAATCGGGTCATCTCCAGCGGTTTACTGGCGGATGGAACCAAAATCGCAGCCCAACAGGTGGGCATGGCCAACGGCGATGCTAGCGGTGCAGGTGTGGCCAATGGAAGCATGTACAACAACACCATGCGCGACAACCTGGTCGGCTGGACCTGCTGGAAGTCCTCATGCGCACAGGAGGGCTACCGCAAGGATCAATTCTTCCCCGCGGCGCCCGCAGACTATTCCACCAACTCTGTCGTAGCAGCGCGACAGATCACACTTGACATGGAGAACAATGAGTACCAGGTCTGGATTAGCAAGATGACCTCGGCCGGCATTGCCGTAGGTCCTAGTTTTTGATCATCCAGATTAAAGGAGAAGCGCACGAGGAGAGCATCAGCCGAGTTGCTGCAAGCTGAACGTTGCTCTCGAAGCAGCCCGGTTCCCCGGCAGGCGAAGCATGCCGGGGAACCTGAGGCGGCTGAATCGAAGTTATCGAGGAGGTGCGCTACTCAAGATTGCGAAGCCTCAAACGAGAGTCAAAGTCTCGCGCCGACGCCTGATAGCGCCTGAGCATGGTCTCGGCGAGCTTATCCCAGGTGAACGACCTTCCCCCGATTTCAAGGAAAATTCTTGGCTCTCATGCGGCCTGCCTTGGCCCCCTGCCCCCAGACAAAAAACACCCTCGGATGCAATGCGGGAGCTTTCTAGAGTTGGTTCCTTCCCTGCAACTGAGGCGTCGCCGGCATCGGTGCTGGAATATGCCGCCGGGAAAAGGGCGTCGCACCACCTGCCTGCGCCTGTACCTGGAATGCCAAACGAACGCTCTTTTGGTCCGATTTGACCGCTGCCCCGAGTGTTTGATAGAAATGCTATGATTGGGGGGGGTGTTTGGATTTCCAGAGGGACTGTGGGTTGCCGGAGGCGCAGATGGAGGTTTTCATTGCTTCTGCTATCTATGAGCGTCTGCGAAGTTTACAGCTTTTAAACCACCCACCTTTGGGTTACAGCAGCTCCTTAAAATCTCGTTTATCGTGTGTACAAGGGCAACAAAATGAATACCATCCCGAAGCAACGTTTGTTGACATTCATGGTTGCCCGCCACGAAGAGACCACGATCACGGCGGATGGCTACTGTGTGATGGAGACGAGCGGTTTCGAAGACAGTGACCCGTGCACACTCCGTTGAGCAGTTTTCGCCCGATTTGGGTTTGGTGTTTATTTAAGTTGGTATTCAGATGGTGATGCGGGTGAATATAGACGAGTAGCCCAACTCAGGGAAAGGTTTTTGATCGACAGTGCGGCGAATGCTTCACATGGGACTTTCCTAAACAGGTCACTCGGCGCGCTGGAGAGCATGTCGATTTAAACTCTTAGTCGAGAAAAGCCAATGCTGCAAAAGTTCCTACGCCTAGACCACTGGTCCAAGATGGTTGTGCTTTTCTTATGGTCCGGCTCGTTTCTCGGAAAGGCATCCGCATATGTCGGCCTGGCTATAGGCGGACTGCTCATTTTTAGTGTCCGGATTCTCTGGGATCGTTGGTACCTCGCTCTGACGCGGCGTAGTGACCCTTTGAATGGAGTGGCTTGGGCCCTGCTGGTCTCCTTGCTTTATGGTTTTGCCCAGGTAATCTACGGGACTTTAATAGGCAATCCTCTTTTCACCGCCCTACAGATTCTGGTCTTCAATTTATGTCCCGTTTACCTGTTTCTCGGCCTCTGGGTTGGTTCTCGATATCCGGGAATGATCCGAAAATTCATCCGCTTTTCGGCATGGTTGGCGGTGATTTATACCCCTCTCTACTTTATCTTTCTTAAGAACCTGAACCTCACATTGACCGGGATACTCCCCGGGACTGGTTTGGACCTCTTATCTAATCCGGGCTCAGGATCGATGACTCTGCTGGCCCTGCTTACTTTAGAGCGCTCTCTTGCTCAATTCTGGCTTCCCATCGTGGTGCTTATCTGTTTGACGATCGGCTACCAGAACAGGGCTGACTGGCTAGGGCTAGGGCTATGCCTGCTGCTCTGGGCAAAACTAACCAACAGGATAGGCCGTTTTCTGGCAATTGCAGGGTGCATATTTGGTGTACTACTGGTTGCTAGTTTGATAGATCTGAAGCTTCCACCTTTCCCAGGACGCCCTGGGGAACTCTCGGCTCGCGGGACGATCGCGCGTATGGCGGGATCGATAAGTCCAGAAATGGCTTCCGAATTCGGCGTCGATGCTGCCACCGCTCGCTTGGATTATGGAACCGTCTATTGGAGAAAGCATTGGTGGGCGGCGATTCGCAACGAGGTCTCCAAAGAGAACAAGACGATTATTTTTGGACTGGGCTATGGTTACCCGCTCGCCAAACTTGCCAGCCGCGATCTCGAGAAAGAGGGCACCCGATCCCCCCACAGTATTTTTTACTTCACGTTTGGCTATTCGGGTATCGTGGGCTTTGCAATATTCGCCTGGCTGGAGATCTCTGTTATTCACCTCCTGTGGAGAGTTTACAAAGTAAGCGGAGCGACATTCGGCTTGATTTTTTTTATTTACACATTGATCGGAGCATTTTTTGGCAATTCAATTGAAACGCCGCAAGGTGCGATACCGTTATATCTTTTGTGCGGTATGGCCATAGGTCCGATTTTCCTGCAAACCGATGAGGTTTACGACGACGAGCAACCGGTGCCTGCTCACGTCGCCGAGCTGGTCTAAATTGGCGCCCGGGCCGGCTATCACACTTTATACGCTTCGACCGTTGTTGGCCCCGCCGGGCGTGTCTTCGCTTTTGAACCCGCGCCAAAAAACATCGCAAACATCAAGAAGCACGTGGCCATGAATCACCTGGCCTGACCGTGTGGCTTGGCCGCATTCACGGGTTCAGGCATATGAACCGAGTCTACGGTCCCAACCAGATGCCAGGATTGTGTGGGCGGTCCGTAACCGAGGGACAGCGGCGCTTTCTTGATGTAGGCAAGCCCGGTGTAACTTAGGAGTTGGGGGGCAGAGCTGACCCGGCGGTTCCCGGAACTCCGGATTCTCTGCACGGATACTCCGCCCTCCGACACCTCAATTGAAGATCGGGGGGAACACGGCGATCATGGCTCCTATCGACGGATGTGTCGTAGTCGTGCCCTGCTATAACGAAGCAGGACGATTGAAGCCTCAACGTTTCCTCGAATTCCTGGCGCAAGACCACCTAGTCAACTTCCTCTTTGTCAACGATGGCAGCCGTGACGAAACCCTGCACGTGCTCGAGTTGCTACGCGAAAAATATCCAGACCGTATTTGCGTGCTCGATAAGCAGCCGAACGGCGGTAAGGCCGAGGCGGTGCGGAGCGGCATGTTGGCGGCAATCAATAATCATGCTGCCGTAACGGGGTACTGGGATGCGGACCTGGCCACCCCCCTGGAGGTGATTCCCCGGTTGGTGGCCAGGCTGGCCGATGATCCAAAATTAGAGATGGTCTTCGGATCCCGGGTGCGTCTTCTCGGCCACGCCATCCATCGGAAAACCGTCCGCCATTATCTCGGTAGATGCTTTGCTACCGGCGTATCGATCGTATTGGGTCTGCCGATCTACGATACGCAGTGCGGCGCTAAACTTTTTCGCGTCACCCCCGCATTACGATTCATTCTCGCTTCCCCCTTCCAGTCCCGCTGGATCTTTGATGTCGAGATCATAGCCCGCTTTCTAGCGTTCCATAGCGGAGACCGGTCATTTGCCTTGCAGGCCATCTACGAAAACCCCTTGCCGCGCTGGGAAGATGTCGCCGGCTCAAAGGTGCGACCCACTGATTTTTTTGTCGCCTTTTTCGAGTTAATGAAGATTCGCAGAACGTTTCGTCACGCCATGCGCTGAGGGGTGTCATTTCACCTCTGGGTTATCTCCTTTGCAACTGTCCCCAGCCTGACTTAGTAACAAAAGAGCGGATGCTTCAGGATTTGGTGTGCTTCCTATGATATGTTGGGGCCATGACCACGGCCAAGTCCGAAGCTGAAAGGCATAGATCCCAAATCTTCGCTGCGTGTCTCGGTGTTGGAGTTCTGCTTTCCCGGATACTGACCAGCGGGCCTCCATACTTTGCCGATGCCTTCAGGAATCTGACCGCCATTGCGAATCATACGTATATCATCCAACCGCCGGGGTACTGGCTCTTTCTCCGCACCGCAGGATTGTTCCCCAATCCCGAGCTTGCCATTCATATCATGAACTGGTCCTTCTCGGCGCTTGGCTGTGTCATCTTTTACGCCTGCGCCCTTCGGCTCGTGCATTCTCCGCTGGCGGAGTTGGGCGCGTTGCTTTATGCAACGGTATTCTTTGCCTGGTTCTCTGGAAACGTCCACAGTACTTACGCTTCGCAACTGCTATTTCCCCCACTGACATTTTATTGCATGCTTCGCTACCGTGAAGACAAGCGCACGCTGTGGGTATGCGCCGTAGCAGTATCGTTTTCTATTGGCGCTGGACTTCGTCCGTCGGATGGGGCGTTCCTAGCGCCGCTGGTGCTGCTTTTCTTTTTCGGACTTCGGCGGAAACAGCAGGTCCTTCTGGCACTTATTACGATTGCTGTTTGTGCAGCCTGGTTCGTGCCAACCAAGATAGCCCAAATGCAATACCACCCCGATAATGAGGTGGCATTAGTGTTGCGGATGTCGCCCGGTCCGCTCATGGGGAAATTCGATGTCTATGCCCTTGCCAACGCTCTTCGCTTCTTTCTTCCCTTGGCGCTGGCGCTGGGTCCGGCAGCGGCATTCCTCTTTCGTGCACGAAATCTCTGGCTATGGACGTGGGTACTTCCTGGCTCACTCTTCTTCGTTGGGCTCTTTGTTAGCGATGCCACATATCTCGACTGCTTGTTGGGCGGATATATTCTGCTCTGCCTGATTGGAATGGCCACTTACCAGGATCGTCGCGTAGCAGTCGCTGTTCTCGTTTGTTCCATCCTGATCAATTCTTTCCTTTACTTAGGATTTCGACGGTTGCAGTCGCAGAGCCACGTGTACGCGATCATCGAAAAAGATTTAGGCAACTATACCCTGTACGCCGTCAAGCACAAATTCTTCGTGGGTCGGCTCAAATTCAACTCGTGAAACGCAGCGGGGGCGAACTGACGAAGCTTTCAGTTGTGGACGGGTGTGGTTACCCCCGAAGTATACATCTGGTTCGACCTTAAATTGCCAAGCCGGTTGGAGGCTCTCTTGCGTTCAGGACAAATCAAGTTCTGAGTGAAGGGGGTCGTCCCACCGACTTCCCTGCAGGAGCGGGTGCATATTCTCGATGCAGGCGTCAGCGCTTTGAATATGGAAATGGCTCTCGCCAGACCGAATTACTGGAGGCGGAGGTTTGCCTAGCGGCGCAGCACACCGTCACAACTACGGCCGTAGATGCAGTCGACATGCTCGCCGTATCCGGGAAGCAAAGCGTCTCGACCGGCGCCAATGATGGACCCAGCCGTCCGATCAGTCCGAACGTCGACCCGGCGGCAGGAAGTTCGATGTCGCCGGCAACGCGAGCGATCCAATCAATGGGCGACCATAAATTGCCTACCGTGATGATCTTACGTGGAAGGTAACCGCAAGCGGCGTTACCCGAAACACATCTTTGTTGGGGCAAATCACGTCTGTGGTTGGGAGGGAAGTATACTTCTGATTCAACTAATATTATGATGCAAAGCCGGGTGGAGGCTCTCTCTTGCGTTCAGCAACCGATCAGTATTTGAGTGAAGGCATCGCCCCCCCGTTTTCCGCGCAGGAGCGGGTGAATATTCTCGGTGTGGGCGTGAGCGCCGTAAATATGGAGATGGCTCTTCACCAGACGGAATCACTGCTGGACCGGGGAGAACAGGGCTATGTTTGCGTGACCGGCGTGCATGGAATCATGGAGGCGCAATCCGATAACAAGTTTCGCGACATTCTGAACCATTCCTTCATTACTACGCCCGATGGCATGCCCACGGTGTGGCTTGGCCGCATTCATGGGTTCAAGCATATGAGTCGCGTCTATGGTCCCGACTATATGCTCGGCTTGTGTGAGCGCTCTGTAACCAAGGGATATCGGCACTTTCTGTATGGAGGCAAGACCGGCGTGGCTGAGGAATTGCGTGCAGAGTTGACGCGGCGGTTCCCGGGACTCCAGATTGTCGGGACCTATACTCCACCGTTCCGGCCGCTCAACGCGGACGAAGAGGACGATCTTCGCTCACAGCTTGAAATGTCGCAGGCGGACGTGTTGTGGTGCGGCCTGAGTACGCCGAAGCAGGAGCGGTTTATGGCCGCGTATTGCCACCGCATGCCGGTCAAACTGATGGTCGGGGTGGGCGCTGCGTTCGATCTGTTGAGTGGAAATCTCAGCGAAGCGCCGGATTGGATGAAAAAGACTGGATTGCAGTGGCTATACCGGCTCATCAAGGAACCCAGGCGCTTGTGGCGCCGGTACCTGATTAACAATCCAAGATTTACCTGGCTTACGTTGCTGCAACTTACCGGCCTCAGAGGTTTTCGGTTGAATTGAGGGGATTCGTTTTTTTGGCCGGTTCCGTGCCGTCGTTCCAGAGTTTTCCGTGCGTTTGCGCAGTGGGAGCCTTGGATTCTCGACAAAAAAGCGTACCTCAGGGGCTAAAGCCCGGATTTTTGTTCGGCCTTTACGGCCCGACTGAAGTCGTGCCCTGATACAAAGCATCAGAGCGGCGGCCACCAGAAGAGCGCGCATTCCCGCAGATTGGAATCTAAGAAGAACAGTTCCCACGCAGACTCGAAAGAGGGAGTGTGAGAACCTAGGCGAAACCGCAGATCTAACGCTGCGCTCTCTAGAAAAACATTTCCACGAAAGATCCGCAGAAACTGCAGACGCCCGGCTCCCCGGATTTCCTGTCGAGAGTTGCGGCCTCGGTCAAACCATAGAAACAGCGCCGGTAGGAGCTGTGAAGTAGGAAATCCGGGTACGCTCCCGCGGCATGCCAGGGCAGGCGGGATGACAAAGAAAAGATCAACGTTTGCATAAAGAGTGGTTGCCGGACCGAGGCGTTTCGTCGATGGTGCGCGTTTCGAGTGCTCTGGCGGTGTAGCGACTCGCCCGATCCGGAGCAAAGAACCGAATTCAACGTCTTGTCACTCCCTGATCACCGGTCTTTAATGTTTCGACATTAATGCTGGATGGCGGTCGTAAAGCCGGCCTCGAAGGGAGCACTGATGCAAAAGCTCGTAGCAACGTCGTTAGCCTCGTTGATGTTCGCCGGGACACTTATCAATCCGGTGGCCGCGGAGGCTCAATCCGGGACCAGCACACCGATTAAGCATCTAGTCGTCATTTATCAGGAAAATGTCTCGTTCGACCACTACTTCGGCACCTATCCTAAGGCTCTGAATCCTTCAGGACAGCCGCGCTTTATCGCCAAGCAAGGAACGCCGGCGGTGAACGGTTATACCGACGGGTTGCTCTACAACAATCCGAATGCCTTGAATACCCTTAACGGAAACGGGGCGGCCAACCCATTTCGCCTCGATCGTTCCCAGGCCGCGACCAACGATCAGGATCATGACTACACGCCAGAACAGCAGGCGTTTCACGGCGGGTTGATGGACTTGTTCCCTAAATACACGGGCACGCCCGGTCCTCCGCCGAATGGCCTGATGACGAATGGGCTGGTGATGGGCTACTACGACGGCAACACCGTGACCGCACTCTGGAATTATGCGCAGCGGTTTGCCATGAGTGACAACTCCTACGGGACAAACTTTGGTCCTTCCACCCCGGGCGCCATCAACCTGATCGCCGGCCAGACCAATGGCGTGGTTGACCAGGTAAACGCCAGTGCAGACATCGTGGCGGACGGCGGCGGAGGCTATACGCTGGTGAGCGACGCGGACCCAGTCGGAGACATGTGCTCCACCACCACCGGAGCGCTGGTTTCACTCAGCGGAGCCAACGTAGGCGATCTACTGACTGCCGCCGGCGTCAGCTGGGGCTTCTTCGAAGGCGGCTTCGACCTGTCGGTTACTAATGCGAACAAAACCACCGGCTGCAGCCGGAGCACCACGTCCACGGTGACTGCGGTCGCCAAGGCGGATTATATTCCGCATCATCAGCCCTTCCAGTACTACGCTTCCACCGCGAACCTGAAGCACACCCGGCCGACTTCGCCCAGCACCGTGGGCATCAACGGCGACCCGGCAAACCATCAGTACGATATTCACGACTTCTACGACGCCGTCAACGCGGGCAATTTTCCCGCGGTCAGCTTCCTAAAGGCGCCGGGTTACCAGGATGGCCACGCCGGCTACTCCGATCCGCTCGACGAGCAGACGTTCGTCGTCGACGTGATCAATTACCTCCAGCAGCAGAAGGACTGGGCGAATACCGCTGTGGTCATCGCCTACGACGATTCTGACGGCTGGTACGACCACCAGATGGGTCCGATCGTGAATCAATCCGCTACCGCCATGGATGCCCTCACCGCTCCCGGTCAATGCGGGACCGGAGAAGGCGCCCTTGCGGGTCCCACCATCAAAGCTGCCCAGGGACGCTGCGGATATGGTCCACGTCTTCCTCTCCTGGTGATCTCACCCTTCGCCAAGCGAAACTACGTCGATCACACGGTGACGGACCAGAGCTCGATTCTGCGGTTTATCGAGGACAACTGGCTGGATAATCAACGGATCACGGGCTCGTTTGATACGTTTGCCGGGCGGCTGAACTCGATGTTTGAGTTCAGAGATGCCGACACCACGCCTTACGTCCTTGACGCGTCCACCGGGTTAGTTAAGAAGTAGCGGAGATCCACCAATACGATCGCTTTGCTGTTCGATTGAAGCGGGCAAAGGGTTTCATCCCTTGCCCGCTTGATTTATGTTGCTTCTACGTGAGGCTTTGATTTGATTACTCGCCGCAGGTTCCTGGGGCAGAGCGGAATTTTGGCTGCCGGGATATCCATCAACAAATTGCCGTCTCCGCAGCAGACAACGCTCGACCCTGACAAGCTGAGTCCCTACGTCGATCCGCTTCCCGTCCCCCTGATTGCCCAATCCAGCGGAACGCGCCCCAGCCCGGAAGATGCGTCGCTCAAACTTCCCTACTACCGCATGGCCATGCGGCAGATAGAAAGCAAGGTCCACAGAGATTTGCCGGCCACGCGCATGTGGGGCTTCGGACCGTCTTCACCCGGGCCGACCTTTGAAACCCGCAGCAACCAGGGGTTGATCGTGGAATGGGTGAACGAGTTGCCAACGCGCCACTTTCTTCCCATTGACCATAGTCTGCATGGAGCTGAGGCCAGTCTGCCGCAAGTCCGCAGTGTGATTCACCTGCATGGTGGCAAAACGCCGGCAAGCAGCGACGGCTACCCGGAGCACTGGTGTGTGCCGGGCAAGTCCGTTAGCTCTCACTATCCCAACCGGCAAGACGCGGCGATGCTCTTTTACCACGATCACACCATGGGCATTAATCGCTTGAACATCTATGCCGGCCTGCAGGGCATGTATTTCATACGAGACGAAGCGGAGGATGCCCTCAATCTTCCTCGGGGAAAATACGAGATACCGCTGCTGGTGTACGACCGTTTTCTTCTTCCTGATGGCCAACTTGAGTATCCGGTCTCTGCTAAGGCAGAGGCGCCCTGGGTTCCCGAAGTGTTCGGCAATGCCATTCTGGTGAATGGGAAGCTCTCTCCTTACCTGGAGGTCGAGCCACGCAAGTATCGCTTCCGGCTGATGAACGGGTCGAATGGCCGGTTCTACCGCTTTTCGCTGGGGAAGTTACTCCCTTTCCATCTGATCGGCACCGAACAGGGGTTTCTGCCTGCACCCGTGCAAGCGCAACGCGTGGTGATGGCTCCCGCGGAGCGGGTCGATTTGGTTTTCGATTTCGCGGCTCATGCGGGAGAAAATATTCTCCTGCGCAGCGACGCGTTCGACATCATGCAATTCCGGGTCGCGGCCAAAGGGGCAGCCGATACTTCTTCTCTTCCTCCGGCGCTGCGGACTTATGCAAAGATTCCGGAAAGCCGCGCAGTCAGGACGCGGCGTCTTACGCTCGACGAACGAATGGATCCGGTGCAGCGCTCCATGGGGATGCTGTTGAACAATACTCCATGGCACATGCCCGTGACCGAAAAGCCGGTGCTGAACACGACGGAAATATGGGAGCTTGTCAACCTGACAGATGATTCCCACCCGATCCATCTTCACCTGGTCCGGTTTCAAATACTCGACCGCCGGCCTTTCGATACATTTGAATTTCAGGACAAGGGAACGGTCCGTTTCACCGCGCCGGCGATTCCCCCGGCGCCGATTGAGAGCGGCTGGAAAGATACCGTCCGCGCAGATCCAGGCCTGATCACACGCATCATTATCCCCTTTGAAGGTTTCACCGGGCGCTACGTTTGGCATTGCCACATCCTGGAGCACGAAGACAACGAGATGATGCGGCCGTTTGAGGTTGTCGAAGGGTAGGGTTGGTCCTTAGCTCTTACTCCATAGCGCCACTGAAAACCGTGGAAAGCAAACCCCAGATCTTTCCGCTACGCTCTCTAGAAACACATTTCCACGAAAGGTCCGCAGAACTGCAGATCCCTCCACGGCACGCCGGGACAGGTCGGCTTCCCCGGATTTCCTGTCGAGAGCTGCGGCTTCGAGCAACTGCATGTGGTTCTCTTTAAGGAGAACCACATACGTGGCGCCGGTGAGAGCGGTGAAGTAGGAAATCCGGGTACGCTCCTAATGACAAAGAGGAGGGTGGGTGTTTCCAGGAGGAATCGGCTTGAGGGATCCCAGGTCTCAAAAGCGAGACCTGGGGCACCCTTCGATTTCACCCTTCGATATTGCAGAGGGCACAAGCTTTGTCATTTCTCTCCCGACTC
>Ga0182024_10002826_pt1 | contig 42430 bp, 34 predicted proteins | sample P32metaG_FD_120480 | JGI IMG/M metagenome (GOLD analysis project Ga0182024, IMG submission 120480) | Permafrost microbial communities from Stordalen Mire, Sweden - P3-2 metaG (Illumina Assembly) | ecosystem: Environmental > Terrestrial > Soil > Wetlands > Permafrost | place: Sweden: Stordalen... | reverse complement strand
TGCCGCAATGATATGGGAGCGCCGTGGGTTGGTGCGGAGACTTTTAAGCGCAGCGCCTGTATTGATCAATACAGGCCAAGCTTGAAAGGCTTCGCAACGGCCCGCGCCGCCCCACAGCATGCGCCAAATTAAAGCGAAACTGCTCTAGATGATGGGAGGGGTCAGGAGGCGCGCTTCTCGCCTTTCTCGTAGATGGTCTTCGCGGAGCCTACGACGAGCGGATCGGGCGGCTTGACGGTGTTCTCGTCCTTGCCGGCGTACGGGATGGAGGAGAGGATGTGGCGCATCGCGTGGAGGCGGGCGCGGTTCTTGTCATCCGAGCGGACGATGGTCCAGGGGGCATCGGCGGTATCGGTGTAGAAGAGCATGTCTTCCTTGGCCTTGGTGTAGGCATCCCATCGGCCCAGCGACTCGACATCCATGGGGCTGAGTTTCCACTGCTTGAGCGGATCGCTGGCGCGGCCCAGGAATCGCCGGAGCTGCTCCTCGCGGCTGACGGAGAACCAGAACTTGAAGAGGTGGATGCCGCTGCGGACGAGCATGCGCTCGAACTCCGGGGCCTGGCGCATGAACTCGAGGTATTGATGGGGCGTACAGAAGCCCATCACGTGCTCGACGCCGGCGCGGTTGTACCATGAGCGGTCGAAGAAGACGATCTCGCCCGCGGTGGGCAATTGCTCCGTGTAGCGCTGGAAGTACCACTGGCCCCGCTCCCCATCGGAGGGCTTCGTAAGGGCGACGACGCGGGCGCCGCGCGGGTTGAGGTTCTCGGTAAAGCGTTTGATCGTACCTCCCTTGCCCGCGGCGTCGCGGCCTTCGAAGAGCATCACGATGCGCTCGCCGACCTCCTTGACCCAGGCCTGCATCTTTACGAGCTCGATCTCGAGCAACTCCACCTCGGCCTCGTAATCCTCCGTCTTCATCCGCTTAGGATAAGGATAGGTCGAGCTGATGATCTTTTTCTTTTTGCCCTCGGCGCCCTTTACGCGCTCGACCAGCTCTTTCGGGATGGTCGTGCGCACCTGCTCGTCGATGAGGTCCACCATCGGGAAGGCGTTGGCAAAGGCCTTCGCCTTTGACCAGCGCCCCTTGCGTTCATCCTTGAGCCGTTTTTTCTCCGCCTTCTTCGCTTTCTTGGCTTTGTCCTTGGGCTCCCCTTTGCGCGGGTCGAGGTCGATCAGATCGCCTGGCTGCATGTTGAGCGCCGGGTCGGTCGTGGTGAACTCGGGCTCGGGTTTCTCGGCTTCGAGGGGGGTTCCATCATTATGCCCGTTTGGGGGACCGACAGGCGGCTCTTCCAAAGTCGCGACCGTACCACCGTTTTCAGGGGTATCCTGTGTAGTTTCGTTCGACATGGTCATTGATCTCCAAATCGGGCCAAAAACTCCCGGGGTTATGGGTGAATTTTGTTGCAGCGGGCCTTAAGCATGAATCACACCAAAATGGAGGGGTTGACGGCATCGGATCACGTAAAGGGCAATTAACCAAAAAAAACCGCGAGGGAGGTGCTGGTCCGAGGGAGTCGGAGCGCCGGGCCGGTTAAAAGAGCGCACCATGCTTGGCGTTATTTCTCCTGTGTGGAACCGGCTTTATCGGGGGCAGCGTCCGGCGGGCAGGCCGGGGGGTTCGCGTCGGGAGCTGCTGACGGCGCCGGGAACCGGAGCATTGCGCGCCTGTCCGGCTGGATGCCGCCGCCGCACCGGGAGACGTACGCCTTCGTGAATTCCGCGCCAAAGAAGAGGATGCACGCGGAATAGTAAACCCAGAGGAGGATGACGATCGCGGAGCCCGCGGTGCCGGCGTACGAGGCCACACCGCTGGTGCCTATATATATGCCGATGAGGAACTTGCCAATGGTGAACAGGAACGCGGTAAGCGCGGCCCCGGGCCAGACATCACGCCAGCGGATCATCACATTCGGGAGAACCTTGAAGATGGTTGCGAAGAGGAGGGTGATGATCGCGAAGGAGAGCGCGAAGTCCGCGCGCTGCAACGCGGCCGCGGGGAACAAGAAGAGCCGCTCGAGATAGCTCCCGAGCGCGGCAACCGTGGCGCTGAGGATCAACGAGACGAGCAGCAAGAAGCCGATGCCGAGCACCATCGTGAAGGAGATGAACCGCTCCCGGATCAGCACGAGCAGCGGGCGGCCGGGCTTGATCGCGACGCCCCATATCGTATTGAGCGCGTCCTTGAGCTCGCCGAATACGCCCGAGGCCCCGAACAACAAAACCGCGAGCCCGAGGAGCGCCGTGGAAGTGCTGGTGAATGTGCGGCCCGCGCTGAGCACCATGGCCTGGATGGCCTGGGCCGCGCGGTCGCCGGCCAGTTCCCTCACCTGAGCCGCGATCTGCCCGCGCGCCGCTTGCTCGCCAAAGACGAGGCCGGAGATCGATATGCCGAGGATCAGCAAGGGGGCGAGGGAGAACACCGAGTAATAAGCCAGCGCGGCGCTGAGCCGCAGCGCATTGTCCTCACTCCATGCCGAGGCGGCACTGCGGAGCAGGGGGACGATGTCGCGCGCGCGCACACTTCCTGAATCGGAGCCGGAGTGCCACCGGATGCTCATCGCGGAATCTCCATCCGCGCGATCGGCGCGGGTTTCCTTGCAACGGGCGGGGGCGGACTTATCATCCGCGCTTCTCGCCGATCCAAAGGCGCGCCCGGCGGTTTCTCCAATTCATGGGATGAAAATGCCAAGATAGGCAAAGTAGGCAATGGGGATATCTATAGATTGTCCGTTTGAAGACGGAAACCAAATGTCCCACCCCTCCATCCTATTAATCAGCGGTGATCCGGAGATCGAGCAAGCGGTCCGCGAGGCCGCGCGAGACGCGGGGCATGGGCTGATCGTGGCGCGGACGGCGCAAGAAGCGGTGAAGGCATTCACGCGTGGATTCGCGGGGCTCCGGCTGATCCTGGTGGACCTGGACGCGGAGGTGCATGGCGTGACTCTCTTCAATGCCCTGGACGATTGCCACGACGGGGTGCCCCTGGTGGCGCTCACGAGCGCGGAGGAAAGCTACATGAAACCGCTGGCGATCGGGCGGGGAGCGGCGGATTGCCTCGGCAAGCCGCTGACAGCGTCGCGTTTTGCACGACTGGTCGAAGAATACTGCCCCAACCCCTTAACCCAGAAATGAACACGATGACAGCCAACGCACCCAGCCGGTCCGTCCGTTCGAAAATCCGCGCCCGGGAATTCCTGGGCAAGAGCCTGGTCTATTGCGTCATCTCCCAGCGGGCGCGGGGGCTCTCCGTGGGAGTGAATATGAACCCGGACGGACATTGCAATTTCAATTGCGTGTACTGCGAGGTGGACCGCTACAAATGCCGCGGCGAGAGTACGGTCGACGTGCCACTCATGCGCGCGGAGCTGGACGAGGTGCTGGAGCTCGCGATCACCGGGAGGTTGCGGGATTTGCCGGCATTCCACGCGACGCCGGCGGACCTGATGGAGCTCAAGGAAGTTGCGCTGAGCGGCGACGGGGAGCCGACGCTCTGCCCGAACTTCCGCGAGGTGATCGAGGGCGTGGCTCATGTGCGAGCGGGGGGCAGATGGCCATTTTTCAAGATCGTGCTCATCACCAATGGGACGGGACTGCACCTGCCGCACGTGCGGGCGGGGATCGAGCTATTGACCTCCTACGATGAGATATGGGCGAAGCTGGACGCCGGCACGCAACGGGGCATGGACCTCGTGAACCGTGCGGACGTGGGGATCGAGACCGTGGTGGAGAACATCGTGCGGCTGGGACGGGAGCGGCCCGTCGTCATCCAGAGCCTGTTCCCGCTGCTGAGCGGAGGCGAGCCGCCGGCCTCGGAGATCGATGCGTACATCGAGCGGCTGGGCGGATTGTGCGACGCGGGGACGAAGATCGATTACGTCCAGATTTATTCGGCGCATCGGCCGGCCATTCATCCGAACTGCGGACATCTTCCGTTGCGCACGCTCTCCGCGATTGCGAAACGGGTGCGTGACGAGACGGGGCTGCGAGCCGAGGTTTTCTGAGCAGATAGGGGATTTCCTTATTGCGGCTAGCGCGGAGCCCCATTTGACGGATGGGAGGCGGCCCAATTGTCGGGGGAACGGACTTTGTATAAATTGTCCTCAATCCGGCAATAACCGCTTGGTCAATACGACCGCTGGGAATGCCGGGCAAACCAGAATCAATGCCATGTTCGCCAATAAGAACTTCGTAGAGACGCTCACCCAGTCAAAAATCTACCAGGACTACGAGCGCGCATTCACCGATGCCACGGGCCTGCCGGTAAGCCTCCGGCCGGTGGAATCGTGGCAACTGCCGAACAGGGGCAAGAAGAGCGAGAACCCATTTTGCGCGATGATGGCGGAGCGGAGCGGCTCGTGCGCGGCCTGCCTGCGGATGCAGGAGGAGCTCTCCCAGACAGCGAGGAGCGAGGCGCAAACGATCACCTGCTTTGCCGGGCTCAGCGATACGGCGGTGCCGGTGAGGCTGGGGGAGAATCTGATCGGGTTCCTGCAGACGGGCCAGGTCTTCCGGCGCAAGCCGAGCGAGGCGCAGTTTACCCGGGTGGCGAAGCAACTGGAGGTATGGAGCTTGCAGGCGGAGGCGAGCGAGCTGCGGGAGGCTTATTTTGCCACGCGGGTCCTGAACCGGCGGCAGCACGACGCGGTCGTGACCCTGCTGCGGATCTTCGCGCTGCATCTCTCGACCGTCAGCAACCAGGTGCTGGTGCGGCAGCAGAACGCCGAGCCGCCCATGATCACGCGGGCCAAGGAGTTCATCGACGAGAACCAGGGGGAAGCGCTGTCACTGGGCCAGGTGGCCAAGGCGGTGAACACGAGCGTCTTTTACTTCTGCAAGATGTTCAAGAAAGCCACGGGGCTGAACTTTACGGACTACGTGTCGCGCACGCGGATCGAGAAGGCGAAGAACCTCCTGCTGAACCCGAATTTGCGGGTGAGCGAGATCGCGTTCGAGGTCGGCTTCCAGTCGCTGACGCACTTCAACCGCGTATTCAAGAAGATCGTCGGGGAATCGCCGACGGAATACCGGGGGGAAATCGCATCCGCTTGAGGAATTGTATCCCGGGCGCCGGGAGTTTAGCATGGGGCCATGGAGGACCCCGCAACCGGCGCGAAGGAACCGAACCCGGTGGAGATGGCATTGCGCGATAGCGAGGAGCGGCTGCGCGCCATCCTGCAGACGGCGGTCGAGGGGATCATCACCATCGATGAGCATGGCATGATGGAATCGGTCAACCCGGCGGCGCGAAAGCTCTTCGGCTATACCCAGGAGGAGATGGTGGGCAGGAATGTGAGCATGCTGATGCCGGAACCTTATTCGTCCGAGCACGGGGGTTATCTCGAGAATTATCTGCGGACCGGGGAGGGGAAGATCATCGGCATCGGGCGCGAGGTGGTGGGACGGCGGAAGGATGGGAGCATTTTCCCGATGGACCTCTCGGTGGGCGAGGTGCGGCTGGCGGGGGAGCGTTTTTTTACCGGAATCGTGAGGGACATCACGGAGAGGAAGCGGCTGGAGAAGGAGGTGCTGGAGATCAGCGACCGGGAGCAGCGGCGGATCGGGCAGGATTTGCATGACGACCTTTGCCAGCACCTGGCGGGGATCGGATTGATGAGCGAGGTGCTGGAGCAAAAGCTGATCGACAAGGCGGAGCCGGAATCCGCGGACGCACGGCGGATCACCACGCAGGTCCAGGGGGCGATCGAGCAGACGCGGATGCTGGCGCGCGGGCTTTCGCCGCTGGAGATGGATTCCGCGGACCTGGTGACGGCGCTCACGGAGCTGGCGTTGAATACGAGCGAGATATTCCGGGTGAGCTGCCGGTTCCGGGCGGAGAATCCGGTGCCAATTGAGGATGCGGCGGTGTCGACGCACCTTTACCGGATCGCGCAGGAGGCGATCAGCAATGCCATCCGGCACGGGGGGGCGGACGAGATCGCCATCTTGCTCGACTGCGAGGCGGACGAGGCGCTACTCTCCATCAGTGACAATGGCTCAGGTTTTGCCGAGCCTAAAAAAGAGCAGCACGGCATGGGATTGCACATCATGAAATACCGGGCCGGAATGATCGGCGGCACGCTTGATATTGCCCCTGTGAACGGGAACGGCGGTGCGGTGGTCTCGTGCCGATTCCGGCCTGCGCTTTCCTCCTTCCCCTGACCATGGGCGCCAAACAGCCAGCAGGTCAAAAAATCCGGATCCTCATCGTGGATGATCACCCGATGATGCGGGAAGGGCTGGCCAGCCTGCTCGGGAATCAGCCGGACATCGAGGTATGCGGCGAGGCGGAGACGGCGGCGCACGCCCTGGAGATGATCCCTTCCAGGCGTCCGAACATCGTGATTGCCGATATTACGCTGCCGGGGAAGAGCGGCATCGAATTGATCAAGGACATCGCCGCAATGCACCCGGAGGTGGCGACGATCGCGGTCTCGATGCATGACGAGACCATTTACGCGGAGCGCGTGCTGCGCGCGGGCGCCCGCGGTTACATCATGAAAATGGAAGGCGGCAAGCGCATCCTGGAGGCGATCCACAAGGTGCGGGCGGGAGAAGTGGCCGTGAGCGACAAGATGTCGGCGCATATCCTGCGGATGTTTTCCGGGCACCCGGCCGGCGGGGAGGAATCGCCGATGCGTCAACTGAGCGACCGGGAATTCGAAGTCTTCGAGCTGATCGGGCGGGGCCTCGGTACGGCGCAGATGGCGGCGGAGCTGCACATCAGCGCGAAGACCGTGGAGGTCCACCGGGCGCATATCCGGGAGAAGCTCCGGATTAAAAGCGGGTCGGAATTGATCGCCTACGCGGCGCGCTGGTCGCAATCCACGGAGAACAAATAAAGAGGAGGAAACTCCAAACCCCAGTAGGTTCTCCCCATGAACACTGCCCTATTCCACCCGCGCGATGAGATTGTCGCGGGGTGCAGGTGAACAGGATTTGCAAAGCGTGCGGCAAGGACGGCGAAGCGGGGCCGCCAGCGGCAGATTAAACTTTGGGAATTGATCTTCGCACCCCATGAGCACCATCACCATTCCCAACACGATATCCACCCCCTCCACCGAAACGCGTCGTCCGCAACGGCCTGCGCTCGAAGCGATGTTTTCGCCGAGGTCGGTCGCTGTGATCGGCGCGACCGAGACGGAACACAGCGTCGGGCGGACCGTTCTTGAGAACTTGATGGCGCAGCCGTTCGGCGGCGTGATTTTCCCGGTCAATCCCAAGCGCTCCCATGTGCTGGGCCTGAAGGCCTACAAGAGCGTCAAGGAAATCCCGGGCGCGGTGGACCTGGCGGTGGTGTGTACGCCGGCGGCGACGGTGCCGGCGACCATCTCCGAGTGCGCGGCGGGCGGCGTGCGCGGCACGGTGGTCATTTCCGCGGGCTTCAAGGAGACGGGGGAAGCGGGGGCGGAGCTCGAGCGGGAGGTGATCAGGCGGGCCGGGTCGATGCGGATCATCGGGCCGAATTGCCTCGGGATCATGAATCCGGCGCGGGGATTGAACGCGACGTTCGCGGCGAACATTGCGCGGCCGGGGCACGTGGCGTTCCTGAGCCAGAGCGGCGCGCTATGCTGTGCGATCCTGGACTGGAGCCTGAAGGAGAACGTCGGGTTCAGCTCGTTTGTCTCGATGGGCTCGATGGCGGATGTCGGCTGGGGTGACCTCATTTATCACCTGGGCGACGATCCGGCGACCAAGAGCATCATCATTTACATGGAGAGCGTGGGGAACGCGCGGGCGTTCCTCTCCGCGGCGCGGGAAGTGGCGCTATCCAAGCCGATCATCGTCATTAAGACCGGCCGCACCGAGGCCGCGGCGCGCGCGGCGGCATCGCATACCGGTTCCCTGACCGGCAGCGATGAGGTGCTGGACGCCGCCTTCCGCCGCGTGGGCGTACTGCGCGTGAATACCATCGGCGAGCTCTTTGACATGGCGGAAATCCTGAGCAAACAGCCCCGGGCGAAAGGGCCGCGGCTGGCAATCGTCACCAATGCAGGCGGTCCCGGCGGGCTGGCGGCGGACGCGCTGTCGCTGAGCGGCGGGCAATTGTCCGAGCTCTCGGGCGAGACGTTCGAGGCGCTCAACGGGTTGCTCCCCGCGCATTGGAGCCGCAATAATCCCATCGACGTCCTGGGGGACGCAAACGCGGTGCGGTATGGCAAGGCGACCTCGCTGGCGCTGCGCGATCCCAACACGGATGGCGTGCTCGTCATCCTGACCCCGCAAGCCATGACCGATGCCACCGGCACCGCCGGGGAACTGAAGGAGCTGACGGGGACCGAGGAGAAGCCGCTGCTGGCCGCGTGGATGGGCGGCCCCGCCGTGGAGACGGGCGAGGACATCCTGAACGCGGCGAATATACCGACCTTCAAATACCCCGACCGGGCGGCGCGTGCGTTCACCTCCATGTGGCAGTACAGTTCGAACTTGCGCTCGCTCTACGAGACGCCGGTGCTCTCCTCCATCGCACCGCCGGATCGCGCGCGGGCCGATGAGATCATCCGGCAGGCCCGCGCGAAAAAGCACGAAATCCTGACGGAATTCGAATCGAAAAACCTGCTGGCGGCCTACGGCATCCCGGTGGTGCCGACCCAGATCGCGACGAGCCCGGAAGAAGCGGCGCGGATCGCCTCGGAATTTGGCATCCCGGTGGTGCTGAAGCTTTGCTCGGAAACGATTACCCACAAATCCGACGTGGGGGGCGTTAAACTGAATCTCCAGGATCGTGCCGCGGTCGCGGAGGCGTTCGGCGAAATTGAGCGGTCCGTGACCAAGCTGCACGGCGCCGCGGCGTTCGACGGCGTGACCGTTCAACCGATGATCACCGGCGGGGGCATCGAGCTCATTCTCGGCAGCAGCCCGGATCCGCAATTTGGGCCGGTGCTGCTTTTTGGCGCGGGGGGCAAGTTTGTCGAGATCGTCAAGGATCGCGCGCTGGGCATGCCGCCGCTCACGGCCACGCTGGCGCGGCGGATGATGGAGCAGACGCGAATTTTTGCGGCATTGCGCGGGGTGCGCGGCCAGCAGCCGAGCGATCTTGCGGTGCTCGATCAATTGATGGTGCGCTTCAGCCAATTGGTGGCGGAGCAGCGCTGGATCAAGGAAATCGACATCAACCCGCTGCTCGCGAAAGAGGATGGCGGGTTCATCGCACTCGACGCGCGGGTAATCGTGTACGGGCCGGAAACGGACCTGGCGCATCTGCCGACGACGGCGATCCGGCCGTACCCCTCGCAGTATTCCTCGCACCATGCGCTCAAGGATGGGACGGCCGCATCGATCCGGCCCATCCGCCCGGAGGACGAGCCGCTGATGGTGGACTTTCACAAGACGCTGTCCGAGAGCACGGTGCACTTCCGGTACTTTGGCACGCTGAAGCTCGATGAGCGGATCGCCCACGATCGGCTTACCCGCATTTGTTTTAACGACTACGATCGCGAGATCGCACTGGCGGTGGAGCGGCAGACGCCCGGAGGCGCGCATGAGATTCTGGGCATCGGCCGGCTCAGCAGGACGCTCGAGGAAGGGAAGGCGGACTTTGCGATTCTCGTAAGCGATCCGTGGCAGCGGCAGGGATTGGGGACGGTGCTCATGGATAAACTGGTGGGCATCGCGAAGGCCGAGGGGATGACGCGGCTCTCCGGCTCCATCATGGCGGGCAATACGGGAATGCAGAAGCTTTGCAGAAACGCGGGATTCCAACTGCAGCGGCTCTCGGATGGGGAATATCGTGCCGACATGGTGCTGGCGAAAACGGACACCCCGCACAAGGACCGCACCGCATGAACATCGCATTCGTCGAGACGGGGCCGGCAGATGAACGGTTTTTTGAAAAGGAATTGGAGGCACACCGGCTCGAGTTTTGCGATGCCGCGGGAGATTGCGCGATGGATACGGAGGCGCTGTCGATTTTCATCAACTCGAAGATCGACGCGGGCTTTCTCGCGGAGCATCCGGAGGTGCGGCTGATAGCTACCCGCTCGACAACGTACGATCACATCGACCTCAAGGCCTGCGCGGCGCGCGGGGTGGCCGTCTCCAGCGTGGGCAGTTATGGGGATCACACGGTGCCGGAGCATGTTTTCGCGCTGCTGCTGGCCATCTTCCGCAAGCTGCGGCAAGCGATGGATGTGGCCGCGGGGCGCAGTTTTTCGTACGAGCAACTGCGGAGCGTCGAGCTCCACGGGAAGACGCTGGGTGTGATCGGGACGGGGCGCATCGGGCGGCAGGTGCTGCGGCTGGCGAAAGCCTTCGGCATGGAAACGATCGGGAGCGACAACCGGCCCGACCGCGAGGCCGCGGCGAGCCTGGGCTTCCGGTATGTGAGCTTTGCCCGGATGCTGGAGCTTGCGGATATCATTTCCATCAACGTGCCGCTGACTCCTTTGACGTTTCATCTTTTCAATGGCGGTACGTTTGCCAAGTGCCGGCGCGGCATGATCCTGATCAACACGGCGCGCGGGGCCATCATCGATAGCGAGGCGCTGATCGATGCGCTCGACACCGGCATCATCGCCGGCGCGGGCCTGGACGTGCTGGAGGACGAGCGGGTGATGCGGAAGAAGGCGACGCACATCCTGGCCGAGCAAATCCTCGAACACATCCACGATTCCTTCGCGGCCGTGGAGCCGCTGGGCACCGATCCGTCGCGCATCTCCGAGGTGCGCCGGCTCATGCACAACAGCACGCTCGTCGCGCACCCCAATGTGATCGTCACCCCGCACATCGCCTTCAACAGCTACGAGGCCATCGCGCGGATCAACCGGATCACCGTCGATAACATCCAATCCTATCTCTCCGGCGCATCGCAAAACCTGGTGGGGCCAAAGGCGCGCACGCCGCGTGTCTCCCGCCGCAAACCGAAGAAAACATGCACTTGATCAATGGAGTGGGCGTTATCTCGACCGCCGCGGTGCCGGTGGTGATGATCTCCGCCTGCAGTTTGCTAAGCCTGGCTTTTTATAATCGAATGGCCGCGATTGTCTCGCGGTTGCGCTCGCTGCAGCGGGAGTGCATCGAGCACCAGGAGAAGCTGTACGAGCAGCGCAACTCGGGAGACCCGGACGAGATGCTGGCGCGCCGCACGGAGCAACTGATCGCCATGCAGCGGCTGCAGACGCGCGGGGTGCTGCACCGGGCGCGCTATTTGCAGCTTGCGCTCAGCTGCGTGCTGGGGGGCATTGGGATCTTCGTGATCTGCTGTCTCTCGCTGGAGCTTTACGCGTTCGAAGCGGCAAACGAAATCATCGGGATCGTCTCGGCCACGCTGTTCCTCGTCGCTTCGCTGGTGGTTTTCGCGGGTGTGTGCTTCGCGCTGGCGGAGATGCGCTGCGCTCTGGAACCCATCACGCAGGAAAGCGCGCTGGTCGAAGACATGGTGCGGCAGTTCGACGGCCGCCGCGCGGCCAGGGGGGATCCGGCGGTGCCCGTTTAATGCGGCGGGAATCGCAAGAAACAGCCGGATAACAAAAAAGAGCCACACCGCGACAAGCTCCGTGTAGCCCGGCGCGGGCGCGGTGGCGCAGAGTAGGGACAGAACAAGAAAAACTCAGCGGAAACAAAGAATCAATGATGACACGCGAATTAGAAACCAACCTCTGCAATAACATCAAGGTCCAGGCCTGGGTCGAAGAGATGTCCGGGCTCTGCAAGCCGGACGATATCTTCTGGTGCGACGGCTCCCAGGCGGAGTATGACTACCTGTGCGAAAAGCTGGTCCACGCCGGGACCTTCCAGAAGCTAAACCCGGAAAAGCGCCCGAACAGCTACCTGGCGTGGTCTGATCCCAGCGACGTGGCGCGGGTCGAGGACCGCACGTTCATCTGCTCCCGCACGCGGGACGAAGCCGGGCCGACCAATAACTGGGCCGACCCCGTCGCGATGAAAGAGACGTTGCGCGGAGTCTTCGACGGGAGCATGCGGGGGCGCACGATGTATGTGGTCCCCTTCAGCATGGGTCCGATTGGTTCTCCCATTTCCTATATCGGCGTGGAATTGACCGATTCGCCTTATGTCGCCGCCAGCATGCGGATCATGGCGCGCATGGGCGCGGCGGTGTGGAAGGAACTGGGCCGCGACAAGGGCTTCATCCCGTGCCTGCACTCCGTGGGCGCGCCGCTCGAGCCCGGCCAGGAGGATGTCTCGTGGCCTTGCAACAGGGCGCAAAAATACATCGTGCACTTTCCGGAAGAGCGCTCGATCTGGTCCTACGGGAGCGGGTACGGCGGCAATGCGTTGCTGGGCAAGAAATGCCTCGCACTGCGGATCGCCTCCTGCATGGCGCGGGACGAGGGCTGGCTGGCGGAGCATATGCTGATCGTCGGCGTCGAGTCGCCCAAGGGGGAGAAAACGTACGTCGCGGCGGCGTTTCCCAGCGCCTGCGGCAAGACGAATTTCGCGATGCTCATCCCGCCGGCGCGCTTCTCCGACTGGAAGGTTACGACCGTGGGCGACGACATCGCGTGGCTGAAGCCGGGCGCTGATGGCCAGCTCTACGCCATCAACCCGGAGGCGGGGTACTTCGGCGTTGCGCCGGGCACCTCGCTCAAGAGCAATGCGAACGCGCTCAAGAGCTGCTCGCGCGATACGATCTTTACCAACGTGGCGCTAACGGACGATGGCGACGTCTGGTGGGAAGGGCTTACCGATGCGCCGCCGGCCCATCTGACGGATTGGACCGGCAAGGACTGGACGCCCGGATGCGGACGGACTTCCTCCCACGCCAATGCGCGCTTCACCGCGCCCATGGCCAATAACCCGGTCCTCGACTCCGCGGTCGATGATCCGGCGGGCGTGCCAATCTCCGCCATCGTGTTTGGCGGGCGGCGGGCATCGACGATGCCGCTGGTATTCCAGGCATTCAACTGGATCCACGGCGTGTACGTCGGCGCCACCATGGGGAGCGAGATGACGGCCGCGGCGGCCGGTACGCTGGGCCAGGTACGCCGGGATCCCTTCGCGATGCTGCCATTCTGCGGCTACAACATGGGCGATTACTTCAAGCATTGGCTGAAGATGCGGCGCAACATCAAGCGCCCGCCGAAGATTTTTCACGTGAACTGGTTTCGCAAGGACGCGCAGGGCAAGTTCCTCTGGCCCGGCTTTGGCGACAACATGCGCGTGCTGCGCTGGATCATCGACCGCTGCCAGGGACGCGTCTACGCGTACGAATCCCCGCTCGGCTGGATGCCGGCGGCGCAGGACATCGATATCGCGGGCATGGACGGCTACGGGGCGGCGCAGCTCGAGCAGGCGCTGGACCTGGATGTCGAGGGCTGGAAACGCGAGGCGCTGCTCCAGGATGAGCTCTTCATCAAACTGCACGGCAGCCTGCCGGCGGAACTAATGTTCCAGCGCGAGCTGTTGATCGCGCGATTGTAACGCATTCCCGCGGTTCTCCCCGAGGGGCCTCCCGTTTTGTCCGGCGGGCGGCCTCTTTTTTTGTGTGGTGTACGAGGTGGAGGAGATGGGGCCGGCTTCAGGAAATTGGGAGCCAACGGCGGGATTCGAACCCGCGACCTGCTGATTACGAATCAGCTGCTCTACCAACTGAGCTACATTGGCGTTTACCAGGGAACAGCGGGTTACCCGGGCAAAGCCGGGTCCGCCGTAAATCGGGGGGATACTATGCACGGGTTTTTCGCCACGGCAAAGAGTTTCCGGCTCACTCCTGGATGCGTTGCAGCAGGAATGCGGCCCCGGCGCAAGAAACCACGGCCCCGAAGAGCATGAAGAAGAGGTCTCCGGCGATGAAACCGGTGTCCGCGTTGTGCATATTCACCAGGCGAAAGGCGTGGCAGAAATGGGTCAGCGGGAAGGTTTGGGAGATCATCTGGATGGCGGGGGGCAATTGCTCGAGCGGCGAAAACGCGCCGGAGAGCATCAGCACGGGGAGCAGGTAGAAAACGGCGAATTGGATCGACTGGGTCTGGGTATGGCAAAACGCGGAGATGAGGAGGCCCAACCCGAGCGAGCAGCAGAGAAAGAGGAAGCAGATGAGGCTGAGGGTGCCGAACCGCTGGAATTGGGTCCCGAAATGGAAGTGCGCCACGGCGACCGCCATCGCAATGAGGAGGATTGAGAGGCCCAGGTAGGGGAGCACCTTGCCGATCACGATTTCCGTCCGCCGCAGCGATGTCACCATGAGCTGGTAGAGGGTGCCGGACTCGCGTTCGCGGGCGATCGTGCATGCCATGAGCGTGACGGTGAGCAATTGCAGGATGAGGCCGATAATGCCCGGGATCACGTAATCGATGAAGCGCTGCTGCGGGTTGTAAAGGACGGTGGTTTTCAGCGTCCAGGGATCCATCGCGGATTCGAATTCATCCCGGATCGCGGGCGGTAATTTTTCCGCCATGTCGAAGACCTCGACCGGCAACTGGTCCATTATATTGCCGATAATATCCGGGCGTGATTTCAGTTGGAAATCGCCCAGCGCCTGTTGCAGCTCGCCGCTCAATTCCTCGCCCGTGGTTGTATCGCTCCCATCGACGTAGAGATCCAGGGGCGATGGTTTGCCACTCTTTAGGCTCTGGCCCCAGCCGCGGGGGATGATGAGGCTGCCCTGCACGCGCTCGCGCAGCAGGTCCGGCGCCTCGGCGCCACTGGTGGCGGACCGGGTCTGCAACGCGAAGGACTCCTTCCCGGCGAGGGATTTCGTGAACGCCTGGCTCGCATCGCTCTGGTCCCGATCCTCGACGGACATGGGGATATTCGTGATGGAGCTGGAGTCAAACGCGTAGCCGAATATCAGGGTGAGGAGCGGCGGCAGCATGATCACCAGGATGAGGATGCGCCGGTCGCGGAGGATGTGCAGCGTCTCCTTGTAAGCGACGCTGAGGATGCCCATGAGGCTAAACATGGGCCAGCCCCTCCGGCGCGCTCGCCCGCAGCATCTGGTGGTAGCCCTGGGAGTAAGCCTTGAAGACATCTTCCATGTCCGGTTCCACCCACCGATGTCCGAGCAAGGTGATATTCGGGAAGGGCCATGCGGTCCGCCATTGCGCCAGCAGCGCCTCTGCGTCGCCGGCGTAGACGCGGGCCCGCCCGCTCCGGAGCGAGACGCCCAGCACGCCTGGAGCTTCGCGCAGGGCCGCGAGCGCGGGCATGATCGGCTCCGCCTCCAGCTCCAGGAGCTTGCTGGTAAAGCTCTCCTTAAGCCCCTGGGGCGAGTTCTTCACGAGCAGGCGCCCCTTGTCCAGGAAACCGACCTCCGTGCACCGCTCGGCTTCATCCATATAATGGGTCGTGACAAAGATCGTCGTCCCCTTGCTGCTCAAGTCATAGAGCAGGTCCCACATTTGCTGGCGGTGGACGGGGTCGAGGCCCGAGGTCGGCTCATCGAGGAAGAGCAGCAGCGGCTCGTGGATCAGCGCGCACGCGACCGCGAGCAGTTGCTTCATGCCGCCCGAGAGGCTCCCGGCGCGGGCACCGATTTTTCCCTCCAGGTCGGTGTCGTGGAGCAGGCGCGCAATGCGCCTTTCCATGCCCGCGCGCGGCACCCGGTACGCGCCGCCGAAGAAACGCAGGTTTTCTATCACCGTGAGGTCGGGGTAGAGGCTGAACTTTTGCGCCACATAGCCGAATTTCGGCCGGATCGCGTACCGGTCTCGCCAGATGTCTCTGCCATCGATGGACCCGTGGCCGCCGGTGGGCCGCGTGAGGCCGCAGAGCATCCGCATCGTGGTGGTTTTCCCGGCGCCGTTGGCTCCCAGAAAGCCGAAGATTTCTCCCCGCGGGATCGACATCGAGACCCGATCCACCGCCAGCATATCCCCGAAGGCCTTTCGCAGTTGGTCCAGTACGATCATCGAGTCAGGCATGTGAAAACCCCCACTCTTGCACTGGCCCGGCGGGGAATGCAATCCGCACGCGCGGGCCGCGCCGCCCCGGCGCAGGGAATGACGGCCCTCCCGGGCGAATTGACAACATTCGCGCCTGTTCGTAGCGTGCCCGGCCATGTTGCGTACCTGTTTGCCCGCCGTCGTTTGCCTGTTCTTCGCGGGCCTCGTCACTCCGCGCGCCGATGCGGATGCCCTCGCGGATCTCGCGAAATACTCCGCCCTGCCCGCGGTCGATCTCTCCAGCCTCTCGGCCGGGAAGGTGGTCACCGCCCGCAGCCCGTCGCTCGGGACGCCGCGGGATCTGGCGGTGCAGGCCGTTTACCTGGTCCATGCGCCGCTGGCCCGGGCGCTGGACATGCACAAGAATTGGGACGCCACCAGGCATCCGGAGCTGAAGGTTTACCTCCACCGCGATTTCTCGACGCATCCGACGCCCGCGGATTTCTCCGCCTCCATCCCCGATAACTCGGCGGTGAGCAAGCTGGCTGCCGCGACGGAGAAGCTGCCGGCCATGGGCGAGCTCCAGCTCAGCAAGGTGGAGGCGGCGACCTTCAAAAGGAGCGACGGCGGGGGCTTTTCGCCCGCGGTGCGGGACTTCTGGAGCAAGGTGCTTTTTGGACGCGCCTCGGCGTTCCTCCAGCACGGGCTCTCCGGCGAGCCGCCTTACGATACCAATGACGGCCCGATCCGGGTCGGCGAGGAGGTGAGCCGCCTCCTCAGGGAGCAGCCCAATGTGCGCGCCGCGTTTCGCCCCATCATCGACAAGTCCCCGCTCGGCGGCGGCACCGGCTCCGCGCCGCTTGCGCCGTATTGGGAGTTGATCAACGAGCAAGGCGACGGGGTATTGACGCTCGGGGCGGCGTGCAGCGTCCAGGCGGGGGATTCGGCTCAATTGCTCGACCTGCAATATTACGCGAGCGGGGGCTTTTATGCCTACGTGACGCTCTACCAGATGTGGCCAGTCACCGTGGATGGCAAGGCTGCGACGCTGGTCTGGCGCGTGGATTCCATCTCGACGCAATCCATTGCCGACCTCGGCCCCTTTGATCGCATGGGCTCCGGCTCCGCGATGATGAAGGAGATCCAGCGCATCATCAATTTGTTCCAGAAGGACATCGGAAGGTAGCCATGGCCGCACGCCCCCTGTTTATCGCGGCTATCATGCTGCTCGCGCCGCTCCTTCCGCTCCGCGCGGGCGATGTCCCGCGGCCGGACACCTTGTCCAGTTCGACGCCCGCGGACGACACCGGGTCCACGCCGGAGCCGAGCAAGCTGAAGGCATCCTATGAGCTCGACGCCGATACCTCGTACGTCGGGGATGCGCGCACCAACTTTGGCTCCGGCGACAAGGGCGATGTCTCGGAGGAGAGAACGCGCGGCCACTTCATTATCTCGCCGCAATACGCGGATGGGCCGCTCTATCGCTTCGGGCTCGCGTACCAGCGGTATACGTTCGGTTTTTCAAAGGCTGCGCCGATGCCCGATCTCCTGCAATCGGAGAACGTCGTCGTCGGCATGGACTTTGAGCTGTTCAATTCCTGGCTTGTTCGCGTCGAGGCGGACCCCGGCTTTTACGGGGATGGGCGCGCCACCGGATTCCGGGACTTCAATGTCCCCTTCCTCATCGGCGGCTCTTACATCGCGAGCGCGGAGCTGCAATGGGTGCTCGGCCTCGACGTCGATTTCAACCGCCAGCTCCCGGTCATCCCTGCCGTGGGTGTGCGATGGGAGTTTACGGACAACTGGGTCATCGACGCGGTGCTGCCGACGCCGCGCCTGGAGTACGATTGGAGCAAGGCGCTCACGCTCTACGCGGGCGGTGATGTGGATGACGGGACCTTCCGGGTCGATCGCGGGGTGGGCACCGCGCTGGGCCGGCCGCAGCTGGGCGGGGCGATTGTCGAGTACGACGAGATCCGCGTGGGCGGCGGGCTGAGCTGGAAGGCTTCGAAGGTTTTTACCTTCGAGGTCGAAGGGGGGTATCTGCCCTTCCGCGAGTTCGATTTCCACCGCGCCAATTTCCATTTCAGCAACGATAGCGGCGCGCCGTACGGGCAGATGTCGATCAACACGCAGTTCTAGGTGAGCCCAAGCTCCCGGCCCGGATCGCGCGCGAACTGAAAGCCCGCCAGCCCCGCGACGGATGCGCCGCGCGACGCCGCGAGCACCTGGAAGGAAGTCCCCAGCATCTCCGGGTGCAGCAGCGTCTTCAATCCCCTCGCTTGTTGCGCAGTGGGGGCGCGCCCGGCACATGCGCTGCTCACGAGCCCCGTCAGGAAATGGTGCTGGTCGGTGTAACCCGCGAGTTCCATTCCTCCGCGCAGGAAGGCTCCCGCCAGACTCGTAAACTCCACGTGCGCCGTCAGGTCGCATTGGCCCGGCCGCATGAGCGGGTCCATCCCGGTTTTGTGCCCCGCGTAGCAGCGAAGCGTGCCATGGCGGCGCTCCGGCGCGTAATACCGCTCCCGGGGAAATCCGTAGTCGACCGTCAGCACCCAGCCCCGCTCGATTTTTCCGGCAAGCGCCCGGGCCCATTGCAGCGCGTCCAGGTTCACCTCTGTCGTGTACCCTTCGATCCGGGGAAGGTCTTGCAATTGCTCCATCAGCGCCGCGTTCTCGACCGGGCGGTCTGTCCACTCAAGGGCCGCCGTCACGTAACGCTCCCGCCACTCGCCCTCGCGGAAACAGACGGCGTGGATCGGGAATGCATCGACCAGCTCGTTCGAGAAATGGACTCCGGTAAATCGCGGCAGCTCCTCCACACCTGTCCGCCACTTCACCTTGTCCGCGAATTGCTCGAGCCGCTCCCGCTGGCGCCTTCGCAGCACCTCCAGCCCTTCCACGATTTCGTACCGCAACGCGGCGAAGAAATCCGGGGCCTCCGCGCGGGTCCACCGCAGCACATCCGCCGCAAAAGCCCCGTCATGCGCACCCTGCTCGACAATCGTAAACACCCCGGGCCGCTCCAGCCTCTCCCACATCTCCCGGAACTGCGTCCCGAGCAACTCGCCGAAAACCGGACCCACGCTCACGCTCGTAAAATAATCCCCCCCGCGCCCCAGTGCCGCGCGCCCCGCTCCGTAATAGCCGTGCCGGGGATGATAGAGCGCAAGCTCCATGAAATCCCGAAACGAAACCGTCCCGCGCTGCGCGATCAGCGCCTGGATGGGATCGCATTCGGGCGCCATGCCGCGCTAGATCGACACGAGCCACTCCCCGAGGCGCGATTGCAGCTCCGGGCTGAGATCGACGCCGAATTGCGCCCCGAGTTTCATGCGCACCTTGCGGCCAGCTTCATTCACAAACTCGACGTGCACAGGCCGCGGCCCGGGATGATGCACCAGCGTCTCCCGCAACTGGATCAACTGAACCTCCGTCGTGCTCGGATGCCGGAAGCGGAGCAGAACGGGCGTTGCCGGAGCCAGGGCATGCCCATTGCCGTTCGTGCCGCCCGAGGGCGCGATTGCGCGAATCTCCGCGGCGGCGAGGCGCACCGCTTCCTCCCGCTTGTCCACGCGCGCGGTGATGGCGACCACCTTGCCGGGCTCAAGGAGCCGGCCATGTTTGGTAAACGTCTCGTTCCAGACCAGCACCTCCACGCTGCCCGTCAGGTCCTCGAGGATGACGATGGCAAAGGGCTTTGAGTCCTTCTTCGTGAATTTCTTTTCGACGCTGGTCAGTGCTCCGGCGACCACGACGGTCGCCCGGTCCTCCGTCTCGCCCAGCGCGTTGATCGCAACGTACTTCCCGCCCTCCAGGTCGCGGCGGTATTCATCCAGCGGGTGCCCGGTGACATAGAAGCCGAGCAGCTCCTTCTCGAATGCCAGCTTTTCCGCCTTGGGCCATGGCGGCACGAGCACGGCCGCGCGCCGCGCCGGGGGAGCTGCGCCAAAGCTGTCGAACAGCGCGGCCTGGCCGCTGGCCTTGTCGCGCTGCGAGGAGGCGGAGGCGGCGAGCGTCGAGTCGATATCCGCCGCGAGTGCCGCGCGTTCGGCGCCGGTCCAGTCGAACGCGCCGCATTTGACCAGGCTCTCGACCACCTTCTTGTTCACCTTGCGGGAATCGAGCCGCGCGCAAAAATCCTCCAGCGACTTGAACGTCCCACTCCGCTGGCGCTCCTCGATTGCCGCCTCCATCGCCGCCTCGCCCACGTTCTTGATCGCGGCCAGCCCGTACCGGATGCCGGGTGTTTCGCCCGCCATCTCGGGGATGAATTTCAGCGCGCTCCGGTTTACGTCCGGCGGGAGGATGGTGATGCCCATTCGCTTGCACTCGCCTACGAAGGTCGAGATTTTATCGGTGTTGCTGATCTCATTGCTGAGCACGGCGGCCATGAACTCGACGGGATAATTCGCCTTGAGAAACGCGGTCTGGTAGCTGACCCACGCATACGCCGCCGAGTGGGAGCGGTTGAAGCCGTACCCGGCGAATTTCTCGAGCAGGTCGAAGATGTCGTTCGCTTTTTTCTCCTCGATGTCATTGAGCTCGCGGCAGCCGTTGATGAATTTCTCCCGCTCCTTGGCCATCTTCTCCTTGTCCTTCTTGCCCATCGCGCGGCGGAGGAGATCGGCGCCGCCGAGCGTGTAACCCGCGAGCACCTGCGCGGCCTGCATCACCTGCTCCTGGTAGATGAAAATGCCGTATGTCTCCGCGCAGACTTTCTCCAGGAGCTTGTGGGCGTATTTGATCTTCGCCCCCTTCTTGCGCTTGATGTAATCCGGGATCAGGTCCATCGGGCCGGGCCGGTAAAGCGCCAGGATCGCGTTGATGTCCTCGATGTCCTTGATGTCGAACTGCCGGCAGACATTGACCATGCCGCCCGATTCCAACTGGAAGATCGCGACCGTCTCCCCCCGGTTTAACAGATCGAACGTCGGCTGATCGGATACCGGGATCGTCGCGAGATCGAAGTCCGGGACCTTGCGAAGGATGAGCGTCTGGGCATCGGTGAGGACCGTGAGCGTCTTAAGCCCGAGGAAATCCATCTTCAGCATTCCCAGGTCGGTCAGCGGCGCCATCGAGTACTGGCTGACGATGCTCCCGTCATTCGCGCGGAATAGCGGCACGTACTCGGACAGGTCGCGGTCGCTGATGACGACGCCCGCCGCATGCACGCCGGTGTTGCGCTTGAGCCCCTCGAGCACGGTCGCGTATTGCCATAGCTGCGCCGTCGCTCCCTCGGTTTCGACCGCCTTCTTGAGATCGGGGTTCTTGTCGATTGCGCCGGCGATGTGCTCCATCTGGCCGGTTTCCTTGTTCTTCTTCTCCTCGCCGGCGAGCGTGATGTTCAGCTCGTTGGGGATCATCTTCGCGATCCGGTCGGCATCGCCGTAGCTCAGGCCCATCACACGCCCCACATCGCGCACCACGCTCTTCGCGCCCAGGGTGCCGAAGGTGGCGATCTGCGCGACGGCGCGCTCGCCGTATTTCTGGCGCACGTAATCGATGACCTCTCCACGGCGGTTCTGGCAGAAATCGACGTCGATATCCGGCGGGCTGACGCGCTCCGGGTTCAGGAAGCGCTCGAACAGCAGCTTGTAAAGGATCGGGTCGATATCGGTGATGCCGATCACATAGGCGACCATCGAGCCGGCGGCCGAGCCGCGGCCCGGCCCGACGGGGATGCCATGCTCCCGCGCCCAGGCGATGAAATCCCAGACGATCAGGAAGTAATTGACGAACCCCTGCGCCTCCAGCACCTCCAGCTCCCGCGCGAGCCGCTCGCGAATCTCCGCCGAGTCCGCGCGCGAGCCGTACCGGCGGCGGACCCCGTCCTCGCAAAGGGCGCGCAGGTACTCATTCTGCGTGAGCCCCTCGGGCGGGTTGTAGTTTGGGTATTTAGGCTTGCCAAATTCCAGCTTCAGGTCGCACCGCTCCGCGATGCGCAGCGTGTTTTCCACCGCTTCCGGATGGTCCTTGAACAGCGCCCGCATCTCCGCGGCGGACTTGAAATAGAGCTCCGGCACGTAGCGCATCCGGCGCTCGTCGGCGACGTTCGAGCCGGTGCCAATGCAGATCATGACATCGTGCGCCTCGTAATGGGAACGCTCGAGGAAGTGGACATCGTTCGCGGCCACCAGCCCCACGCCGAATTCCTTCGCCAGCTTCGGCAGCACCACATTGCAGCGTTGCTGCGCCTCGATGCCGTGATCGTGCAGCTCCAGGAAGAAATTCTCCTTCCCCAGGATCTGGATGAAGGAGTCGAGCGCCTCCCGCGATTTCTGCGGTTGATCATTGAGGATGCCCTGGTTGATCTCCCCCTTCAGGCACGCGCTCATGCCGATGAGGCCGGCGCTGTGCTCCGCCAGCGCCACCTTGTCGATGCGCGGCTTGTAATACATCCCGTCCAGGTGGGCGATGGAGACCAGCTTCACCAGATTGCGGTAGCCGGTCTCGTCGTGGGCGAGCAGCGTGAAATGGTACGCCGCATCCCGCGCGGAGGCCGCCTGCTTTTCCGAGAGCCGGCCCAGGGCCATGTACATCTCGCACCCGATGATCGGCTTGATGCCGGCCCTCTCCGCCTCCTGGTAGAACTCGATGGCGCCAAAGAGGTTGCCGTGATCGGTCATTGCCACCGCGGGCATCCCGAACTCGCACGCCTTTTTCATGATCGCAGGGATGCGATTCGCGCCGTCGAGCATGGAATACTCGGTGTGGAGGTGGAGATGAACGAAGGAATCGGCGGACATGGGAGGGGAGTAATATAGGACCGGTGAGGGGCAGCGGAAATTGGAAAGTGGAAAATCGAAAAGGCGGGTTGTGGAAGCGGGATTGTTTTGACGTCACCCCATAAAGCTGTAAAACTTGCTTCATGAAGACGACTATCGATCTCCCCGAGACCCTGCTTCGCCGCGTGAAGGCCGAAGCGGCTCTGGGCGGCCTGAAGCTGCGGGAGTACGTGGCGGAGGCATTGCGATTGCGCCTAGGCACGAGAGAGGCAGCAGCGCCAATCGGGGACCCGGAACCGCTCCTGAAAGACCTCGGCGCCCTCCCGCTCGTCAAGCGAGGGCGCGGGGCGGGACGGCTGAAGGTGACACCAAAGCGGGTTCACGAATTGGAGATGGAGGCGGAGCTGGCGCGCAATGACGCATCTTTGCGATAGCAACGTGCTCATTGCGCTGACTGTCGAAGCGCATCCCGCGCACGAAGTGGCGCGAGATTGGCTTCGGACACTGGTTGCGGGGGATAAACTCGGCTTTTGCAGGATGAGCGAGATGTCCTTTCTGCGCTTGCTGACGCACAAGATTGCGGAGGCATACACGCCGCTCACCAATGACGAGGCGATCGAAAAACTGGAACAATGGAGGCGGTTGCCTTTTGTAGAATCGTGCGAGGAACCGGATCGAATCGGGGTGGAATGGCTGCGGCGGGCGGGGAGCGGCCACGCCGCGCCCAAACGGTGGATGGACGCGTATCTGGCTGCATTCGCGCTGCGTGCGGGAATGCGGCTTGTGACGCTGGATGGCGATTTCGAAGGATACAAACAGGAGGGGCTGGACGTGCGTCTCCTGCGGGCGCCGAAACGGAAGTAGGCCTTTGGAACGGGGGATGTCCGTGCCAGCAACGGCATTGACATCCGATACCACCATTAGCAATCCTCAAAATGCGTCCCTTCCTATTCCGAAGGCGCAATTCCCCAAGCATTCCCTCTATGAAAACCTCACTCTCTGGATTGGTCGCGGCCGCGATGTTGCTGTGCGCTTCGGTGCCCGTATTCGCGGAAGCGGGCTGGACGACGAATTATGAAAAGGCGATGGAGCAGGCGAACACGGAAAACAAGGCCGTGCTGCTGAACTTTACCGGCTCGGATTGGTGCCCGTGGTGCATCAAGATGAAAAATGAGACGCTGGATAAGCCGGTGTTCAAGGATTACGCGAAGCAGAACCTGGTGCTGATGATGGTGGATTTCCCGAACCAGTTGCCGCAGCCGGCCTTCGTCAAGGCGCAGAACGAGAAGCTGAGCAAGCAATTCAAGGTCGGCGGATTCCCCGCTTTCATCCTGCTGAGCAAGAGCGGCCAGGTCCTCTGGCGCCAGGATGGCTACCTGGAAGGGGGGCCGGACGCGTTCCTCGCGCAGATCAACAAGGTGTACCACCCGGCGCCCGTGGCGGCGGCGAGCGGAGACGACTTTGACTCGCTCTTCAAGAAGACAGCGCAGTAGGGGCGCAATCCACGGCGGTCAGCCGGGCCGTAACCGCCCGGATCACGGGGCCGGTTTGCGGTGCCGGCCTCCGGCGTCGCCTCAAAAAATTCTTTGACGCTGGCCCCTCCGGTGCTTATTTTCGCGGCACTCTTATCGAGAGTGGCTGAGGGACTGGCCCGTTGAAGCCACGGCAACCGCCCGGAAGGGTTCGCGCAAGCGAAACCGCCGGGGACCAGGTGCCAAATCCAGCTGGGCGCCTTGAACCGGGCGCCCGGAAAGATGAGAGGGAATGGCGCATTGTCGTCGTTTCAGATTGTCGGAATCTGGATTTTTCTCGGTGGGGGCGATTTTACTGCCATGGACAAGAATCTGAGCCCTTATTTCACCCACCTGAAGTGTCGCGAATGCGGACGCAAGTACCCCAAGGAGGCGGTCCACGTATGCGACTTCGACTTCGGCCCGCTGGAGGCTGCGTATGATTACGACGCCATCCGCGCCGTGCTGACCCGGGAGGTCATTCAGTCGCGCCCGGAGTCCATGTGGCGGTACCGGGAGTTGCTGCCCATCGACGGCCAGCCCACGGTCGGCACGCAGGTCGGGTTCACCCCCCTGGTCAAGGCGGAGCGCCTCGCCCGCCGCCTCGGCATCCGCGAGCTTTATATCAAGAACGACACGGTCAATTACCCCACGCTTTCCTTCAAGGACCGGGTGGTCTCCGTGGCATTGAGCCGGGCCCGCGAGATGGGTTTCCAGGTTGTCGCGTGCGCCTCCACGGGCAATCTCGCCAACAGCGTCGCCGCCAACGCGGCGAGCGCCGGCCTGAAGAGCTATGTCCTCATCCCCGCCGATCTCGAGCAGGGCAAGGTCCTCGGGTCGCTCGTTTACGGCACCAACGTCATCGGCATCCATGGCGCGTACGATCAGGTCAACCGGCTCTGCTCGGAGATCGCGGGCAAGTACGGCTGGGGTTTCGTGAATGTGAACCTGCGCCCGTATTACGCCGAGGGGTCCAAGTCGATGGGCTTCGAGATTGCCGAGCAGCTCGGGTGGAAACTGCCGCGCCACACGGTCGTCCCGATGGCCAGCGGCTCGCTGCTGACAAAAATCAGCAAGGCTTACGGGGAATTCCAGGCCCTCGGCCTCGTCGAGGCCGGAGTCCCCTACACGATCCATGGCGCCCAGGCGGCGGGCTGCGCACCGATCTCCGGCGCATTCAAGCGCGGCACGGATATCGTGAAGCCGGTACAAAAGCCAGATACCATCGCCAAGTCCCTCGCCATCGGCACGCCAGCGGATGGATACTATGCCATCCATGCGATGAGGGAAACCGGCGGCGCAGCGGAAGATTGTACCGACGACGAAATCGTCGAGGGCATTCGCCTCCTTGCCGAGTCCGAAGGCATCTTCGCGGAGACAGCCGGTGGCGTAACCGTTGCCTGCGCGCGCAAGCTCATCGAGAGCGGCAAGATCCCCGTGGGCGAGAGCGCCGTCCTTTGCATCACCGGCCATGGCCTTAAGACCCAGGAGGCCATCATCGGCAAGTGCGGCGAGGCCCGCCTGATCAAGCCGAGCCTCCGGGAATTCGAGGAGTTGATCGCCCGGGAAACTGCGCCCGCGGCCTGACGAAAAAACCTTAGCCAATTATGTCAACAACCATCCGAATCCCCACCCCAATGCGCAAGCTGACCAGTGACCAGGAACTGGTCCAGGCGGCAGGCGCGAATATCGGCGAACTGATCGACGATCTGGACAAAAGCTTTCCCGGCATGAAGGACCGCCTTTGCGACCAGAACGGCAGCGTCCGCCGGTTCGTAAACATATTTCTCAATGACGAGGACATCCGCTTCCTCGACGACAAGGCGACCGCGGTCAAGGAGGGCGACGAAGTCTCGATCGTGCCCGCGATTGCAGGCGGATAGCCGCGGAAAATTGGTCCTCGAAATTTGAATAGGGAAGCCCGACGCTGCCCCCGCGTCTCAGAGCGCTCAATCCTACTTTAATCGATTTTCCCATATGGCACAAGAAACATCCCGGCTTTGGCTCATGTATCCCTCGCGGCTCATTACACGGCCGGTCGTCTATGAGCTCGGCAAGAATTTCGCGGTCGTGACCAATGTCCGCCAGGCGAGCGTCACCCCGGAGGTCGGCATCGTCTCGCTCGAGCTGGAAGGCGAGCGCGAGCAGATCAAACGCGCCATCGAGTGGCTGGAGGAGCTCGGCATCAAGGTCGAGCCGGTCGAGATCAATACAATAGAGGGCTAGGGCGGGGGATGGCGGATGCCCGGCTGCCGCGCTGGGCGATTATCATTTCGATTTTCGAAATTCGCGGATAGGCTTTTCGACCCTTATGTCAGCTCTTCCGCCCAAACGCAAAGTCGGCAAGGCGCCGGCTCCGAGACCAGCGACCCCCATCCACCGCGAGCACTCCGCCATCGTCGTCGATGGCGCGGAGCGGGCGCCCAGCCGCGCCATGCTGCACGCCGTCGGGTTCACCAGCCGCGATTTCAAGAAGTCCCAGATCGGCATCGCGTCCACGTGGAGCATGGTCACTCCGTGCAATATGCACATCGACCGTCTCGCCCGCGAGGCCGCGGCCGGCGCGGATGCCGCGGGCGGGAAGGCCATCATCTTCAATACGATCACGGTATCCGATGGCATCTCCATGGGCACCGAGGGGATGAAGTACTCGCTCGTCTCGCGCGAGGTCATCGCCGATTCCATCGAGACGGTCGCGGGCTGCCAGGGCTTCGACGGCATGGTCACCATCGGCGGCTGCGACAAGAACATGCCCGCGTGCATCATGGCGATCGCCCGGCTCAATCGCCCTTCCGTTTTCGTCTACGGCGGCACCATCCTCCCCGGCTGCATCACCGGCCAGATGGTCGCCCAGCGCCTTGGCAAGAACATCCTGAAAAACGGCGACGCATCGAACAAACCGCTCGATATCGTCTCCGTTTTCGAGGCCGTGGGCGCCCACGCGAATGGGGCCATCAATGACCGGCAGCTTGCCGAGATCGAGGCATGCGCCATCCCCGGCGAGGGGTCGTGCGGCGGCATGTACACCGCCAATACCATGGCCTCCGCCATCGAGGCGCTCGGGATGAGCCTGCCGAATTCCTCCGCCCAGGATGCCATCTCCCCGGCCAAGAGGGATGATTCCCGCCGCGCTGGTGCCGCGGTGCTCAACCTCATTAAGCGCGGCATCCGCCCCCTCGACATCATGACACGCGAGGCGTTCGAGAACGCCATCACGGTTGTCGTCGCCCTGGGCGGCTCGACCAACGCCGTGCTCCATCTCATCGCCATGGCGCACACTGCCGGCATCAAGCTCGGGCTCGATGATTTCACCCGCATTGGCCGCCGGGTCCCCGTGCTGGCCGATTTGAAGCCGAGCGGCCGCTTCCTCATGGCGGAACTGGTCGCAATCGGGGGTATCGTCCCGATGATGAAGACGCTGCTCGATGCGGGCCTCCTGTATGGCGGTTGCATGACCGTGAGCGGCAAGACCGTTGCGGAAAATCTCAAGAGCGTGAAACCCTACCCGAAGGGCCAGGAAATCGTCCGGCCGATCTCCGATCCGATCAAAAAAGAGAGCCATCTCGTCATCCTGCGCGGCAATCTCGCGCCCGACGGCGCTGTGGCCAAAATCTCCGGCAAGGAAGGTCTGCGCTTCACCGGCACGGCGCGGGTATTCGAGAGCGAGGAGACCGCCCTCACTGCCATCCTCAATGGCACGATCAAGGCCGGCGATGTCATCGTCATCCGCTCCGAGGGCCCGCGCGGCGGCCCCGGCATGCGGGAGATGCTCTCCCCCACCTCCGCGATCATGGGCAAGGGCCTCGGCAAGCAGGTCGCACTCATCACCGATGGCCGCTTCTCCGGCGGCAGCCACGGCTTCGTGGTCGGCCATATTACTCCCGAGGCGTTCATGGGCGGTCCCATTGCAATCGTCAAAAGCGGCGATCGTATCACCATCGACGCCGAGAAACGGGTCATTGACCTTGTAATCCCCCGGGAGGAAATCGCACGCCGCCTTGCGAAATGGAAGAAGCCCAGGCCGCGCTACACCCGCGGCGTCCTGGCCAAATACGCGGAGCTGGTGAGCAGCGCCAGCGAGGGCGCCGTCACGGACAAGTACCTCCGCGGTCTTTGAAGCCCGCGCGCATTATCCGTTCAGGTGGACCCCTTTTTTTCGCGGGGCCGAAGCGCGAAAATGTAGCTCCGAGCCTGCGATTGCCGCAACATCCTGTTTCCATACGTTGACAGTGGCGCTGCGTCCCACTAGCTTTTTTTCTGTTCCTCATTCCAATATCCTCCCGTGGGCAACAACGACGATTACGTAGCGGAAATCCTGGTCGATACCGGGCTCATCACGAAATCCCAGCTTGACCGCGCCCGCGAGGAAGCGACTCGAGATAAAGGGGTTATCGATACCCTCATCGAGCAGGGCGCCGTTAGCGATGAGGATGTAAGCCGCGCGCTCGCCTCCGCGGCCAGCATGGACTTTGTCGATCTCGACCAGATCAACATCCCAATCGACGTCATCGAACTCATCCCAGTCGAGACCGCGCGGCGCTACAAAGTCATCCCGGTCAACGCCTCCGAGTCGAGCCTCATGATGGCGACGGCCAATCCGCTGGATTTCGATACGTTCGACGTCATCGGCCACCTGCTTAAGCGGGACATCGATTTTGTCTGCTCGACCCCCGCCCAGATCAAGACCGCACTCGTCCGCTATTATGGAACCGCGGAGGATGCCGCGGACAGCCTCGAGGCGAGCCTCGGCGCGGATCAGATTCAGTTTGGCGATGGCCCCGCGATCAGCGAGGGAGAGCAGGATACCGGCGATGCGCCCGTGATCAAGATGGTCTCCCTGCTCCTCTTGGAGGCGCACAAGATGCGCGCTAGCGATATTCATCTCGAGCCGCTCGAGAAGCGGTTCCGGGTCCGCTTCCGCATCGACGGCGTGTTGCATGAGATGAACAACCCGCCCAAGAAGCTCCAGAGCGCCATCACCAGCCGCATCAAGATCATGACCGGCTCCATGAGCATCGCGGAGAAGCGGCTCCCGCAGGACGGGCGCATCCAGGTCAAGATCGGCAAAAACTCCATCGATCTCCGCGTCTCTACGATCCCGACCAATCACGGCGAGAGCATCGTCATGCGTATCCTGGACAAATCGAGCCTCATGCTCGGCCTTCCCGAGCTCGGTTTCCTGAGCGACGACCAGGAGGTCTTCGAGCGCCTGCTCGCCCTCCCGGATGGCATCCTCCTCGTCACCGGCCCCACCGGGTCCGGCAAGACCACGACTCTTTACGGCTGCCTCAATTACATCAACAAGCCCGACCGCAAGATCATCACCGTCGAGGACCCGGTCGAGTACCAGATGAATGGCATCAACCAGGTGCAGGTGAATGTCGATATCGGCATGACCTTCCCCGCCGCGCTGCGGTCCATGCTCCGCCAGGCGCCGAATATCATCATGATCGGTGAGATTCGTGACGTCGATACCGCCAATATCGCCATCAATGCCTCTCTCACCGGTCACCTCGTCTTCTCCACGCTTCACACGAACGACGCGCCCGGCGCGGTGGCCCGTCTGGTCGATATTGGCGTCCAGCCCTTCCTGGTTTCCAGCTCCGTCCGCGCCATCGTGGCCCAGCGCCTCGTCCGCAAGCTTTGTTCCAATTGCAAGGAGCCTGGGGAGCTCTCCCCGTCGGAAATGCGCGCTCTGCGGATCGATCCCAACCAGCTCAGCGAGGCCACTGTCATGCGGCCGGTCGGTTGCGAGAAGTGCCGCTTCCTCGGCTACAAGGGCCGGATGGGCATCTTCGAGATATTCATCGTGGACGACGAGGTCCGCTTCATGATCAACGAGCGCGCCTCGACCCTGCAATTGCGGAAACGGGCTCGCGAGCTCGGCATGCGCACATTGCGCGAGGATGGCGTCCGCAAGGTCCTGGCCGGCATCACCACCGCCGAGGAGGTCATCTCTAGCACGATGAGCGACGCCGAGTGATGCCCGCCCCGCCACGGACCCGCCTCCATTGGCCATCCCGCGGGAGTTGCGGGTGGTTCGCTTAAACCCGCCAGCCTGATCATCCGATGCCCACCATCCCCCTCGATGATCTGCTCCGGCTCGTGATCGAGGAGGAGGCCTCCGATCTCCACCTCAGCGTCGGCGTTCCTCCCACCCTCCGTCTCAAGGGCCTGCTCACCCCGCTCAATACCGCGCCATTGAGCGCCGCGGATATGGAGACGCTCGCGCGCGGGATTGCCAGGCCGGACCAGATGGACAAGGTCAACACGGATGGCAGCGTCGATTTCGGCTTATCCTACCGGGATCACAGCCGCTTCCGCGTCAGTGTCTACAGGGAGCGCGGCAACCTTGCCGCGGCCATCCGCATGTTGCCGCGCAAGCTCCTCGCCCTGGAGGAAATCGGGATGCCCACGTCCGTCCGCGAGATGCTCCATTTCCCCCGCGGCCTCGTCCTCGTCACAGGCCCCACCGGCTCAGGCAAGACCACCTCGCTGGCCAGCATGCTCACGGTCATCAACGAGACCAGCCCGCGCCACATCATTACCATCGAGGACCCCATCGAGTATTACCTCGATCACAAGCTCGGCATCGTGAACCAGCGCGAGGTTGGCGTCGATGTCCCCAGCTTTGCCGAAGGCCTTCGCCGTGCGCTGCGCCAGGATCCCGATGTGATCCTTGTGGGGGAGATGCGCGACCTGGAGACCATCGAGACCGCCATCACCGCCGCGGAAACCGGTCACCTCGTCTTTTCCACCCTCCACACCACCGGCGCCGCCCGCACCATCGATCGCATCATCGATGCCTTCGACGCCGAGCGCCAGCAGCAGATCCGTGTGCAACTCTCGATGAACCTCAAGGCCGTCATCTCCCAGATCCTGCTGCCCCGCAGGGATGGCACCGGTCGCGTCGCGGTGTTCGAGGTGATGATTAATACCTCCTCCATCGGCGCGCTCTTGCGCGACAATAAATCCTACCGCATCCACAACGAAATCCTGACCGGCAGCAAATACGGCATGGTTGCTCTCGAGGCGTCGCTGGTCGATCTCTACAAGCGGGGCATCATCACCCGCGATCAGGTGATCGGCTACGCGCAGGACGCGGAGGTCGCCCGGCAGCTCATGGGCGAGCATGTCCCGATTTAAACACCCGCACTTTACCCACGCTCATCCATAGCAGATAGTCTCAAAGGCCCGGTTCAACCGCTTCCACCAATATGACCGCAAAACCACTCATCGATCTTCTCATCGAACAGGGCGTCATCGACAAGGCCCAGGCCGAGGACGCATTGCAGGAAATGAACACCTCGGGCAAGGATGTCGTCCAGACGTTGACGGACTTTGGCCTGGTGACGGAGGAGAGCCTTTATCAGCACGTCGCGGAGTCGCTCGGCACTGAGGTTGTGGACCTGACCAATTTCACCCCCACGACGGAGGTCACCCGGCTCGTCCAGGCCGGCCTCGCCCGGCTGCACGGCGCGCTGCCCATCGGGACCGAGGGCGATAGCATCACCGTCTGCCTTACCGATCCGCTCAACGCGCAGATCGCAGAGGATTTGCGGTTCGCGCTTGGCAAGAACATCCACATCGTCATCGCGCCCATCGCGCAGGTCGAGGACCTGATCCAGAAGAGCTATGGCACCGATGACGCGAGCCTCAATGAAATCCTGGCCGAATTGGCCGGCGAGAATATCGAGTTCGGCGTCGGGGACGACGGCAAGTTTGACCTGCGCAACCTCGAAGCCGAGGCGAATGCCACCCCTATCATCCGTTACGTGGACCTGATCCTGTACCAAGCCATCCATGACCGCGCCAGCGACATCCACCTCGAGCCCTTCGAGAAGGAGTTCAAGATCCGCTACCGCGTGGACGGCGCCCTCTATGAGATGGCCCCGCCCCCCCGCCATCTCGCGATGCCGGTCATCTCGCGGGTCAAGGTCCTCGCGAATCTCAATATCGCCGAGCGCCGCCTGCCGCAGGATGGACGCATCCAGAAAATGATTGCCGGGCGCCAGGTCGATCTTCGTGTCTCCACGCTTCCCACCCAGCATGGGGAGAGCGTCGTGCTCCGCGTTCTCGACCGCTCGACGGTCAATCTCAATCTCGAAGCGCTCGGCATGCCGGAGTACATCCACAATTACATCCTGCGCACCATCGAGAAGCCGAACGGCATCTTTATCGTCACCGGCCCCACGGGCTCCGGCAAGACGACCACGCTTTACGCCTGCCTCAACCAGATCAACACGGTGGATTCCAAGCTCCTCACCGCGGAGGACCCGGTCGAGTACGACATCGAGGGCATTATCCAGGTCCCCATTAACGAAGGCATCGGGCTCAATTTCGCACGCGTTCTGCGCGCCTTCCTCCGGCAGGACCCCGACCGCATCATGGTGGGTGAAACGCGCGACCTCGAGACCGCGCAAATCTCCGTCCAGGCCTCGCTCACCGGCCACCTTGTCTTCTCCACGCTCCATACCAATGATGCTCCCGGCGCTGTCACCCGTCTCATCGATATGGGCGTCGAGCCGTTCATGATCTCCTCCTCGCTGGAGGGCGTCCTCGGCCAGCGCCTTATCCGCAAGGTTTGCACCAATTGCCGCACCGCATACGAGCCGAGCGAAATCGTGCTCGCGCAGCTCGGCCTCTCCCCGCATGAGATCGGCGACAAGCAATTCTTCTACGGGAAGGGCTGCGATGTCTGCAACCATACCGGGTACAAGGGCCGCAAAGGCATCTACGAGCTGCTCGATATGAGCGACCCCGTCCGCGAGCTGATCAACCAGCGCGCTCCCAGCCTCGTCCTCAAGCAAAAGGCCATCGAGCTCGGCATGCTCACCCTGCGGGAGGATGGCCTGCGCAGCATTTACGATGGCGAGACAACCATCGAGGAAGTGTTGAAATACACCTGACGCGCGCCGCGTCCTTCGCCTTTCTGTCTCAAGCGGGTGGTACCGGCCTCCCCCGGGGCCGCGCGTTTCCTTTAAGAAATCGCGCCGTGCAGGCGTCCTCGCGCATCCATCATGCGCGATAACTATTTAGTGAAAACCGCCAGCAGGAAGACCGAACTCGATATCGATGGGCGTAAGCTCCTCGTTTCGAACCTCGATAAGGTTCTCTACCCCAAGACTGGCTTCACGAAGGGGCAGGTCATCGATTACTACATTAGCATCTCCCGGGTCCTCCTGCCGCATCTCAAGAATCGTCCCATCACCCTGAAACGTTACCCGGACGGCGTCGACGGCTTCTTCTTCTACGAGAAACAATGCCCCCTGCACCGCCCCGGCTGGGTGAAGACGACCGCCGTCCCGAGCGAGCGCCGCGGCAAGCCCATCGACTATTGCGTGATGAACGACTTGGCGGCCCTGGTCTGGGCGGCAAACCTGGCCGACCTGGAATTGCACACCTTTCTTCATCGCGCTCCGGCCATCACGCGCCCCAATTACCTCGCCTTCGACCTCGATCCCGGGCCTCCGGCGGACATCATTCTCTGCTGCAAGGTCGGCCTGTGGCTCAAAGCGTTTTTTGATCAACTAGGCATCGAGTGCTTTGCAAAGACTTCCGGCTCGAAGGGCCTCCAGATATTCCTCCCCCTCAACACCAGGACCGGTTACGAGAAAACCAAGCCCTTCGCGCGCGCCGTCGCCGAGCGCATGGAACGCGAGCACCCGGAGGAGATCGTCTCGAAGATGCAAAAATCCCTGCGCACGGGCAAGGTCCTGATCGACTGGAGCCAGAACGACGAGCACAAAACCACCGTCTCCGTCTACTCCCTGAGGGCCACGGATCACCCCACCGTCTCCACGCCGGTCACTTGGAAGGAAATCGAGCAAACGGCTAGGTCCAAGGACCCCTTCTGGCTGGTCTTTGAAGCCGAAGAGGTCCTCGAGCGCGCAGCGAAGCAGGGCGACCTCTTCGCGCCAGTGCTTACGCTCAAGCAGCACCTCCCTGCATCTGCTTGAACAGGAGCGGCGTCTAATCCAGTGTGGGGACCGCATTCAGCTCTCATGTTTATCTGCTCTCAAGCGCTTGTATCTTCGTCCAAAGCGACAGGTATGATCCTTCCCGGCTGGCGATCAGGCAGGCGCGCATGAACGTGCCAGCCCCCGGCCCCAATCCCGAGGCATCGCTACTAAGCCGCGTGGCCGATGGGGATTCGCGCGCCTTCGACGAGCTGTACACGCGCTGGTCCCCCATGCTTTACGGCCTTCTCTGCAAGATCCTGGGCGATCCGCGCGAGGCGGAGGATGCTCTCCAGGAGGGTTTTCTGCACATCTGGCACAAGGCGGCCACGTACAGGGCCCAGCGCTCAAGCCCCACCACATGGGCGTACATGATTTTCCGCAACAAAGCCATCGACCGGCTCCGGGCCCGCGAGCGCCGTGGCCGCGGCATCGAGCGAATCACAGCCGAGGAACCAGCCGATGCCCTGACTGCGGTGGATCGCGACGAGGGGGTGGAATTCAATGAGCAAAGCCGGACGATCAAGGCCGCTCTGGCGGAGATATCCGCTGACGAGCGCGAAGCGATCGACCTGGCGTTCTTCTCCGGCCTCACGCAGTTGGAAATCGCGGAGCGGCTCGGCGCCCCTCTGGGGACAGTAAAGGCACGGATCCGGCGCGGCCTGCTGAAATTGGGCGATACTTTGAAAGGGAAATTGTGATTACCGAGCACACGGAAGAACTAGCCTCCCTCTACGTCCTCGGCCTGCTGCCGCCGGACGAGGCGCGGTGGTTCGAAGCCGACATCGCCGCCGATGCGGAAGTGGCGGCGCTCGTCGCGCGGCTTGAGGCCGGCGCTGCCGCCATCGCAGCGGCGATCCCGCCGCGTGATCCGCCCCCGGCCCTGCGCGGGCGCATCATGAGCCAGATTCGCAGCGAGGAGCCCGCGTCCGCGAGTGTCCCGCCTTCCCTGGGCAGCCGTACCGTCCGCCTTCCGTGGGCCATTGCGGCCTGCCTTGCCTTGCTGGTGGGCGGCCTTGCGTACGAGAGGTATCATCTCAAGTTGCTCGTTGATTCGTTCCTGCTTCGTGACGTCGCCCAGCAGCGGGAGCTCGACCGGGTCCAGACCCGCGACACGGACCTGCAGCAGCAGCTTGATGCGGCCCTCGCCCATAATACGGCCTTGGCGTCGCAAACCGCGGGCCTGCAGTCACAACTCGATGCAATGCGCGGAGAAGTGGCAGCGCTCCACGCCCGCGACGCCCTCTCGCAGATCAAGATCGCTACGCTTGCCTCGCTCTCGAGGGATATCCCGCAGGCCGTCGCAGTCGTTGCGTGGGACGGCGACACCCAGCGCGGCATCCTCAGGACATCGAAGGTCCCCGCCGCGCGTGCCGACCAGGATTACCAGCTCTGGATCATCGATCCCGGGTACAAGCAGCCCGTCAGCGCCGGCATTTTCGATCCCGGCAAGGAAGCCCACTTCCAGCCGGTGCAATCCATCTCGAAGGCCGAGAAATTCGCGATCAGCCTCGAGAAGAAGGGAGGATCGGCCGCTCCCCAGGGGCCGATTGTCCTGGTCGGCGAATAGGCACGCCACGGAACTGCCTTTTAATACGCCCCGCTACGCCAGCCACTCCGTGTGGAAGACGCCCGGCTTGTCCACGCGCTCGTAGGTGTGCGCGCCGAAGAAATCGCGCTGCGCCTGGAGCAGATTCGCCGAAAGCCGCTCCGAGCGATAGCTGTCGAAATACCCCAGCGATGCACTAAACGCCGGCACCGGAATGCCCGCCTCCACCGCCTGCGCCACCGCGAGGCGCCAGTTGCCCTGCGTCTTCGCCACCACGTCGCAGAAAAATGGGTCCAGCAGCAGGTTCTTCAGCGTTGGGTTGCGCTCATAGGCTTCCTTGATCCGGTTGAGGAATTGCGCGCGGATAATGCAGCCGCCGCGCCAGATCGTGGCGATGTCCCCGAAATTGAGGTTCCAGCCGTAGGTGGCGCTCGCCGCGCCCAGCAGCTCCATCCCTTGCGCGTACGAGACGATCTTTGACGCGTAGAGCGCGTCCCGCACCGCACCGATCAGCTCCTGACGGTTCCCGGTGAAAGCCTTTGCCTCACGCTGGGGGAGAATTTTCGAAGCCGCCACGCGGTCCGCTTTGCGCGAGGAAAGGACCCGCGCCTCCACGGCGGCATTGATCGTCGAGATCACTACAGCCTGCCCAATCGCCGATTGCAATGTCCAGATCCCGGTCCCTTTCTGACCTGCCTTGTCCAGGATCACGTCCACCAGCGGCTTGCCGGTATCCGGATCTATTTTCGTAAAAATCCGAGCCGTAATGTCGATGAGGTAGCTATCGAGCTGGCCGCGGTTCCACTCCCTGAAAATCTCCGCCAGTTCTGGGGCACCGAGGCCGAGCAAATCCTTGAGGATCGCGTACGCCTCGCAGATCAATTGCATGTCACCGTACTCGATCCCGTTGTGGACCATCTTCACGTAATGGCCCGCGCTATCCGGGCCCATGTAGCGGCAGCACGGCTCGCCATCCACTTGCGCGGCGATCTTCGTAAAAATCGGAGCGACGATCTCCCACGATTCCTTCGACCCGCCGGGCATCAACGATGGTCCCTTGAGCGCCCCCTCCTCGCCGCCGGAGACGCCGCATCCCACGAAGTGAATTCCCTTTGCCTCCAGGTCCTTCGCCCGCCGCTGGGTATCGGTAAAGAGCGAGTTGCCTCCGTCGATGATAACGTCTCCCTTTTCGAGCAGGGGGGCCAGTTGGTTAATCACGGCGTCCACCGGGGCGCCCGCCTTGACCATAATCATCGCCTTGCGCGGGCGAGAGAGGGCCTGAATAAATTCCTCAATCGTCCGTGTCGGATGGATATTCTTCCCTTTTGCGCGGCCAGCGGCGAACTTCTCCGTCACTTCGGTGGTCCGATTGAACACCGCCACATGGAATCCCTTGCTTTCCATGTTGAGCACAAGATTTTCTCCCATTACCGCGAGGCCGATGAGGCCGATGTCACTCTGATTCATAAAAATTTACGTTTTTGGAGTTTTCCGGGGTCGGAGGGATAGTCAGAGTAATTTTTCTTCAATGCCCAAGGCAAACGAGTTTTCCGGAAAGTTGGGAGTCGCATGAACCTCGCGAATCGGCTCACCGTTTCCCGGTTTTTCCTGTCGCTCGGGTTTGTGATCGCGCTCAGCGTGCAGGCGCTGCCCTTCCGCTTTACAGTGGCGCTCGTCCTTTTTCTGCTCGCGGGGATAACCGATTACGCGGATGGGGAGATCGCGCGGCGGTTCAATATGGAGTCGGATTTTGGACGGCTCATGGACCCGCTTGTGGACAAGATCATGATGGCGGCGGCGTTCATCTGCCTGGTGCCGCTGGGAGCGATCCCGGCATGGGCGGCCACGGTCATCGTGAGCCGGGAGTTCCTGATCACGGGGCTGCGGCTTCTCGCGGCGTCGAAGGGGCGGATTCTGGCGGCGGAGAAGCTTGGGAAACACAAGACGGCGTGGCAGATCATCACGGCGGTTTTCTTCCTGCTGATGCTCTCGGTGCGGGAATTTGCCGGGCTTACGAGCTCGGTGGCGGGGGCGGATTTGTACGCGAGGATCTGGTACTGGGGGGGGACGATCCTGCTGATTGTGACGGTGGTTCTTACGGTCGTCTCGGGAGCGGGCTACCTATGGAAGAACCGGGCGCTGGTCGAGCATCCGTAAGGCGCTACCAGATGCTTTCGACGACATCGATCTGATCGCCGGGATCGATCCGGGGATCGAGGGAGGGGTCCTTCGTCAGTTTCTTGCGGCTGAATTTCAGGACCTTTCCACCGCGGATGAGGCGGACGGTGTCTCCGCCGAAATCGCTGACTCCGCCGGCGGCGTTGATCGTGGACATCAAGGTGAGATCGGATGTGAAGGGGACGCGGCCGGGGGCGCGGACAGCACCGCCGACGCTGACGAAACGCATGCCGGTGGGGGGGTTCACGGTGACGGTGGGGTTGGTGTAGATGCCGTCGGTGATGAGCTTGTTCTGGATGACGACCTGGACCTGGCTGGGAGCCAATCCGCCGGCTTTGATCATGCCGATGAAGGGGAGGTTGAGGCTGCCTGACTCATCGACTGTGTAGGTGAGGGAATCCCATTGCTGGATGTCCTCGGGGGGGACGTTGGCGATGCGGATCTCGACGGTGTCGCCATTGCGGAGGGGGACGGCGCCGGGGCCGGTGGGCTGCTGGGGGGCGGGCTGGGAGGCGGTGACGGGCTGGGCGCGTTCGATGGTCTGGGCGTGGAGAGGGGAGATGAGAGCTAGAACGGCAAAGGGTAGAAAATAAGCTAGGAAGCGGGCGTGGTTATGCACCGATGAGCATATAAACGGGTTGGGTTCACGAATATTCCCGGACAAGAGCGAGCTTTTCATTTTTATCAGTACTGCTCGCCGCCGTGGACCTGGTGCTCGGTCTCGGCCTGGGGTTTGCGGCCGTTGGCCTTGGTGGCGACGGGGGGGCGCTCCTCGACGTTCTGGGTTGAGTAATAGTCGTAGTAGCTGCCGTAGTAGCCGTAGCCGGAGTCGTGCTTGGCATCGACCTTGTTGAGGACGACGCCCATGAGGTTGCCGCCGACGTTGACCACGGCCTGCTTGACGCGCTGGAGCATGGAGCGAGGGAAGCGGCGGTGCTCGATGACCATGATGGCGAGGTCGACCTCGCTGGCGAGGACGGCGCCATCGCTGACACCGAGGATGGGGGGTGAGTCGAACATTACGAGGTCGTACCGCATCTTCGTGTTGCGGATGAGGTCGGTCATGCGCTGGGAGTTGAGGATGCCGACGGAATCGCGAGGGAGGAGGCCGCTGGGGATGAAGGAGAGATTCTCGACGCCGGTGGACCGGACGACCTCCTCGAAGGACATGTTGCTGGTGAGGTAATTGCTGAGGCCGATGTTGTTCTCGACGCCGAAGAGGCGGTGCTGGGAGGGGCGGCGCAAGTCCGCATCGACGACGAGGACGCTGTAGCCGCCCTTGGCGCAGGTGTAGGCGAGGTTGAAGAGGGTGGTTGACTTGCCCTCGCCTGGGCCGCCGGAGATGAGGGTGAGGGTATTGGCATCGGGGTTCTTGCGGTTGAACTCGATGTTCGTCCTGAGGATGCGATAGGCCTCCGCGTCGGGGGAGTCGCTCTTCTGGTGCATGAGGATGCCGACATTCTTCGCGATGACGGCGAGGACCGGGACGCCGAGGAAGCGCTCCACGTCCTCGAGGGACTTGACGCTGGTATCGAGGTACTCGAGGAAGAAGGCGAGACCGGTGCCGAGGCCGAGGCCGATGATCGCTGCGAGGACCATATAGAAGAGGACTTTCGGGCGGCCCGGGGAGGTGGCGGCTTCCGCGGTTTCCCAGACCTTGGCGACGATGGGGGTGATGCCGCGCTGCATGAATTCGGTCTCGTAGCGCTGACGGGCGGCTTCGAGGAGGCGCTTGGCCTCGAGGTAGCGATATTTGGCGTCGGTGTAATCGCTGCTCTTGTTTTTGTTCTCCGTAAAGCGTGTGCGGGCATCGGCGAGGCGCTGTTCCATGGCGGCCTGGGTGCTCCTGGCGACCTCGAGGCGGGTCTCCATGGAGGCCTTGATCGCATCGATCTGCTGATTCAACTGCTGGGTGTAAACTTCCTTCTCGGCGCGCAGTTCCTTGATTTTGGGGTGATTGGGGCCGAGGCCGGAGCTGAGGAGGCGGGCTTCCTCCGAGACCGAGTCCTGGAAGAGGGGCAAAATCTTCTGAATGGTGGGGTCATCGATGCTGAGCATGTGGAGGGCGACCATGAGCTCCTCGGGCTTGAGCTTGTTGACCTGATCGAGCTGGGTCTGGAGCTCGGCGGTCTTGAGGCGGGCGTCATCGACCTCTGCCTCGATGGAGCGGACCGATTGGGTATCGAGATCGGAGACGGACATCGCTTCCGGATCGGGATCGACGATGCCAAGCTCGGTGCGGAGCTTGGCGGCGGCGGCGCCGAGGTTTGAGACTTCCTTTTCGTGCTCATCGACCTCGTCCTTGAGGCGGGTGAGGCCGGTGTCGGTGAGCTTGGCCTGATCGGCGATGCGGCGGTCCTGGTAGACGCGGGCGATGGAATTGGCGATGAGGGCGGCTTCGTCCTTATCGGTGGACCAGACGCCGATCTCGATGAGATCGGTCTGGCGGACGGGGGTGAGCTCGAGCATGCCGTGGAGCTTGGCGAAGGCGAGCTCCTTGGGAAGGGGGAGGCCGCCGTTGGCCCACTTGTTGGTGAGGTCGAGATCATCGATGACGGGGTAAAGGATTCCCTTTTCCTGGATGATCTTGAGTTGGGTGGGGGCGAGGCGGGGATCGGAACTGGAGGAGTTATACTCGCCGTCGCGAAAAATCTGGAGCTGGGTGGAGTCTGGCTTTACCTCGATGGTGGCCTTCGAGAAGTACTCCCTGGGCATGAAATAGACAGTCACGCCCGCGGTGATCATCGTGAGAAGGAAAGTGAGGATCACGATCCCCGCGCGGGCCCTGATGACGCGCCAATAATCCAGGAAATGTAGCTTTACTTCGGTGGAATCAGACATACGGGGAATGATGGGAGCATGGCGGACCGGATGAGGGCAATGGCTGGGAAAGGTAACCTCGCAGCTCTCCCCCCGCAAGCAGCGATACGGAAAAACAGTTTATTGGACATACGTTTTCCGAACCCGTTCATCGAAACATGTATGAACCGCCGAGGAAAGTCTGGTTTCGGGTGTAGGTCTGGTTGACCTGGGTCGTGAGGAAGTCGATGTAAGTGTAGCTAAGACTGAGGGAGAATCTGGGGGTTAAAGTGTAATTGAGACTGAGGGAACCCTGGAATTGTTTTTGGGTAAAGGCGCCGGCGGAGTTCGAGGAATCAGTAATACCGACATTATTGTATGCGACCGAGAGGCTGGCGACGAGCTTGGTGGAAAGGGGCTGGTTGTAGGTGAGGCCGGTGCGGTAGCTGGTGATGTGCTGAGCAGGATCCTGGGAAGCCTCGGAGCCATAGCGGTTGGTCCAGACGAGGGAGGCGCCGCGCGGGAGGGCGAGGGAGGTGGCGGACTCGACATAAGGGAGCGTCCCGCCATTGCCGCTGGCATAGGAGTCGAACTCGAGGCCGCCGCTGACCGTATTGCGGAGGCGGGAGGAGAAATAGCTGTCGAGGCCGAAGAGGTAATAGGTGGTGGTCGAGTTGGCGGCGGCGTTGGATGGATAGGTGCCCTGGGTCTGGCGCAATTCCGCGGTGATCGTGTTGCGAGCGGAAACGGAATAGCGGAACTGGGTGCCGTAGGTGACCTCGTAGAGGTCGGAGGATGCATTGGACTCGAGGAGATTGGCATCCATCCCGAGGGAGGTGACCGTCGAGAGGCGGCCGGACCAGAGGTAGGTGAGGTCGAGCTTGGCGGAGCCGTTGAGGTAACTGCCGCCGGTCTGGTTATTGGTGGGGGCATTGATGAGGGCGAAGTTGGGGGTCTGCTGGTAAACGGCGCTGGCGTTGAAGGAGAGAGTGGCGCGCGGGGTGAGGCGGTGGACGAAAGCCATGTTAAGGGCGCCGTTGTAATCGGTCTTGGTGCCGGGCTGGTTCCAATACTCCTGGGCGCCGAGGGAGGCATCGAGGGTAAGGATGGTGCGCGGGGAGCCTCTCTGGATCTGGACGCCGAGGGTGGCGGTGCTGACGGGGCTGCCGATGACGCCGAGCTGGGGAGCGGGCGGAGTGGGGGTAGGGGAGGCCTGGGGGCGAAAGGTCCGAATGATCGGGGTAGGGGGGCTGGGTGGGGAGATGCGGAAGCCGACGATCCGCGCCTCGAGCGGGGGGGTGGGAAAAGGGATGGGGGTTGGCGTCGCCTTGGGGTTGGCGTCGGCGTTGAAGACATTGTCATCGTAGCCCTGGGAGACGGTGAAGGAGAAGGTGATGGGGGGTTTCGCGAGGCGGCCCTGGCCGAGGGTGAAGCTCTGCGGGGCGGCGCCGCCGTAGCCGCCGGGAAGGGAAAATGTGACGGGCGCCTGCGATTGAGCGGCGGCGCCGGCGCCAGTTGGAATGAGGGCGGGCGTGGCGGATGGGACGGGGGTGGTGCCCGGGACGGGGGCGACGGAGCCCGGGGGAACGGGGGGTGAAGGGCCGGGGGAGATCTCGGAGCCGCCGGTGCCCTCCGTGCCGACGCCGGGCCCGAAGAGAGTGCCGCCGCCGGGGGTGGTTTCCGGGGCGCCGGTCCCGGTGCCATTCTGATCGCCCGTGCCTGTGCCGCCGGAGGTGCCTCCGTTCGAGCCGCCGCTGGTGGTGGATTGTGTGCCGGAATTGCCTCCGGTCTGGGTGCCGGAATTGCCGCTGTTGGTGTTGCCGGAGTTATCTGGGGTGGTGGTGTTACCCATATCGCCGGAGCCGCCTGAAATGCTGGAAGCGCCGGATGCGCCGGAGCCGCCCAAGCCGCCCGAGGTA
>Ga0182024_10002825_pt1 | contig 42454 bp, 46 predicted proteins | sample P32metaG_FD_120480 | JGI IMG/M metagenome (GOLD analysis project Ga0182024, IMG submission 120480) | Permafrost microbial communities from Stordalen Mire, Sweden - P3-2 metaG (Illumina Assembly) | ecosystem: Environmental > Terrestrial > Soil > Wetlands > Permafrost | place: Sweden: Stordalen... | reverse complement strand
CCAACAGGCATTGCGGCCTGTTCTTTGCGTTCGTCGCGGCGCGCGCCTTCCTCTCATTTCCCCTCCCCCGCTTGTGGGGGAGGGTTAGGGAGGGGGCGCGCTCGCCTTCCGGCGCTCTACCGCGGCTCTCGCCAAAGCCTTTCAACCTTGGCTCAGTCCGGTCCCGCGCTTCATGGTAGCGGACGCATCCGCTCCCCGGGCAGCCAGCTCCTGGCAGACCGGCATTGGCCGGCCGGGCGAGTTTCCGAACCGCCCGCAGACGAGGTTACGAGCCCCATCCCGGGCACCGCTCCCGCTCGCGTCAATCGGCCGTCACCGGTTGACGTCCCTTCGACGAGCGAGATGATTTTCTTTTAGTTCGCCCCGCGGTGCGATTTCAAGAAATTCCGCGGGCGGTTGTCATCTGTTTGATCCGATGCGAAATTTTTTTCGATGTTTGTTTGATTCGCAGCGCGGAAATTGTGGCTCGGCTGCCATGATTCGTGGATTTGCCGCTAAGGTGCGGAAAGTATGAAAGTTTCGAATTCTAGCACTCTGTGCTAACATCATCACGGGCTAGAGGGCCATGACGATACCAAGGCTGATCTATTCGAGCGAAAAGCATGGTCTAGGCGCAACGATTGAGCTCGACTCAAAAGAGATCGTTGTCTGCTCAATCGCGCAAATTAGTTTGCTGGTCTATCTGCAACCGCGCGGCATTCTGGGAGCGCTTGTAGCAAGCTTTTGGGGCGCGCGGTTATACCGGCAAAACGACGTGTATAAGAACGCGAAATTAGTGCAGGCGTTGAGTGAGCTTTACCCGGATCAAGCCGAACCGTTGCGACACTTCAAAAATCCCGCGCTCGCGGTTCTCGCAAATGCGATCTGGCATTGCAGGTCGGCACCCGAAGTGTGCACCGTTTTTAATGAGGCTGCCGCAAAGATGGGTTATTGAAATGGTTGGTCGGAAAAGCGCGCGTGTGGCGGATTAGCGCGGTGTAATCCGCTATTTTCGCTTGGCGGCGCCACCCTTCTCTCAGCGGCATTTGGCGTTTGTCAGAGCGCGTGGGCACGGCGCTTCGCGCCTTTGCCCGCCCTACGCTTGTTGGTCTTAACCGTGCGCGCAGGGGCATTGGTATCAAGGGCTTCGCCCAGCGACGAGAGCTCGGCGATTCCGTCCGGAAACTCGGCGACCAACCTCAGCGAGCCGCCCATGGCCTCGACGTAACCGCGCAGAGTCGAGAGCAGCATGTCGCTTCTGCCCTCGAGCTTCGAAATGCCGGCCTGATCGATGTGAAGCAGCTTTGCCATACGCTGTTGTGTAAGGTCGCGGGCTTGCCGCAGGCGGCGCAGCGCCATTTCCTCGGCAATGAGCTTTTGAGCGCCCGCCTCTACCCTGGCACGCCGCTCCGGCGGTAGCGCCGCGATGATCTGATCAAGGTTCCGCATCAAGACCTCACCTTCTTCGCTCTTCCTTCAACATTTTCAAATGCGCTGCGAAGCGCTCATCAGCGGCACGGATCAGCGCTTTATAAAAAGCACTCTGACGCACGCCCTCCTTATTCCCACCGACGAGTACGATGGCCTGTCGTTGCAAATCAAACGCAAAGGCAAAACGCCAAAGTCCGTCAAGCCGAAACCGCAATTCCTTCATGTTCGGAAAAGACGACCCGTCCAGAGTGTCCACGTTTGGACGCCCCAACGTTGGCCCAAATTCGCCCAAGACCTTCAGACGTTTCAAAAGCTCGTCTTGAATAGCTTCAGGCAACTTGCCGAATTCCTCATCAAACTTCGGATGAAGGAGCACCGTCCAAGGCATGCGGCGCATGATGCCTTGTAAGGCATATGGTTTCAAGTGCATTAATCCGCAAGAGCCCTCGGCGTTATAACGAAGCAATTAGACGGCTGGCGAGGCGTTACCTCGGAACTGGATTGCTTCGTCGCCCCGCTCCTCGCAATGGCGCCGTCACGCCCGCGGCCGCAGCCGCTGGATCTGCATCTGCGCCAGGAACGGCACCAGCGGATGCGCGCCCATTTTCACGATCGTGCCCATATCGAGCTTGATCAGCGCCTCGCGCTGATCCGGCGGCAGCTTGAAGCGGTCGGCGAACGCGCCCGCATCCGCCACATATTGCGCGCGCATGTCGGCGTCGTGCGCAAGTCCGTGCAGCGCGGATGTAAGCTCTACTAGTTCGGGCTTGATCGCCGGATAATGCGCGGCGCGATTCTGGCCGGTGTCGCCGCCAATCCACGCCAGCGAAGCGTAATTGTGATGCCAGCTAGGGTCCATCGAGACCACATCGGGCTTGCGCTCGCCGAGCGCGCCCGCGGCGCAGGCCCAGCAGCGCAACTCGATATTGCCGGTATCGTCGAGCTCGGCTTCATCGAAGCCGATCAGCGATTTCAGGTTGCCGGCCGCAAGCTTTTCCAGCACGCGCTTGTCCCAGGCGAGTTCGGGATTCGAATAGCGGTCGGTGCCGGGAAAATGCGACATCCCACCGCTCGACAGGATCACGGTCTTGAGCCCGAGCGCCGTCACCGTGCGGGCAACCGCCTGGCCGAACTGGTAGCAGCGCTCCATGGTCGGCTGCGGCGGCAGGTAGGCGTTGACGTAGATCGGCAGCACCGGGCCGGTATGGCCGAGATGGGTGAGCGGGATGCCGATCGCGTAGTCGATCTTGGCGGTCGAGGTGAAGGCCGGGTCGAAATTCTGCCGATAAAGCTGGCGCACCAGCTCGAAGCCGATCTCGCTCGGGATTTCCCAGTGGAATTTGCGCCCGGCGAATTCGCCGTTGGCCTCGCCGCCGACATGGACCGTGAAGGGCGGCGCGGTGGTGTGAAAGAACTGCTCGGCGTGGTCGTTAGAGAAGATGATCCAGAGATCGGGCTCCAGCGCGCGCAGCCGCTTGCCGACATCGGCTGCGACCTCGCGCACATGCGCCACCAGCGCCTTGTCCTCGGTGTCCGGCATGGTGAAGAACTGCGGCGCATGCGGCAGCATGGCGCCGCCGATCACGGTCGACATCATGGTCAATCTCCTTTAGCGCAAAAGTATCGCGCGCTGGCAGGAACAACAAGGCGACGGCAACGGCGCCGGCTTCACAGCGGCATGGGGAGCACCTATACGAAAACACCCACTGTTCACCGTTACCCTGAGGTGCGAGCGTAGCGAGCCTCGATGGGTGACGGCCCCGCCCGCGCCGCATCCTTCGAGGGCCGCCCCCGGCGGCCGCCTCGGGATGCCTCAGGAAGACCGAAGAAGGGAATGCAAATGGTTGAAGTGCCGATAACGATTGCCTGCGGCAATTACGACCGCACCGGCGCGATCCGGGACGGCCGGGTCAAAGTCGAAGGCTGCGCCGTCACCTATCTGCCGCTCTACCCGGAGGAGATTTTCCACCGCGCCTTCAAATTCCAGGAATTCGACGTCTCGGAGATTTCGTTCTCGAGCTACATCCGCACCGTGTCGACCGGCACCTCGGCCTATGTGGGCGTGCCGGCATTCGTGTCGCGCATCTTCCGCCATTCCGGCATTTATGTCCGCAAGGGCGCGGGCATCGAAAAGCCGGAGGACCTGCGCGGCAAGCGCATCGGCGTGCCGGAATACCAGATCACGGCGGTGGTCTGGATGCGCGGCATGATGCAGCACGAATACGGCGTGCCGCCGTCGCAGTGCCATTGGCGCAGCGGCGGCCAGGAAGAGGCCGGCCGCCATGAGCGCACGCCATTGAAGCCGATCGCGGGGCTCGACCTGCGGCCGATCGGCGACGACCAGACGCTGGTCGGGATGCTGCGGGACGGCGAGCTTGACGCGCTGTTCACGGCGCGGGCACCGTCGTCGTTCCTCAACGGCGAGCCGCATATCACGCGACTCTTTGCCAATACGCGGCAGGCCGAGCAGGCCTACTACAAGAAGACCGGGCTGTTCCCGATCATGCATCTCGTCGGCATCCGCAGGACGCTGGTCGAAAAATATCCGTGGCTGGCGACCAGCGTCTACAAGGCGTTCTGCGAGGCCAAGGCGCTGGCCATGATCGACCTGCGCGACGTCAACGCGCTGATGGTGACGCTGCCGTGGCTGGTGGCGGAAACAGAGGAGACGAGCGCGATCATGGGCGAGGATTTCTGGAAATACGGCATCCACGAGAATCTTCCGCAGATCGAAGCCCTGACACAGTACATCCACGAGCAGGGCCTCGCCGACCGCAAGGTCAAGGTTGAGGAGCTATTCCACCCCTCGACGTTCGAGATTTCGAAGGTTTGACGGATTGCGCTCCGCGGTCACATGATGAGCGCCAGTCCGGGTTGCCGCTGCGCGGCGTCCTGGAATGACGGAATGGAAGAAGCGACATGCACAGCGAAGACCGCGTGATCGTCTCCGGATGCGGGCCGGTCGGCGCCGTGATGACGCTGGCGCTGGTCAGGAAGGGCATTCCGGTCACGCTGATCGAGCAGTTGCCGGACGCCGCCGAGGATCAGCGCGCCGCCACCATCCACACGCCGACCGTCGAGATGCTGGTCGATCTCGGCCTCGAAAAGGAAATGTTCGCGGATGACCCGTCCGGCGGCATGCAGGCGCCGCTGTTTCATTTCCGCGACCGCGCCAGCGGCGAACTGATCGCGGTGTTCGACATCAGCATGCTCAAGGGCGAAGTGCCCTATCCGTACGTGGTGCAGTGGGAGCAATACAAGCTGGTGCAGGCCGTGCTGCCGCACATCAGGGCGAGCGGCCTCGGCGAGGTGCGCTTTTCGACCAAGCTGGTCGGCCTGGCGCAGACCGCCGACCACGTCGAGGCGACGGTCACCAATGCGGCCGGCGAGAGCGAGACGCTGCGCGCCAGATATCTGATCGGCGCCGACGGCGGCAGCAGCGCGGTGCGGCGCCTCGCCGAGATCGTGTTCGAGGGTTTCACCTGGCCCGAGCGCTTCATCAAGATCGGCACGACTTTCGATTTCGCCTCGACCGGGCAGGGTCTTTGCACGCGCAACTATTTCTTCGATCCCGATGAATGGCTCAACCTGTTCAAGGTCAAAGGCTATGGACCGCCCGGCATTTGGCGCGGCGTGCTGCCGGTGCCGGACACCGAAACCGACGAGGAGGCGCTGAGCATGGCGGGCATCCAGCGCCGCCTGCAGCGCATCCATCAGAAAAGCGGCGACTACGACATCCCTTACTGCGCGCTGTACGCCGTGCACCAGCGCGTCGCCGAGACCTTCAACAAGGGCCGCGTGCTGCTTGCCGGCGACTGCGCCCACGTCAACAACCCGATCGGCGGCATGGGCATGAACGGCGGCATCCACGATGTTCTCAACCTCGCCGAAAAGCTCGCCGAGGTCTGGTTCGGCCGCGCCGAGCCGGACCTGCTCGACCGCTACACCAGGCAGCGCCGCAAGGCGCAGATCGATTACGTGCAGGCGATGACCATCGAGAACAAGCGCAAGCTCGAGGAGAAGGACCCGGCGATCCGGCGCAAGCATCTCGACGAGCTGCGGCGCACCTCCGAGGACGTCACGCTGCACAAGAAGTTTCTCTATCGCTCCTCGCTGATCGACAGTTTGAACTCGGCCAACGCCGTGGCGTGACCTTGTCCGTCGCGGTCATCGCGTCTTTGGAAACGCCGCGCTAGTTCGTCAGCGTGACGGGGATGCGGTCCACCTTGGGCGGCAGGAACGATCGATCGTAGACCTCGCCCGCCTTCGGCGATCGCGCCAGCCCGTAAGACTCCGCGATCGTGGCGATGGAGCTTGTCAACCGCGCGTCGCTGACATCGCCGATGCCGAGGCTGCGCGCTTCCGGCGTGTCGATCAGCGTCTTGTACACATAGATCAGCCGGCGCTTCTCGATGCTCTTGTTGATCAGCGGCTCGGTTTGCGCGAGCAGGTCGATGGCGGCATCGGGATCGGTCATGGTCTCCTTCAACGCCTTGTTGATGGCGCGCACCAGTCCCTTCACCGCGTCGGGCTTTTGCTTTGCCAGTTTCTGCGACACCATGATGCCGTTCGAATAGAGGTCGATGCCGGAATCCGCATAGTAGATCCAGCGGAAATCCTTGTCGGGATCGAGCCGCTGGGCAATGAGGTTCATGTAACTCGTCGCGGTAAAGACGGCGGCGGCGTCGACCTGGCCCTGGATCAGGATCTGCTCCTGAAGATTGGGCGCGACCTGCGTGATGTCGATGGTCGCAGGATCGATGCCGTTCTTCCTGGCCAAGAGCGGCAACAGCGCCAGCGAGGCGCCGCCGGGCGCCGAACCGACCTTGCGGCCGCTCAAGTCCTTGACCGTGGTGATCGGGCTCGTTGCCTTGGTGAGCAGCGCGAACGGCGCCTTGCTGTAGATCATGTAGACCATCAGCGGCGCGTCGGCCGGCTTGAGCGCGGCGGTCTGGATCACCGCATTGGCATCGCCGAAACCGGCGTCGTAGGCGCCCGACATGATCCGGGTCACGGTCATGGCCGAGCCTTCGCCCTGATCGATGGCGACATCGAGATTCTCGGCGTCGAAATAGCCCTTGGTCTTCGCCCAGAAGTACCAGGCGTGGATGCCCTGCAGCTTCCAGTCCAGGGTGAAGCGGATTCGGGTCTTGTCCTGCGCGCAGGCGGCCGAAATCGCGCAACACGAGCCGACGACGAACGCAATGAGATACCGCATGAAAGTCATGGCCTGCTCCTGTGCGCCGAAGGGCCTCAGCCCATGGCAAATTCGTCCTTGCGATGCGCCCATCCGGTGATGCGGGATTCCAGCAGCGAAAACACGGCGTACAGCGCGACGCCGAGGACGGCGAGGATCAGCAGTCCGGCAAACACCAGCGGCACGTCGAAGTTCGAGCTGGCGATCATCATGACGTTGCCGATGCCGCGGTTCGAGGCGACGGTCTCGGAAATGACGGTGCCGACGAAAGCGAGCGTGACCGCGACCTTCAGCGAGGCGAAGAAGTACGGCATGGTCCGCGGCAGGCCGACATTCCACAGGATGTCGAGCTTGCTCGCGCGCAGGGCCCGCATCACGTCTTCGAGTTCCGGCTCGGTGGTGGCAAGCCCGGTGGCGACGTTCACGACGATCGGGAAGATGCTCATGATCATCGCGGTAAGGACGGCCGGCACCGCGCCGGCGCCGAACCACAGCACGAAGATCGGCACCACGGCGACCTTGGGAATGGTCGCAAAGCCGATGAGCAGCGGATAGGCGACGTCGTAGGCGAGCCGCGACGAGCCGATCACCACCCCGAGCGTTATTCCGATCGCGATCCCGAGGCCGAACCCGATCAGCGTGGTGTAGAGCGTCTGGATGGTGTGCGGCCACAGCGCCGGCATGCGCTGAACGAGCGTGACGATGATCTGGCTCGGCTTGGGCAGCACGATGTCGCTCACGCCGAACAGCCAGCACAGCGCCTCCCACAGTAAGAAGAAGCCGATGATGAAGCCGACCGAAGCGATCCTGCGGCGCAATTGCGGGTCCATCATGCGGCCTCCTTGGCGGGGCGCGCGGTGACGATGAGCTCGCGCAGCCGTTGCGTCATCGAAACGAAGCTGGGCGTGTACGACATCTCGATCGTGCGCGGCCGCGGGAATGGGACTTCGGCGTCGTCGACGATCTCACCGGGGCGCGCGCGCATGACGCAGATGCGGTTGGCGAGATAGCCGGCCTCCTTCAGATCGTGGGTCACCAGCAGAACGGTGGGCCGCATCTTCATCCAGAGTTCCTGCATGATCGCCCACAGCTCTTCGCGCGTGAACTGGTCGAGCGCGCCGAACGGCTCATCGAGCATCAAAAGCTGCGGCTCGTGCACCAGCGCGCGGCACAACGAGGCGCGCTGCAACATGCCGCCGGAGAGCTCCCAGGGGTGCTTGTCGCCGAATTGCGCAAGGCCGACTTCCTTGAGCAACGCGTCGGCGCGGTCGCGGAATTCGGTCTTGCGCTTGGCCCGGTAGTCTTCGCGGAACGGAGGCACGATCTTGAGCGGCAGCATGACGTTGTCGCGCACCGTCATCCACGGTAGCATGGTCGGATTCTGAAACGCCATGCCGACCCGGACCGCCTCGGCGCCGACCTCGCGGCCGGCGACGTAGACGTAGCCGGTGGTGGCTTTGATCAGGCCGGTGACGAGCTTCAGGATGGTGGATTTGCCGCAGCCGGAGGGTCCGACCAGGGCGACGAAGTCGCCCCGGTTCAGGCGCAGGTTGGTCAGTCCGAGCGCATGGACCTGGCGCTCGTTGCGTCCGTAGGTCAGCGTGACGCCTTCGAGCTCGACGAAGAAATCGGAATGCTTTGGCGATTGAGCGGTGGCTGCGAGACTCATGTGCCGTGCTCCACGCCGCGCGCGGCGCCGTTGCCGAGAATGGCTTTCATGGTGAGGTCGCTGTTGCGTGGGTGCGGCGCCGGCATGCGCTGGACGGTGTGGACCGAGCGGCCCCAGCCGCGCACGCCCTCGACCAGCGCGCGATCCTTCATGACGAAACGCCCGCGCACCAGCGTGTGCAACGGCAGTCCCCGCACGCGGCGGCCGTTCCATGGCGAAATCTTCGAGCGCGACTGCAACGCCGCGTCCGCAATGGTGTGTTCGCGCGACAGATCGACCAGCGCGAGATCGGCGTCGGCACCGGCCTGGATCGTTCCCTTGCGCGGATAGAGCCCCCAGATTTTCGCGGGGTTGAGCGAACTCAGGCGGACATAGTCGCAGATCGACAGCCGTCCGCGATTGACCTCGGTGAGCAGGAGCGGCATCTGCGTCTCGACGCCGGGAAATCCGCAATCCACCGCCCAGATGTCGTTGCGGGTCTTTTCCTCGCGTGTGTGCGGCGCGTGGTCGGTCGCGATCAGATCGATGGTGCCGTCGGCGAGCGCCGCCCAAAGCGGCTCGCGGTTGCGCGCCTCGCGCACCGGCGGATTGACGCGGATGATGCCGGCCATGTCGTGATAGTCGTCGGTCGAGAGCAGGAGATAGTGCGGGCAGGTCTCGCCGGTGATGTCGACGCCGCGCGCCTTGCCCTCGCGCAGCGGCCGCAGCTCTTCGGCGGATGAAATGTGCAGGATGTGAATGCGCGCGCCGGTCCATTCCGCGAGGATGGCGGCGCGGCTGACGGCTTCGACCGCGACCACGGCGGGCCGCGACGCGATGTGTGCCAGCGGGTCCTGCCGGCCCGCCGCCGCGAGGCGCTCCTGGCGCCGCTCCATGATCGAGTTGGTCTCGGCGTGCAGCGAGATGCGCTTGCCGGTCGCCGCCACCACCTCGAACGCTTCCAGCATGGCGCCGGTCGAGGGCGAGGGGATCTTGCCGAACGTATTGCCCATGTAGAGCTTGAAGCCGATGACGCCGCCCTCCACCAGGGCGGGGACGTGCTCGATGGTGTCCTCGCCGAGCAGGCCGTAAAGGCCGAAGTCGACGCAGGCCTTGGCGCCGGCAATCTCGTGCTTGGCGGCCAGCACCGCGGCGGTTCCGGTTGGCGGAATGGTGTTCGGCATGTCGAACACGGTGGTCACGCCGCCGAAGGCCGCGGCGGCCGTGCCGCTCGCCCAATCCTCCTTGTCCGGATAGCCCGGGTCGCGGAAATGCACGTGGACATCGATGGCGCCGGGCAGCACATGAAGCCCCGAGGCGTCGAACGTCTCGCGCGCCGGTGGCATCGCCTCGTCGGCGCCGACCGACAGCACGCGTCCGTCCTTGATGGCAATGCTCGCCGGCGCCATGGCGTCGTGCGACACCAGCGTGCCGTTGCGGATGACGAGGTCGGCTGTCACTGCGGCCATGGCGTCCTCACATCATGGCCCAGCCGCCGTCGACCGGCAGGTCGACGCCGGTGATCTGGCGCGCGGCGTCGCTGGCGAGAAACAGGCAGGCATTGGCCACGTCCTTGTCCACGGTCACGCGCTTGAGCGCGTATTCGGCGGCATGCCGCTCTATGGCTTCCTCGATGCTGATGCCGAGGCGCCTGGCCATGTCGGCGCAGACCCTGTCGCGAAAGCGCGGCCCGTCGACCATGCCGGGCGCGACGCAGTTGACGTTGATGTTGTATTGGCCGACCTCGAGCGCAAAGCTCTTGGTGATTCCGCGCAGACCCCATTTGGATGCGGAATAGGCCATGCGTCCGGCCCGGCCGCGCATGCCGAACGTGCCGCCGACATTGATGATCTTGCCGTAACGCTGCGCGATCATGGTCGGCAGCACGCTGCGCATGGCGTGGAACGGGCCGTTCATGTTGAGCGTGACGATGTCGTCGAACTCTTCGGGGGTGGTATCGACGCCGCTCTTGCCGACCGGTCCCGAGCCGCCGGCGACGTTGACCAGGATGTCGATGCGGCCGTCATAGGCGGCCTTGGTCTTCTCGGCCGCCGCGGCGCATTGCTGCGGGTCGGTGAGATCGCAAGGCACCACGATGGCCTGCGCGCCCGCCGCCTTGACGGATTTGGCGACGGGCTCGATCGCGGCGCAGTCGCGTCCGAGCAGCGCCAGCCGCGCGCCTTCGGCGGCGAAAGCTTCGGTGATGGCCGCGCCCATCCCCTTGGCCGGTCCGGTGATCATCGCCACCCGCCCGTCGAGCTGCAATTCCATTGTCAGGTCCCTGTTAGGCGCGGTCTTTTCGCGTGGCGCGGTCCCTCGCCGGCGCCGGGACCGCGCGGCCGGAAATTCAGAACAGCTTCTTCGGCAAGTCGGCGGCCGGCGGCAGGAACTCGGGCGTGAAGATGTCGCTCGCTTTCGGCGTGCGCGGCAGGTTGTTGGCTTCGACCAGGATATCGATCGACTTCTGCAACCGCTCCATGTTCACATTGCCGATGCCGATCTGGGCGATCTCCGGATGGTTCATCTCGTCCTTGAGCGTCGCATCCAACCGCTCGCGCTCGACCGGAATCTTGATGAGCGGCTCGCGCTGGGCCACCGCCGCCACCGCGGCGTCCGGGTCCTTCAACGCATCTTCGAGGCCCTTGTTGATCGCCACCAGCAGGCCGCGCACCGCCGTCGGATTGTCCTTGGCGAGCTTTTTCGAGACGATGATGGCATTGGAATAAAGGTCCATGCCGTAGTCGCCGTAGTTGATCCAGCGGATCTGCTTCTCGGGATCGACGCCGATCAGTTTGGCGCTGAAGCGGATGGTGTTGACATATCCGAACACGCCGTCGACCTGGCCCTGCATCAGCATCTGTTCGCGCAGGCTCGGCTGCATGTTGGTGATGCTGACCTTGGTGCAGTCGATCTTGGTGATCTTGCAGAAGGCCGGGAACAGCTTGAGCGCGCCGTCGCCGGCGGCGCCGCCGAGCGTCTTGCCCTCGAGGTCCTTCGGGGTCTTGATCGGGCCGTCGGCGCGCACCGCGATGGTGAACGGCGGCCGGTTGTACATCATGTAGACCGCGATCGGCGCTTCGTCGGGCTTTTTCGCCGCGAACTCGATCAGCGCATTGATGTCGCCGAAGCCGACGTCATAGGTGCCGTTGGCGACCAGCGGGATCGGGGCGCCCGAGCCGTTGCCCTGGTCGAGCGTCACATCGAGGCCGGCGGCTTTGAAATAGCCGCGGTCGTCGGCCAGGAAGAACCAGCCCTGCGGGCCCTGGTACTTCCAATTCAGCACCATCTTGAGCTTGGTTGCGGCGGACGCGGGCGGCGCGGTCGCAAGCGAGGCGGCCAAGCCGACGGCCACGGCAAGGGCGAGGCCGGAGCGGCGGGTCATCGAGGTCATTGCTGGGCTCCTGTCACGGAATTCGTCTGCGGCTGACGCGGGCGGCGCCCCGCAATGGGGACGCCGCCACATCGGCGGTGCTTGGACGCAACTGAACCCGGCGGAGAAACCCTAGACCGGATGAGCGTTGCCTTCTGCTGCCGATTTCTTGCTAGAGTGGTGTCGAAAAGGCATCACCCTCGTCCAGCACCAGGAAACCCCATGAGGCACCTTCGCATCCTGAACTACGTGGACGAGGTTGCGCGCGCCGGGTCGATCCGGCGCGCCGCGGAGCGGCTCAACGTCACCGCGTCCGCGGTCAATCGCCGGATCGCCGATCTGGAGGACGAGCTCGGCACGCGGCTGTTCGAGCGCCGGCCGCGCGGCGTGCGGCTGACGGCCGCCGGCGAAGTGTTCATGCACTACCTGCGCGGCCAGAACGGCGAAGTCGAGCGGATGAAGTCGCAGATCGAGGACCTCAAGGGGCTGCGGCGCGGCACCGTGAGGATTGCCTGCAGCCAGGCGCTGGCGCTGGATTTTTTGCCGCGACAGATCGCCGAATTCCGCAAGGCCCATCCGCTCGTCTCATTCGACGTCAAAGTGGCCGATCACGAATGGGCGATGGCGGCGCTGACGGCGTACGAGATCGAGCTCGTCATGGTGTTTCGGCCGCCGTTTGTCGCCAGTTTCCAGCCCTTGATGACGCTGGAGCAGCAACTCGTCGTGGTGATGGCGCGCAACCATCCGCTTGCCGCACAGCGCAAGCTCCGCCTCAGCGACTGCTTCGCCTACCCGGTCGCCCTGCCGGAGCGCTCGCTCGGCGGCCGGCAATTGCTGGAGGAGTTTTCCGCGCGCACCGGGCTGCGATTCAAGATCGCCGCCGAATCGAACTCGTTCGAGATGCTGCGCGGCCTGGTGATGCACGCCGGGCTCCTTTCGTTCCAGATCAAGATCGGAACCGTGGCGGCCGGGAGCAGTCTCGGCGTTGTCGCCCGTGAAATCGACGACCGCGACGTGCCGCGCGCCAACCTCGTGTTCGGGCATCTGCGCGAACGCGCTCTGCCGGTGGCGACGGCCGTGTTTGCCGAGACGGTCACGCGCAAGCTCGAGGCGATGCGCTCCGGCGGCGAAGCGAGCGGCGCCCGCAAGGCGCCCGCGGCCGGCTCGCGCCGCTCGGCCTAGCGCCTATTGCCGCTCATTCCCGCGCAGGCGGGATGATGTTTTGCTAGCTATTTGCAGGTCGCGAATTGCATCAAGTGATACTGTCTTGCTATTGCCCCTGGGGTTGGAGACACCTAATGCGACCATTTCTTGCGACCACGTCATTTATAGTCGGCGCTTTAATATTGACCGGATGTTCAACCACCGGCCTGAACCAAACATCATCCCCGTCAGGTCAGGTTGTCGCGCCGCCTGGTGAAGCGTCACCGGTCGAAACGTCACCGCCGGCGGAGCTTGCGGATTTGCCACAGTCGCCAAAGTCCTATCGATCAGCCTTCACGATCGCGGAGATCGCGCCAACTCCCGCCGGCGTCACATCCAAAACCGATGCCGTTATCGAAGCGACAGACAACCAAACAGTTTATAAGTTCACAGGTAAAACAGATTATTCTCTTCCTCCTATGTCTCAGGCTCAAATGAGTGCGGCAACCTCTGGAGGAGGGGCGACAGTCAGTATGGTCTCCAACAATTGGGGCGTTGGCGCTCGGCATACGATAAATGGAAAGATCAACATCAAGGGATATACGCTTATCAGCGATCCGGATGACGCCCTCGTGTTTGTCATGACAAGCAAGGGCTATGCTTATCAAAAAGGTCGCGGAATTGTGATGCTTCCAACAAGCGAGCGCGTATTTCTCGGTCGTCCACCATCGAAGAAGACGCACTGATCCAAATGGTCAGCCCGCCAAAAAAACGGGCGGATGCCAGCGGCGGTTCGATTTGATCGGAATCCGCCCGGGCCGGCGGTATCTCTTGCGTCCCCCGGGCCACGCCCGCATCACGTGCGGGGACCAATGAGGTGCCCCCACTTCTCCTCGATCGCGCGGGCGTCCTGCGCCGACAGCGCCGAGGTCGGCGGAAATTTCTCCCGCCAGGCGAACGGCCGGCAGGCGTCGATCACCGCTTTCGAATGCGAGGTGATGCCGCGCTCCTTATCGTGCGGCGGGATGCGCGGATCGAGCGCGGAGCTCCAGGCATTGCGCAGGATGTCGATGCCTTCGGCCGGTTCGAAGCGGGTCGCGACCGCCCACATCACGTCGGCCAGATTGGAGGGATCGATGTCGTCGTCAACCACCACGATGATGCGCGCCATGTAACTGTGCGCCGCCGCGACCAGCGCGGCGCGCTTGGCGTGGCCGTCGTAGCGCTGGCGCAGCGCCACCACCGTCATGAGCTGCGAAACATGCTGCCAGACCCCGGCCACGTCGGTGACGCCGGCGGCCTCGAGGTTGCCCCAGATCGTCGCGGCGCGGAACGGCAGCCCGAAATGAAAGCGCGGCGGCTTCATCGGCGGCGAGCCGAGCAGGATCGGATCGTGGCGATGATGGATGGCTGTCACCTCCATCACCGGGGCGGGGCGCGCGGCGGCGGCGTAATAGCCGGTGAACTCGCCGAACGGCCCCTCCGGCAGCGTCGCCTCGCTCATCGGCAGGAGCCGGCCCTCGAACACGATCTCCGCCAGGGCCGGGATCGGCAGGCCGGTCTGCGGCCCGGCGCAGACCTCGATCGGCGCACCCTTGATGGCGCCGGCGAACTCGTATTCGGAGCGGCCGTCGGGCAGATACTCGAACCCGGCAATGAACAAGGCCGGGTCCTCGCCGTGCACCACGGCGAGCGGGCAGCTTTCGCCGCGGTCCCAGTATTTCCTGGCGATGATCGCGCCGTGGCGGCCGCCGTGATCGAACTGCACCGTGACCCGGTTCGGCCCGTGCACCTGGATGCGGTAGATCGAGGCGTTGATCCAGCCGTTGTCGGGATCGCGCATGATGACGAGCGAGCCTGAGCCGATGAACGGCCCGCCGTCCTCGCGGTGCCAGACCGGCGCCGGAAGCCGCGCGACGTTCACGGCGGAACCGGTGAAGGTATTGTCGAGGAAGGCCGCGTCCGCGACGGCAACCGGGGGATGCGGCGTCAGTGCCTTGCGCTTCTCCATCCAGCCCTTGAGCGCGTCGAGTGGCCGCAACGCCGGATTGAGGCCGAGCGCAAGCGCCGCGCGTTGCACGTTTGTCGTGGCATTGGTGAAGACGCGAAAGCCACGCTCATGGCCCTTGATATCCTCGAACAGCAGCGCCGGGCATTCGGGCAGGCCGGCGGCGACTTCGGTGATGCCGCCGATCTCGAAGCGCGGGTCGGCGCCGGCGACGCGGCGCAGCGCCCCGAGCCTTTCGACGAGCTCGATGAATTCGCGCAAATCCTTGTACATAACCCGCTACCTGGCCGGCCCGGCGGCGGCGCGCTTGGGGCTCGACACCGTCAACCGCCGCGAGCACCGCTCCGCCTGTCCCGTAAGCGCCGAAGAGTCAAGGAGTTCTCTTCGCCCGCGAATAAGTATAAGTGAGCGGTGTATTTGAAAACGTAGTTTCCATGCCCTGGCTCGTCCATCTCATCCATCACTATGGTCTGCTGACGGTCGCCGGCGTCATCGGCCTGGAATGCATCGGCGTGCCGCTGCCCGGCGAGACCGCGCTCCTTGCCGCGGCAATCTATGCGGGCACCAAGCACGACCTCAACATCGTCGCGGTCATTCTGACGGCGGGCGCGGCGGCGACCGTCGGCCGCATGGTCGGCTACGTGCTGGGCCGCGTATTCGGCTATTGGCTGCTGCTGCGCTACGGCTCTTACCTGCGGATCAACGAAGGCCGCATCAAACTCGGCCAGTACCTGTTCCTGCGCCATGGCGGCAAGATCGTGTTCATCGCCCAGTTCGTGCCGGTGCTGCGCACCTTCGCGGGCATCTTCGCCGGCGCCAACGTGATGCCGTGGCGCAATTTTTTCGTGACCAACCTGCTCGGCGCGTTCGTCTGGGCGGCGGTCTACGGGCTCGGCGCCTATTGGCTGGGACGCGGCGTCGAACGGCTGGCCGGGCCGGTGGTGATCGTCGTCATCGTTGCGACCGTCGCGCTGTTCATCATCGGCGGCGCCTTCGTGGGCCGCCACGAGGCGCAACTGACGGCGGAAGCCGAACGCGCCCTGCCGGGGCCGCTCAAATTGCCTTGACCTCCTCGCCCGATGAAGGCGAAACAAGGCGCCAGCATGCGCGTTGGCAGGAGGACATGGTGAGCGCGGCCTTCTCGACGATCGATTGCGACGTGCACGTCAACGTGCCGGGCCTCAAGGCGCTGCTGCCGTATCTCGACGAATATTGGCGCGACAGCGTGATCGACCGTGGCATGAATTCGCTCGACCCGATCAGCTATCCGCCGAATGCGCCGCTCACCGCGCGGCCGGATTGGCGCGGTGACGCCGGCGAGCCGGCGAGCACGCTCGACATGCTGCGCAGTCACGCGCTCGACCGCTGGAGCATCGACGTCGCCATCTGCAATTGTCTCTACGGCGTGCAGCTGCTGTTCAGCGAGGACATGGCGGCGGCGTTCGCCAAGGCGGTGAACGATTGGGTCGCCAAGGAATGGCTCGACCGCGAGCCCCGGCTGCGCGCCTCGATCGTGGTGCCGATGCAGAACGTGGAATTCGCGGTTGCTGAGATCGAGCGCTGCGCCCCGGACCCGCGCTTCGTGCAGGTGCTGGTTCTGGCCATGGGCGAAGCGCCGCTCGGCCGCCGCCAGCACTGGCCGGTCTATGCCGCCGCCGAGCGCCACGGCCTGCCGCTCGGCATCCATGCCGGATCGGGCTATCGCCATCCTGTGACCTCGCTCGGCTGGCCGTCCTGGTACATCGAGGACTATTGCGCGCAGTCGCAGGGCTTTCAGTCGCAGGTGGCGAGCCTGGTCTGCGAAGGCGTCTTCGTGAAGTTTCCCAAGCTCAAGGTGGTGCTCCTTGAATCCGGCGTCACCTGGCTGCCGGCCTTCATGTGGCGGCTGTCCAAATTCTGGCGCGGCGTGCGGCTCGAAGTGCCGTGGGTCGATCGCTCGCCCGCCGAGATCGTGCGCGACCATGTGCGGCTCACGATCCAACCGTTCGACGCACCGGACGATCCGGCCGCCGTGGCGCGCCTGATCGACCATATGCAGTCGGACGACATGCTGCTGTTTTCCTCGGATTTTCCCCACTGGCAGTTCGACGGCGACGCCGTCATGCCGGCGGGGATCCCGGCAAGGCTCCACCAGAAAATCCGTCGCGACAACGCGCTCGCCACCTACGGCCGCCTGACCGAAGCGGCAGCATAGTCCGTTCGCATGGCCAGACACGTGATTGCTTCGCTGCGCGAGTTTCCGGCAGGCACGCGCAGGCTCGTCGACATCAAGGGCCGCAAGATCGCCGTGTTCAACATCAAGGGCGAGTTCTTTGCGCTCGCCAATCGCTGCCCGCATCAGGGCGGCAGCCTGTGCGAGGGCAGACTCACCGGGCTCATCGAGGCGAGCGAGCCCGGCAAATACCGCTACTCGCGCCGTGGCGAGATCATCCGCTGCCCATGGCATGGCTGGGAGTTCGACGTGCGCACCGGAAAATCGTGGTGCGATCCCGCGCGCGTGCGGGCGCGGCAATTCGCGGTGTCGGTCGCGCCCGGCGCGGCGCTGGTCGAAGGCCCCTACGTGGCCGAGACGTTCGGGGTCAGCGTCGAAGACGATTACGTCGTGCTCGACGCGTGAGGCAGGCAGGATGGCGCAGGCAAGATCGGCGCACGGAGGGTTGCGGCTCGCCGCCGATATCGGCGGCACCTTCACCGACATCGCGGCGTTTGACGAGGCAACCGGCAGGCTCACCTTCGGCAAGGCGCTGTCGACCCCCGCGCATCTGGTCGAGGGCATTACCGCGGGCGTCGCCAAGGCCGGCACCGACTATCGTTCCGCCGCGCTGTTTCTCCACGGCTCGACCGTCGCCATCAACACGATCCTGGAACGGACCGGCGCCCGCACCGCGCTGCTCATCACCGAGGGCTTTCGCGACATCTACGAGATCGGCCGCATCAACCGGCCGGACGCCTACAATCTGTTCTTCCGCAAGCACGTGCCGCTGATCGAGCGGGCGCTGCGCCTCGAGGTCAAGGAACGCATGCTCGCCGACGGCGAGATCGACAAGCCGCTCGACGAGGCCGAGATCGCCGCGCTCGGCGAACGGCTCGAACGGCTCGGCGTCGAATCGGTCGCGATCCTGTTCCTCAATTGCTACGCCAACGCCGATCACGAGCGGCGGGCCAAGGCGATCCTGGAGCACGGCCACCCGGCGCTGTTCGTCTCCGCCTCGCACGAGTTGTCGCAGGAATATCGCGAGTTCGAGCGTTGCTCGACCGTCGCCGCCAACGCCTATATCGGCCCAAAAGTCCGCCGCTACATCGGCGAGATCGATGCGCATATGCGCGGCGCCGGCTTTGCCGGATCGTTCCTGGTCGTGCAGTCGACCGGCGGGCTGTACGAGGCCGACCAGGCGCAGAGCCATTGCGTGCGCATGCTGGAATCCGGCCCGGCCGCCGGCGTCATCGGCACCCGGGCGCTGTGTCATGCGCTCAAGATCGCCAACGCCATCGCCTTCGACATGGGCGGCACCACCGCCAAGGCCGGCGTCATCCACCGCGGCGAGCCGCTGACCACGGGCGCGGCGCTGCTCGGCGGCTACGAGCAGGCGCTGCCGGTGCAGATCGCCATGATGGACATTTTCGAGGTCAGCGCCGGCGGCGGCTCGATCGCGCGCGTGGTCGACGGCTCGCTCCGCCTCGGCCCGCAGAGCGCCGGCGCCGCGCCCGGTCCCGCCTGCTATGGGCTCGGCGGCATTGAGCCGACCGTGACGGATGCCAATCTGGTGCTGGGGCGGCTAAGCGCCGAGCGCTTTCTGGGCGGCGAGATGAAGCTCGACGTGCCGGCCGCCGAGCGCGCGCTCAGGCAAAACATCGGCGCTCCGCTCGGCATGAGCGCGGTCGAAGCCGCCGACGGCATTTTGCGCATCGCCGCGACCACGATGTCCTATGCGGTCAAGGGCGTCACCACCGAACGCGGCTTTGATGCCGGGGATTTCGCGCTGTTCGCCTATGGCGGCGCCGGTCCCCTGCATGCCGTCGAAGTGGCACGCGAGATCGGCATGCGCAAGGTCATCGTGCCGCACGCGCCGGGCGTGTTTTCCGCCTTCGGCATGCTGTTCTCCGACTTGCGCTATGACTTCGTGCGCACCTGGTTGACATCGCTCGACGACGCGCGGTTTGACGAGATCGAAGACGTCTATCGCGCGCTGGAGCAGCAGGGGCGCGAGGCGGTTGCCGGCACCTCGGTCAAGCCGCAGCGCATCGCCGTGAAGCGCGCGGCCGACATGCGCTACGTCGGGCAGGAGCACGCCGTGACGGTCGATCTGCCGATGGCGGTGTTTGCACGGGGGGACCGCAAGGCCATCAAGCGCCACTTCGACGCCACGCACGCGCAGCGCTACGGCACCTCGGCGCCGCAGGAGCGCGCCGAGATCGTCAGCCTGCGCTCGACCGTGACCGGCCTGATGCGCAAGCCGCCGCTGCGCAAGATCATGCGCGGGAAAAAGGCGCCGCCGGCCGCTTCGTTCGGCGGCAAGCGCAGCGTCTATTACGGCGGACGCTTTCACCCGACGCCGACCTACCGGCGCGACGCGCTCCTGGCCGGCAACCGCATCAAAGGTCCGGCCTTGATCGAGGAATACGCGTCGACCACGGTGCTGATGCCGGGGGATGTGATGGAAGTCGATGGGTATGGAAATCTCGTAATTGCGGTGGGAGGAGCGAGGTAGCATTTCTCCTGCGATCTTGTGTTGCTACTACGCCCGTTTCGGCAATCGCCTGATCTGCGAGCCTGCCGTTTTTTCCGCGATGCGAATGTCATAGGCGCTCTGCAGATTGAGCCAGAACTGTGCGCTGGTGCCGAACCAATGGCCCAGCCGTAGCGCGGTGTCGCCGGTGATGGCCCGCTTGCCCTGCATGATCTGGGTGATGCGGTTTGCCGGCACGCGCAGCTGCCGCGCAAGTTCGGTCGGCGTAACCGCGATCTCTTGCAGCTCCTCGGTGAGGATTTCCCCGGGATGAATGGCTGGTCTGGTCATGATTCCCTCAATGGTAATCGACGATTTCGACATTCGAAGGGCCACGCGCGCCCCGTGGCCACGCGAAGCAGATTCGCCATTGCGCGTTGATCCGTATGCTGAACTGGCCAAAGCGGTCACCTTTCAAGGCTTCCAGACGATTGCTTGGTAATGCGCGCAATTCATCCAGGCCGACTGCGGCGTCGAGGATTTCCAGGCGCCGATAGGCTTGCCGGGCAAAGCCCTGGAATTCGCGAACGAAACGCCCGTCGGCGAAAGCTTGGGTGCGCGCGTCCCAATAGCTCAGGATCATCGCGACCGCAATAGCGGGACTGACGTGTTACGTCAAGCGTACAGAGGTTCGTTCTGCCAGCTGCGTGTTGCAATGCAAAACGGGAAGTCGCCATTCCACATGACGACCGCCCCTTTACTCGACATTGCCGCCCGTTTATCGACAATGCAGTCAAAGATCGCTCTCCGAGATTCATGACTAATGGCGCGCAAACCGCAAGCAAAACGAACGAACCGCCGCATCGATCCGGTCCTCACCGAGATCGTGCGCAACGGCGTCATTGCGGTGACCGAGGAAATGAAGACCAACCTCATGCGCACCGCCTACAACATCATCATCTACGAGGCGCTCGATTTCACCACCGGGCTGTTCACCACCGAGGGCGAGACGGTTTCGATCGGCATCGGGCTGCCGATGTTCATCCGCGGCATGGCGGAGACGGTGAAGGCGAAGATCAGGCATTTCGGCCGCGACAACATCCGCCCGGGCGACATTTACGTCACCAACGATTCCTACCTCACCGGCAGCCACCTCAATCACGTCACGCTGACCTTGCCGATCTTCCACAAGGGCGTGTTGGTCGGCTTCTCCTGCTGCATGGCGCACTGGCTCGATATCGGCGGCGTGCTCGGCGGCATGACCACCGACATCTTTGCCGAAGGCCTGCAGATCCCGATCCTGAAGCTGCACGACCGCGGCGAGGTCAACCAGACGCTGATCGACGTGATCAGGCAGAACATGCGGCTGCCGAGCCGCGCCATGGGCGATCTGCGCGCCCAGATCACGGCGGTGAAGACCGGCGAGCGGCGCTTCCTGGAACTGGTCGAGCGCTACGGACGCGACCAGGTGTTGGGGGCGATCAAGGCCATCATGGACCATTCCGAGGCCATGGCGCGCGCCCGCACCCGCTCGATTCCGGACGGCGTCTATGAGGCGGAATCCTACATGGACGACGATGGCATCGACATCGGCAGGAAGGTCCCCATCAAGGTGCGCGTCGTCGTCAAGGGTGACGAGATGACGGTCGATCTCAGCGAGGTCTCGCGCCAGGTGCGCGGCTTCTACAATTCCGGCGTGACCACCGGCTTCGCCTGCACGCAGGTCGCCTACAAGTGCCTGACCTCGCCGACCGATTACCCGATCAACGACGGCTCGTTCCGCAGCCTCAAGGCGATCGTGCCGCTTGGCCGCATCGTCAGCGCGGTGCGGCCGGCGCCGATGCGCTGGTGGATGACCTATCCGATGACCATCGTCGACACCGTGTTCAAGGCGCTCGCCCCGGTGATCCCGGACCGCGTCATCGCCGGCCATCACGCCGATCTCCTGATCGCGGCGCTGCACGGCATCAATACGAAGACGTCGGAATTCTTTCTCGCCAATTTCGGGCCGCTCGGCGGCGGCTGGGGCGCCAAGCGCGGCGAGGACGGCGTCTCGGCGACCGTGTGCATCAACGACGGCGACACCCACAACAGCCCGAGCGAGCAGTCCGAAGTGAAATTCCCGATCGTGGTCGAGCGCTATGCGCTGGTCCCGGATTCCGGCGGCGCCGGGCGGCACCGCGGCGGTCTCGGCGTCGAGCGCGTGGTGCGCGCGCGCGTGCCCATGACGTTCAATACCCAGGTCGAGCGGGCGCATTGCAAGCCGTGGGGCCTCCACGGCGGCGGCGACGCCGCCGGCAACGAAGTGGCGCTGCGGCTCGACGGCAAGTGGAAGACCGATTTCCCCAACGCCAAGGTGCTGGTGGCGGCCCTGAAGACCGGCGATGCGTTCCGGCTGCGCTCGGGCGGCGGCGGCGGCTACGGCTCGCCGCTCGAGCGGCCGGTCGCGGAGGTCGAGGCCGATGCCAGGCAGGGTTACATCTCGGCGGCGGCGGTCAGGGACCTTTATGGCGTGGTGCTCGATCCGCAGACCCTTGAGGCCGACCTGGCGGCCACCGAGCGGCTGCGGGGCGCGAGGCGGGCGGCTTCTTGAACCGCCGGGGCCGTAACGCCATATTGTTCAAAGACGTGCGGAACGATTCCGCCCGTCCGTTGGGGCGCCGCAAGGGCCCGCAAAGTCGCTGTAAAGGGCTTTGAAACCATGTCCAGGGTTTCGTCGCTATCGAGTCCCTTCCTGCTTGGCTTCGACGAGATCGAGCGTGTGCTCGACCGCGTCGGCAAGGCGGCCGACGGTTACCCTCCCTACAACATCGAGCGCATCGCGCGCGACGGGAACAGTCCCGAGCGGCTGCGCATTACCCTAGCGGTGGCGGGTTTCACCCGTCCCGAACTGGATGTCACAGTGGAGGAGAGTCAACTCGTCATCCGCGGCCGTCAGCAGGACGACAAGAGCCGTCAATACATCCACCGCGGCATCGCCGCGCGCCAATTCCAGCGTACCTTCGTGCTGGCGGACGGCATGGAAGTGTTGGGCGCGGACTTGAAGAACGGATTGCTGTCGATCGATCTCGTGCGTCCGCAACTGGAGCGTATCGTGAAATCGATTGCCATCACCGAGTGCGATTGAACCAAGAAGGACTCGACAAGGTCCAGAGAGAGGAGTCGAGCCGTGTCACCCGAAATGAACCGAAACGATACACCCAAAGACATGAGGGAAATTTCCGCCGAAGCGCTCGCCCATTTGGGCGACGGGCGCATCGCCTATGTCAAGGCTATCCGTTCCGAGGATATCCCGGCGCTGTTTCCGCAGGTCAAGGTGCCGGAGATCGAGGCGGGCGTGCAGCTGTTTGCGCTGCATGCCGCCGACGGCACCCCGATGATGCTCACCGACAGCCGCGAGGCCGCCGTCGCTAATGCCTGGAGCCAGGAGCTCGAGACGGTAAGCGTGCACTGATTTATTTGGGCCGCACAGCGGATCACGGACACCAGAAACGGGGACTGAGGACGGATGCTTATCCATCCTCGGTCTTGTGTCGTCGGTGTCGTCCGATCAGCTAGGCTGCGCTCGCCGACGGCATCGCCAGGACCGCGTACAACGACTCGGCATCGTGCGAGGCGCGCAGCTTGTGGGCGATCGAGGGATCGCGCAGCAGCCGTGCCACGCGCGCCAGTGCCTTGAGGTGATCGGCGCCGGCGCCCTCGGGGGCGAGCAGCAGAAAGACGAGGTCGACCGGCTGGCCGTCGAGCGCCTCGAAATCGACCGGCCGGTCGAGCCTTGCAAACAAGCCGAACAGCCGGTTGAGGTTTTGCATCTTGCCGTGCGGAATTGCGACGCCGTTGCCGATGCCGGTCGAGCCGAGCTTCTCGCGCTGCGACAGGATGTCGAAAATCGTCCGCTCGTTCTGGCCGCTGAGCAACGCCGCGCGCGCTGCGAGCTCCTGCAGCGCCTGCTTCTTGCTGTTCACCTTGAGCGCCGGCAGGATCGCGTTTGGCGCAACGAGATCGGTAAGCGGCATGGAACTGACCTGGGGGAGCGGGGCCGCAGCTTTACGCTAAGGGCGGCGGACCATAGGGAGGGGCCGCAACCGCGTCAATGGGCATCGCTCGAACGAGCGGCGGGCGGATCGATCCAGCCGAAATGTCCGTCGGCGCGACGGTAGACGACGTTGATGCCGCCGTGCGCGGCGTGCCGGAAGATCAGGACTGGCGCACCGGTCATGTCGAGTTCCGCCACCGCATCGCTGACCGAGAGCTGTTTCAGCTTGGTGGTTGATTCGGCGATGATGACCGGCATGAAGCCGTCGACCTCAACTTCGTCGTCCGGCTCGGGCAAAGCGAGGATGTAGCTTGCCGCATCGTCCGCGGCGCGCCCGTCGTGACGCTCGGGGCGGTGGTCCTTGAGCCGGCGATGGTAGCGGCGCAGCCGCTTTTCGAGGCGCCCCGCCGCCTGGTCGGCGCTCGCATAGGCGTCCGGCGCCATGCCTTCGGCGTGCAGGGTGATCTTGGAATCGAGATGGATGGCGCACTCGGTGCGGAACCCGAACCCGTCGCGCGTCAGCGTGGCGTGACCCGAATAGCCCCCGTCGAAATACTTAACCAGCGCTTCGGCGATCCGCACATTGATGCGCTCGCGCAACGCGTCGCCGACGTCGAGATTCTGTCCGGAAATGCGAAACGACATCGCAGCCTCCGATTGTCGCCCAGCCCAGCTGCATAGACTCGAACTAGGCATTGCAGGGGTGGGAGTCAACGCGGAGTAGGCGGCGTTTTGTTCACCCGAGTGGGGGGACCGCACTGCCCCCCGAGCAAGGACCTCGCCCTGCTTCGCGGGGGCGGACAACGTTTCAGGTTATGGCGACCTGCTTCTCCCGCCGCCGCTGCACGGAGGAGGGGATGCGCAAGGCCTCGCGGTATTTCGCGACCGTGCGCCGCGCGATCTCGACGCCGGCGTCGCGCAGCTTCTCGACGATGGTATCGTCGGAAAGCACATCGGCCGCGCTCTCGGCTTCGATCAATTGCTTGATGCGATGGCGCACCGCCTCGGCGGAATGCGCCTCGCCGCCGTGCGCCGCCGCGATCGCCGAGGTGAAGAAGTATTTGAGCTCGAAGATGCCGCGGCTCGTCGCCATGTATTTGTTGGCGGTGACGCGGGACACCGTCGATTCGTGCATGCCGATCGCTTCCGCGACGGTCTTGAGATTGAGCGGGCGCAGGTATTCGACGCCGCGGGTGAAGAACGCATCCTGCTGGCGCACGATCTCGTTGGCGACCTTGAGGATGGTGCGGGCGCGCTGGTCGAGTGCGCGCACCAGCCAGGTCGCGTTCTGCAGGCATTCGGCGAGATACGACTTCTCGGTGTCGCGGCGCGTGGTCGAGGCAACCTCGGAATAATAGGTCTGATTGACCAGGACTTTCGGCAGCGTGTCGGAGTTGAGCTCGACGATCCAGGCGCCGTCCGGCGCGGGCCGCACGAACACGTCCGGCACGATCGGCTGCACGATGGCCGAGCCAAACGCGAGGCCCGGCTTCGGATTGAGGCGGCGGATTTCCCCCATCATGTCGGCGAGATCCTCATCGCCGACGCCGCAGATCTTTTTCAGCGCGGCAAAATCCCGCCTGCCCAGAAGACCGAGATGGCCGATCAGCGCCTGCATGGCGGGATCGTAGCGGTCGCGCTCCTTGAGCTGGATCGCCAGGCATTCGGCGAGATCGCGCGCGCAGACGCCCGACGGATCGAAGCTCTGCAGCACGGCAAGCACCGCCTCGATCTCCGCGACGCTGGTGCCGAGCCTTTCCGCCGCCGCCGCGAGGTCGCCGCTCAGGTAGCCGGCCTCATCCACCAGGTCGATCAGGTAGTGGCCGATCATGCGCCGCGCCGGGTCGGCGATGGCGAGCGTGAGCTGCTCGCGCAGCCAGTCCGCCAGCGTGGTCTCGGCGGACACGAACGATTCGAGATTGTAGTCGCCGTCGTCGCGGCCGCCGGAGCCGACGCCGGCCCATTCCGAATATCCGGCGGGCCCTTCCGCGGTGCGCGGGCGGCCCGGCTCGGTATCATCCGGCGAGGTATCGTCAATCGACGTGTCGAGCTTGGCTTCGCCGGCGGCGCTACTCGGTTCAGGCTCGCCGCCGTTCCAGGTCTCGCCATTTGCCGGCGGTTGCTCGGTGGTTTGGTCGGCGGCCTCCGGCGCGACCGGCCCATCCTCGGCGCTGCGGTCGAGCAGCGGATTGCGCTCGAGCTCTGTCTCCACATAGGCGATCAGATCGAGATTGGAGAGCTGCAGCAGCTTGATGGCCTGCATCAGCTGCGGCGTCATCACCAGGGCTTGGCTCTGGCGGATCTGGAGTCTTTGCGTAAGCGCCATGTATTGACTGGCCGAATTGGTCCGATTCTTGCTTGTAGGCTTCTACAGCAATTCGGCGGCGCTGTCGCCCCCTACCTGATCTCCCGTTTTGCCGGGGAGAGGAAAGCGGGGGTAAGCTTAAAATCGGAAGTCCTCGCCCAGGTAGAGCCGGCGCACGTCGGGATTGTTGACGATCTCGTCGGCGCGGCCCTCCATCAGCACCTCGCCCGAATAGATGATGTAGGCGCGGTCGGTGAGACCGAGCGTCTCGCGGACATTGTGGTCGGTGATGAGCACGCCGATGCCGCGATTGGTCAGATGGCGCACCAGCGCCTGGATATCGCCGACGGCGATCGGGTCGATGCCGGCGAACGGCTCGTCGAGCAGCATGTAGTTCGGCCGCGTCGCGAGCGCGCGGGCGATCTCGACGCGGCGCCGCTCGCCGCCCGACAGCGCGATCGACGGCGTCTTGCGCAGCCGCGTGATGTTGAATTCCTCGAGCAGCGCGTTGAGGTCCTGCTCGCGCCGCTTGACGTTGGGCTCGACCACTTCGAGCACGGCGCGGATATTCTGCTCCACGGTGAGGCCGCGGAAGATGGAGGCTTCCTGCGGCAGGTAGCCGATGCCGAGACGGGCGCGCTGGTACATCGGCAACGGCGTCACATCGCGGCCGTCGAGTTCGACGCGGCCTTTGTCGGCCTTGATCAGGCCGGTCACCATGTAGAACACGGTGGTCTTGCCGGCGCCGTTCGGGCCCAGAAGGCCAACCGCCTCGCCGCGGCGGACTTGAAGGCTCACGCTCCTGACCACCTTGCGTCCGACAAAGCTCTTCTCCACGCCGTGAACCGAAAGCAGGCCCTTGCGATCGCCGGCGGGGGGACCGCCGCCGTCGGTTCGGGCGCGCGGCCGCGGTTGTGGACGCGGAGCCTTCTGCGGCGCGGGGGCAGGGGCGGGCGCAGGCGGCGGGCGCTCGGGCTGACGTTCAAATTGACGTTCGGCGGGGCGTTCAGGTTCGCGTTCAGGTTGGCGTTCAGCCGGGCGTTCGGGTTGGCGCTCCGGCGCGCGCTCGGCTTGACGTTCAGCCTGGCGCGGCGGGCGCGCCTTCTTGGCGCGCGTCTTCTCGGCGGCAGCGGGCAGGGTGGCGATATCGAGATATGTGCCGTTGATCGCGCCCCCCATGCTGGCGAGATCGATGGAATCATCCTCGGCGAGCGCGTGACGCACGACCGGCGCACGGCTGCGGCGAAAATATGAGAGGATGTCCACCACGCCAGTCTCGGGATGCTCGCCTGCGAACCGCGAAAGTTGCGGCTGTGATCGGGGATTTTAGCTGATTTTCTCGGCGCCGACGCCGGGCCGGCGGCGGTTTTAATTCGTCTTCGGCGGCCCGAGCTGGATGAGCTTGCCGGAACTGCCTTGACCGCCTTTCGGTATGATGAGGGCGCGCACGCGATTCTGCGCCGGATTGGCGGCCGACGCGGTGCTGCCGTCAGGTTCGAAATGCGCGTTGCCGCTCAACGTGTCGACCACGACCCGTTCGCCATGGATGACATTCGGACCCTGGGAGACCGTGACATTGCCGGTCAGCGTGATGGTCTTGCCCTTCGGGTCGTAGACGCCGAAATCGCCGCTCGCATTCTGGTCCTTGGTGACGACGGTCACGTCGCCGCGCGCTTCAATGCGGCGAATGCTCTGCGCGTCCTGCGGCAAGCTCTTCGTCGGCGCCGCGACGTCCCCAGCGCTCGTGCCGTTCGGCAGTCCGACCTCCTTGCCGTAGAACACGACTAGGGTCTTGCATTTCAGTGTGGTGTCGCCTTGCACCACCTGCACGTCGCCCGAGAAGGTCGCGGTCTTGGCCTTGTCGCGCACTTCGAGCGTCGCGGCGTCGATCTGGATCGGCTGATCGTCCTGGCCCTGCGGCATGGGTGACGCGGGGCTTGGTGCGGGGGCACGCTTGCCCTGCGCGAGCGCGACTGCCGGCGCTGCCAAGGCCACCGCAATGGCGAAAATGCCAAGCCGCCGCATCATGGCTCGCTTCCCTTCGCGGCGCCCCCGCTTGAAGCGTTCTGACCCGTGGCGTTCTGGGCCGCCGCGTTCTGGCCCGGCTGCAGCGTCATCGCCACCCCGCCGCCGAAGCGCAACAACTCGCCGCTGTTGACGATATCAAGCCGCTTGGCGTTGAGAAAGCCGTTGAGCAGCTTCACCCTGACCGGCTTGTCCGAAGCCACGTCGCCCTTGCGCATGTCGACCACGGCTTCGCTCAGATAACCCTCGTAGCCGGTGGATGAGATCAGCACGATGTTCTGGTTGAGCTTCAGCTTGTCGGTCTTGGTGTCGTAGATGCCGACATCTGCCGTCATGGTCACCATGCTCTGGTCGGTCATCTCCATCTTGGCGTGCAACTGCTGCAGCTCCAAGAGGTCGGGCCGATTGATGTCCTGCGCGGCGGCGTCGGCGGTGAACTCATAGGCCCTGGAATCGGTGGTGTAGCCGGCGAGCTTCGGCTGCTGCATCGTGATCTTCGAGCCGTTGATGACGAGCTTGCTGATGTCTCCGGGCAGCCGCAACCTTCCAATCGAGGGCATGTAGTTCGCCCCCACCAACACGATCACGACCGCGGCGATGCCCGCAATCGTGCCGAGGCGAAGCAGGCGCACATGGCGGCTGTGGCGCCGAGCGGTCCGATAGGTCCGCTCGAAGCTGCCGCGCGATTGCGCGGCGGGGGCGCGCGCTCGTGCGGCATCGCCGGGGTAGGTGATCGCCAAAGCTTTTGTCCCCTGGGATCGTCGCCCCGATTCGGGTCCACGATCCAGCTTATTGCAGCGGTTTTGCGGTGCAATAGCTGCCTTGCGAATGTGGCCCGCGGAGGGCCGAGTTCCACAGCTGGAACCGGCTCAGGAATGGGCAAAAATGTCGTCGTCCGCAAAGCCCGCAAGGTCGAGCCGCACCCGCTCCGGCAGGAAGCGGAAGCAGGCGGCGGCCAGCGCTTCGCGGCCCTCGCGCGCCAGCATGGCGTCGAGCTTCGCCCTGAGCGCGTGCAGGTAGAGCACGTCGGACGCCGCGTAGGCGATCTGCGCTTCGGTGAGGCCCGTGGCCCCCCAATCGGACAGCTGCTGCTGCTTGGAAAGGTCGTGGCCCAAAACCTCGCGCACCAGGTCCTTGAGGCCGTGCTTGTCGGTATAGGTGCGGGTCAGCCGCGAGGCGATCTTGGTGCAGTAGACCGGTTCCGGCATCACGCCGAGTGTCTTGTACAACATGCCCAGATCGAACCGCGCGAAGTGGAAGATCTTGAGGAGGCTCGTATCGGCCAGGAGCCGCTTCAGGTTGGGCGCGTCGGCGGCGCCCGGCGCGATCTGCACCACGTCGGCGCTGCCGTCGCCGGGCGACAGCTGCACCAGGCACAGCCGGTCGCGGTCCAGATTGAGTCCCATCGTCTCGGTGTCAATCGCGATCGCGCCGGTGTAGCGCGCGAGGTCCGGCAGGTCGCCGCGATGCTGGCGGATGGTCATGTGGCGAAAGTCCGCTGCTGCGGCTGGGTCTGGCGTGAACGCCCGCAGAGGCGTCACGGCGCTGGAATTAGGCCCTGAATATCGTAACCGCCAAGTCGCGTCAAAACGCGCGTTAAAGTGCGGCGCCGCTTGCCCAGCCGCGACCGCAGCGCCGCCGCTTGCCAATAGTTCCCGTCCAAAATTGGAAAAATAGTCCCTGACGCGGGCGCCGGGATGGTGGCAGAATTGCCTGGGGACTGGGGCGAATGCTCATGTGTGCGTTCGTGTGTGTCGATGGGGGCGCAAGTGCGCCGGCGGTTTCGCCGGTGCTTCGCGCAGCGTTGCGGGCCGCGGTGTTTACCGCGCTGCTGGCGCCTTGCGGGCTCGCCGCGCAGCAAGGCCAAGGCTCATCGTCCACCAGCACGACCGCGGCGACTTTGCCGGAAATCCGCGTTGTCGGGACCTCGCCGGTACCGCCGCCGCGCCGCGCCGCCGCGCCCGCCACGACCGCGACGCGGGCCGTTGCGCGACAGCCGGCGGCGGCGGCCAACGCCGCGCCAGTCGCGGCGACCACAACCGCGCAGCCCGGCGCGATCGATCGCGACAAGGTGCCGTCCAACATCCAGGTGATTTCCGCCGAAGATTTCGACCACGCCACGACGCCGGGGCTGCTCGACGCCATGGTGCGCAGCCTGCCCGGGGTCGCGATCAGCGACCAGAACGGCAACGAATTCCAGCGCGACATCAACTACCGCGGCTACATCGCCTCGCCGGTCATCGGCACCCCGCAGGGCCTCGCCGTCTATGTCAACGGCGTGCGCGTCAACGAAGTGTTCGGTGACATCGTCAATTGGGATTTCATCCCCGAGAGGGCGATCAACCGGATGACGCTGGTGCCCAGCAACCCGGTCTATGGCCTCAACGCCATCGGCGGCGCGCTGTCGCTGGAAATGAAGAACGGCTTCACCTTTCACGGCACCAACAGCGAGACGATGGGCGGCATGTTTGGCCGCATCGGCACCTCGGTCGAGGCCGGCGGCGAGAACGGCAATCTGTCCGGCTACATCACCGCCGAAGGAATCAGCGACGCCGGCTGGCGCGACTTCTCGCCTTCGCAGGTGCGCCGCCTCTATGCCGACGTCGGCCTGCGCGGCGACGACACGGAGTTCCATGTCAACTTCACCGCCGCCTCCAACAATTTCGACGCCGCCGCGGCAACGCCCGTCCAGTTGCTCAACCAGAACTGGTCGAGCGTCTACACCGTGCCGCAGACCACCTCGAACCAGCTCGCCTTCCTGACCGCCAACGCCAGCTGGAAGCCGACCGATACGGTGACCTACCAGGCGACCACCTATATTCGCGGTTTCTCGCAGAACCACGTCGACGGCAACGGCACCGACGCGCAGAATACCGGCTGCCCCGATCCGACCGTGCTGTGCTTTCCCAACCTCGACGGCACCTTGGTCGATCTCATAACCACCAACGGCACCACGGTGCCGGCGACCGGCGCGCTCGCCACCTCCATATTGGGAGAGATCGACCGCACCTCGACGGCGAGCACCAGTTTCGGCGGCTCGTTTCAGGTGGCTTCGTCGGACAAGCTGTTCGGTCACGGCAATAACGTCACGGTCGGGGTGAGCATCGACCGCGGGCTGGTGCATTTCTCGAGCACCAGCGAACTCGGCACCGTCAACGCCGACCAGTTTCCGGTGGTCCAGGGCACCGGCATCTTTATCGACATGCCCTCAGGCGACGTGGCCCCGGTCGGGCTCGGCGCTACCACGCTCTATGGCGGCCTCTACGCCACCGACACGTTCGACGTGACGTCGCGGCTCGCCGTCACCGCCGGCGGCCGCTTCAATGTCGCCTCGGTCACCCTCCAGGACGACCTGGGCAATGATCCGCTGCTCAACGGCAGCCACCTCTACCGGCGCTTCAACCCGCAGATCGGCGCGACCTACAAGCTCACGCCAACCCTCACCGCCTATGGCGGCTACGCGGAAGCGAACCGCGCGCCGACGCCGCTCGAACTCGGCTGCGCCGATCCGATGCGGCCGTGCCTGATCGACAACTCGCTGGTCGGCGACCCCAATCTCAATCAGGTCGTGTCGCACACCTTCGAGGGCGGCCTGCGCGGCCACTTCGACCTCTCAAAAAAAGGGCAGCTCGAGTGGAACGCCGGCGTTTTCCACGCGCTCAACACCGACGACATCGTCAATGTCGCAAGCCCGATCCCCGGGCACGAATATTTTCAGAACGGCGGCGATACCTTGCGCCGCGGCGTCGAGGCCGGCACGACGTTCAAATGGGAGCGCTGGACCGCCTTCGCCAATTACACCTATGTGGATGCAACGTTCCGCAGCGCGCTGGTCCTGGGGTCGCCGAACAACCCGTTCGCCGACGCCAACGGCAACATCTTCGTCGTCCCCGGCGATCACCTCACCGGCATCCCGACCTACCGCTTCAAGGCCGGCTTCGACTATCAGATCACCGATCCCTGGAAGTTCGGCGCCGACCTCAACGTCATCGGCAGCCAATGGCTGGTCGGCGACGAGGCCAACCAGAACCCGAAGGTGCCGGCCTATTGGGTGGTGAACCTGCATACGTCCTACAAGATCACCAAGGACGTCGAGGTGTTCGGCCTGGTGCGCAATCTGCTCGACCGGCACTACTACGTGTACGGCACGTTCTTCGAGACCGATTCATTTCCGTATCTGAACCTGACCGATCCCCGCACCTTCGTTCCGGGCGCGCCGTTCGCCCTCTATGCGGGACTGCGCGCCAAGCTGTAACGCGCGCGGCACTTGCTTCGGCAAGTCCAAAATTCGAGGTTCGCTGGCGAAAAAAAACCGCCCCCACCGGGGCGGTTGGCACTTCATCGCTGCGCAGTAATGGTCGTTTGCGTCGTTACGACGCCTGGATATTGCCAACGGCGATCTTGCCGGTGCGGCGGTCTTCCTGGGTGTCGAACGAAACCTTCTGGCCTTGGACCAGGCCGCGCATTCCGGCGCGCTCGAGCGCGCTGGCGTGGACGAAAACGTCCTTGCCGCCGTCATCCGGCTGAATGAAGCCGAAGCCTTTTTGGTCGTTGTAGAATTTCACTACGCCGGTATTCATGGAGTTCTCCTGTTGCTGACATATGTACGCTCGAGCGCAAGACGCGCCTCCGCGCGGCCTTGAGACTCGAGTGGTCGATGTTTGGGGGGTCTGAACGTGCGCCTGGCATTCAGCAAAGGCGAAACGGCCCGATTGTCCGGCCAAAAGTCGATCATGGTAAGTAAGGGAAAAACGCGGCTTTTGCAAGGCGCGGCGGCTGACTTTTTGCGTTTCGATCATATATAATCGAGGTCTTGTATGGATGATGCTCCGGTAATGGAAGCCTTTCCTTTATTGGAGACCAGTTGAGGGTCGACCAATGACCGAATTCGATTACAGCGCCGCAGCCGAGTTGTTTCCGACGCGGAGGCGAATTCCAAGGCGTCAGCCGCTCGGCTACAGGCGGTTCGAGCAGGCCGCGCATGCCATCCGGTTCGCCATGGAAGACCTGTCGCCGGAGCATCTGGTCGGCGCCTTTCTGGAAGTCGACGAGCAGAGGTACGGCAGCGACGAGATTCGGCGTCTGTATGAAAGTGCCAAATATCCCTTGCCGCGGCCTGCCGCACGGTCATGACGGACAAGCCTACGGTCATGACGGACAAGCCTATTGACCTCGATCAGCATCGCGGCATGGCTGCCCAGAAAGCCACCGACCTGCGGCGGCTGTTGGCGGACGTGGAGGCCAACGAAAAGACGCTGCGGCTTCGGCAGGATGAATTGGAAACGCAATTGATCGCGGCGCCGGCGGCGAATTGGCATGAAGCGTCTGAAAAGGCCCGTTACCTTCTCAATCTCTTTGCCGCGACGCTCGTCGCGCAGGATCCGCGAAGACAGCAGCTCATTGCTGCCGTCATTGCCGACTTCAAGCGGCTTTCCGACGAAACCTAGCGGCCGTTCAAATCAGCTTGACATGAGTTCACCCGCAGCGAGGACGACATGGCAAAGGGTCAAATGAGAAGCAATCGCGAGAAGAAGAAGCCGAAGGCGGACAAGAATAAGAAGAAGGACGCTCCGGCGGTTTCGCCATTTACGGCGACGCCGCTCACCGGAAAGGGTGCCCCGGGCAAGAAGTTCTCGTAAGTCTGCTGCCGGCTCGGACCGGCGCCCGGCGCGATGCGGCGCTGGGGAATCAATCCTGCCTTGCAATCCATTCTTGCGGTTGATGAGACCGCTTGCCGCCTTGCGCTGCGTCGGTGCGAGCGGGAGGCGGCCGTGGCGGCACGACGGCGCAGGTGGCCCATTCTGGGGCCCACCCCGCGGCCCCGTCCTAAGACAAAGGTTACCAATGGCATGCCAGTATCCATTGGCGGCAGACCGCGAACCCATCCCGACTTGATGGCACAAGATGTTCGCCCGGCGAGCGGCCGCCATCGATACTCGTCTGCCGATCCGGGAATCCGGATTGCGACAGCATCGGCAAAAGGACTGGTCCCATGAAGAAAGCTTTGCCGGTCACGATGTTCAACGATCCCGAGCGAAGCCGGCTCAGCATGCTGCGGACCTGGGTGCTCGAGAACGCGGTGACCGAGATCGAAATGAAGGAGCAGCAGTTCTGGAACTTCGCCCAGCTTCAGCCGATCGCGGAAAAGCCCTGGGTGACCTTCATGGGCCGCATGATCTGCGTGCCCGACATGCCGGTTGAGGCGCAGAAGTTTCTCGGCATATTCGATAGGCGCAATCCCGGCGCCATCTGACAAAGCCGCGGTTTTTTTGGCATCTGGTCGGCGGATCAGCGCGGCGTCAACCGCCCTTTCCGGGGACTACAGGCACCCTACGGCAGCGGGAGCAAATCCGCCGAAGCAGTGCTATGATGCGGCGACAAGCCGGGATCCGCCCCCGAGCCGCCAAGGTGGTGCGGCGGACCGCTGAGAGGATCGGCCCATGGCACATTGGTTCGCCTGTGCACCGTCCCGCCCGATGGTGCGGGCCGTCGCCGCTACGGCGGCGATGGTCGCGCTGTCCGTCGCGGTCGCCGCGGGCGCCGTCGCTCAGACGCTGACCGACCCGAACCCGAAGCCAAAAGCGTCCCCACCACCCGTCGCCGCGAAGTCGGCGCCGGCCGGCCATGCGAAGTCCTGCACCATCTATGGCGAAGGATTCGTCTATGTCCCCGGCACCGACGCCTGCGTCAAAGTCGGCGGCTACGTGAGGATGGAAGGCACGGCGCGATAGGATCGCCGATCGCGCTATTCTGCCGCTTCAGCGACATAGATCGATTGGCGAGGCTGGCAAAACACCTTTTGCAGCATTGGTTCGAAGGCCTCGAGCGGCATCGACTTGAAGTTCGAATCAAATGCGACTTGATCGAAGAGGCGGCAGAATTCCTCGGTCTTTTCGAAATGGGGATGACCGCGGAATTTCTCGCGCAGGTCCCGATCAAGCCCCAGGAATTGGAAGAAATAGTAACCCTGGAAGATGGCGTGATGCTCGACGATCCAGTGGTTTTCCTCCGACACGAAGGGCTGGACGATGGCGCCCGCGATGTCGGCGTGATTGTGGGGGCCCAGCGTGTCGCCGATATCGTGCAACAGGGCGCAGACCACATATTCATCGTTGCGGCCGGCCTGGAACGCGCGGGTGGCGGTCTGCAGGCAGTGCTCCAGGCGATCGACGGGGAAACCGCCGTAGTCGCCGCGGAGCAGGTTTAGATGCGCGATGAGGCGCTCCGGCAGTCGTCCCGCGAAGCGTTCCAGCTCGCGTCCGATCAACTGCCAATCTTCTTGCGTGCTTTCGTTTACCGCGTGAAACCGGGCGCGATTGTTGCTGGTATCTTCCATGGCTGTTCTCCTCTGTGATCCGCAATGCGGCATCAAGCTTGGCGGATGATGGGAAGCGTCGTGGCGAACGTCACGGGAGCCCGCCACGACACGAGCTATGCATCGGGTCTGATTTTCTTCAGTCGCGGTACGAAGGGTCGATGCGGTCCAGCTTGCGCAGCAGCGCCGGCCAGGCGAGCGCCCCGCCGGACTCTTCCGTCACCGCGGCAGCTTGCTGCTGCGCCGTCGCGATGATGTGCGGATCGATGGTGATGAGCTTGCCGCCGCCGGCTTGCGCGCGCAGCTGAATCATGCAGGCGGATTCGAACGTGTACATGAACAGGAAGGCATCAGGCACGTTCTCGGCAACGGTAAGCAAACCGTGGTTGCGCAGTATGAGGTAATTCTTGTCGCCGATGTCCCGCACCAGCCGGGCCTTCTCGTCTTCGCGCAGCGCCACGCCTTCGTAGTCGTGGTAGCCGAGCGACGACAGCACGAAGATTGATTGCTGCGAGATCGGCAACAGACCGCCGGCCTGCGCCGACACCGCGGCGCCATTGATGCTGTGGACATGGAGCACGCATTTTGCGTCCTCACGGGCGGCATGGATCGCGCTGTGAATCGTAAAGCCGGCCGGGTTGATCTGGTACGGTGAGTCCATCACCTTGTTGCCGCCGAGGTCCACCTTGACCAGGCTGGATGCAGTGATCTCGTCGAAGGTCATTCCGTAAGGGTTGATCAGGAAGTGATGGTCGGGACCCGGAACGCGGGCCGACAGGTGCGTGAAAATCAGATCATCCCAATGGAAGTTCGCGACCAACCTGTAGGTGGCCGCCAGCGCGACCCGCTGCTCCCATTCCTCGGCGGTGACGCGGTCACGGACGCTCGTGGTCTTCGTCAGCATAACTCTCTCCTCTGTTTGTCAACAATCAGGGATCGGCGCCATCCAGCGGATTGACATCCAATCCACGATGTATACAATGGAAACATAGAATGTATCCGATGTCAACATGAGCGAGCCGCAGTGCGATCAACTCTTCGTCATGCCAAATCCCAGCCGTATCACCACGGTGACCTTCGTCGCGTCCTGATCGAAACAGCGTTGCAACTGGTCACCGAGGAGCAGGACTGGACTTTCTCGCTCCGCGAGGTGGCGCGCCGCGCCGGCGTAAGCCACCGCGCGCCCTACAATCATTTTCCTGAAAAACTCGATCTCCTCGCCGCCGTAGCCGCCGTGGGCTTCGAAAGGTTGCGCGACGCCCTGCTGCGCGCGACGGCCGGCATTGATGATTCGGAGAAGCTCCTCGCGGCGATCTGCCGAACTTACGTGCTGCTCGGACTCGAAAACCCGGCGCTGTACCGGCTCATGTTCGGGCCGGTGCTTTCAGATACCGGATCCGCCGATCGTCCGACGGTTGCCAAAATAGCCGGCGCCCAGGCCAGGGCGGTGCTCGAAGAAGTCGTCCTTCACGGCGCCCGATCGGGTGCTTTCGCCGTCGCGCCGGACAACCCGCAGGATCTCGCCCTCAATGCAATTTCGGTCTGGTCCGCCACCCACGGCCTGACGATGCTGGTGATCGACAGGATTCCACGCGCGGACCTCCTGGTCGATGACATGATCGAGCGGATGCTGCGCATGGTGGTTCGCGGTCTGCGACAGTCTGGCGCCCAACCGTCGCGTCAGGCGATCGGCGATCCGACAATGAGTTTGCGCCCGCTATCCGCGCTCCAGCCCGTTCGGAAATCGCACGCGAAGAAAAGAAAGACAGTGAAATGATCACGCCACTATTCATTTTCGCGATTTTCATGCTGACGTTGGGGCCGATCAAGACGGTGCCGGCTTTCTTCTCATTGACTCAGGATCAAGCGCCGGCGGCCGTGCGCGCTTTTGCGCTGAAAGGGACGGCAGTGGCGACCGCCGTTTCTCTCCTGATTGCTTTGGTGGCGACCGCCGTGGCGGCGTCGTGGCGGGTCTCAGCCGACGATTTGCGGATTGCGGGAGGGATTCTCCTGTTCGCCGCTTCGCGCGAAATGATAGGTCAGTTCAACCGGCCCGCACCGCCACAGCCTGCCGGGCCGCACGGATCCCCCGCAGTCACGCCATTGGCCGTGCCAATCATTGTCACACCGTGGGGCGTCACCGCGATCTTGTTTTTTACCGATCTTGCCTACGGCGACGCCAAGATGTTGGCGAACGTCATCGGCATATTACTCCTCGTCATGCTGCTGAACCTGGCTGGAATGCTGTTCGCAAAGCAAATCATCGCCCGATTTGGGATGATAACCTTTCAGGTTCTGGGGTGGATTTTCGCGGTCTTGCAGGCCGGTCTCGCGGTGGATGCTGTCGTCACCTCGCTGCGCAACCTCGCCCTGTTCCAACCGATGTCGTGATCGCGCATAATCAATCGGATCAAATTTGATTTTCCGGCGCCGGGCTAACCGTGAGTCCTTCCGATAGGGAATCGAGGAGCGAGCGAACCGCGGGGAGCATCCCGCGCCTGGACGGGAAAATAGCGTGCATGAGTCCGGTGTGAGCCTTGAGCGACGGCAGCAGCCGGATGAGCGCACCGCGCTCCAAATCCTTTGCAACGATGAGACGCGGGACCAGGACTGCACCAATCCCTCGCAGCGCCGCACGCCGTAGCGTGAAGAGATCGTCCGTTTGGAGGCGCGGCGAGTGTGTCAGTTCGGCGGGCTCGCCGTCCATGCCGAGGAAACGCCAGGTCGCGCGCTCGCCGGCGCTCGCCATCGAAAGCGTCGGCATTCGTCCAATATCTTCCAGCGTTTGTGGTTTGCCGTGCGCGGCAATCAGTTCGGGGCTGGCGACGAGGATCATCTCGTCGGGCCCGAACGCGCGCATCACGAGATCGGAATCCTCCAGTGGTGGCTTGCGGACTCGCATGGCGATGTCGAGTCCTTCGTCGACGACGTCGACGCGGCGATTAGTGGCGTCGAGCGCGATACGCACTCGCGGATGCTTGACGAGGAAGCGCGCGAGGATGTCGGCGACGCCGCCTTGGAGCAGGCCGGTGGGACAAGAGATGCGCACGAGCCCCTGTGGCGAGGCAAGAATCTCGCTCATGGCGTCTTTCGCCGCCTGCGCTTCATCGAGCAGCGCCAAGCAATGCCGATGGAACGTCTTGCCCGCTTCGGTGAGCGAGAGACGCCGCGTCGTGCGGTTGATGAGGCGCACGCCGAGCTCGGTCTCCAGCGCAGCGATGCGGCGGCTAAGCTTCGACGTCTGCAGGCCCAGTGCTTTCGCCGCCGCCGTGTAGGAGCCGAAGTCGACTACTTTGGCGAAAAAATAGAGGTTGTTGAGGTCCTGAACGGGCGGCATTCGACGGCCTGATTATTCTATTCAAGACAAATGTGTCTTCCATTTCCTGATCTATCCAGAAGATTTTTGCAAAAGGATGTGTTTGCGGGCGTCAAATGGCAGCCATCGGGGGCGCACCAAGAGGAGTGTGACCATGACCGAATTCCGCAATCCACACGCCGGTCTTGGAGCACTGCTGACACCCCAGGACAGTGTGCTTTTGCTCATCGATCATCAGGCGTTCCAGTTCGCCAATTTGCACAGTCATGAGCCGACACTGGTCGTCAACAATGTCGTCGGGCTCGCCAAGACCGCCAAAGTGTTCCAGGTACCGACCATTCTGACGACGGTTCTGGAAGAACGCGGCGGGCTGATGATCAAGGACGTTCAGAACGTCTTTCCAGATCAAAAGCCAATCAATCGCAGCTTTATCAACGCCTGGGAGGACAAGCGCGTTGTCGAGGCAGTGAAGAAGACAGGAAGGAAAAAGCTGGTCATTGCCGCGCTCTGGACCGAGGTTTGTCTGGCAATGCCGGCCATTCAGGCGCAAGGCGATGGTTACGACGTCTATGCCGTGACGGACGCCTCAGGTGGCGTGTCCATCGAAGCGCATGACATGGCGATCCGGCGCATGGTGCAAGCCGGAGTAACGCCGCTCAACTGGCTTGCGGTGCTGTGCGAGTGGCAGCGCGACTGGGCACGCACCGAAACGTTGGGCGCGCTCGCCGAAGTTCTCGTCCAGCACGGCGGCGGTGCCGGCATCGCTTTCGACTGGGAGATGCAGCTTCTCGGCAGCAAGGCCAAGTCGGCCTGAAAGCGCATCACGACTCTCGCAACAAGTCACACCCCTGAGGGAAAGATGTCCTACACCGTATCGGACTTATTGCTTCGCAACCTCCATGATGTGTTCGGAGAGAATGATCCCCTGCGTCGACGCGCAGCGATCGACGAGATCTTCGACGAAAACGCCGTATTCCACGACCCCAACGGCATTTACCGCGGCCGCGACGAGATCGACCGCATCGCGGGCGTGATCAAGGCTAGTCATCCTGACTTTCGATATCAGACGCTCTCCCCGCCTGAGGCGATGGGCGATGGGGGGCGGCTCCGTTGGGTGTCGGGCAGCCCTGGCAAGCCGCCGGCTTACGCCGGAACCGATTTCATCATCGCCCGGGACGGCAAGATCGCCGCCGTCTATCTCTTCTTTGACAAGCAGCCGTGATCTGGACGCCGCGGCACGCAATTGGCTAATCGCGCCGCGCTGCAACGAAATCGCCTGCACCAGAAGCGATCGGTTGACGGCGAGGCTCCCTGGTCGTCGTGTCGTCCGTGCCCCTCTGCTCATCTTCCGTATCGCGGGCTGAAGCCTTGGCCTTGCGCCAAGTCGCCGGCGGGATTCCGACGGTGCGTCGAAAGGCTCGGTTGAAGGCTGCCTCCGAATCGTAACCGACGCGGGCGGCTATCTCGGCGAGCCCGAGAGGACTTTCGATCAGTAAGCGCCGGGCGAGATGCATGCGCCAGCCAGTCAAATATTGGATTGGGGTCTCGCCGACGAGCTCGACAAAACGCTTGGCCAGTCCGGCACGCGAGATGGCAGCCTGTTTTGCCAATTCCTCGACCGTCCACGCTCGAGCCGGCTCCGCGTGAAGCAGGGTGAGAGCCTTCCCGACCTGTGGATCGTTCAATCCTGCGAGCCAGCCATGGCGCGCATCGGTGACGCAGCTTAGCTGCCAGCGCAAAACGTCCAGGAACAGCAATTCCGACAAACGACCCAGCAGCGCGCGATTGCCTAGACCAGGTTGCGTGGCCTCCCTGATCAGTTGGCCTATCGCCGCTTCCCACCAGCCAGCTTCTCCTGCAAGCGCAATCGATCTTATGGCCTGCTGTTCGTCGTCAGAGATCTCCAGAATCAATTCTCTGTTGCGCACGCGGACGCACAGAATCGCCGGAAGTGCGTCGAGAAGGGGCCGAAAGCACTGATCAGAGTGGAGGTACCCGCAGATGAACCGGGTCTCCGGACCGCCTCCACCGTGTTCGAGCGAGGTGATCTGGTCTGGCGAAGGATGAGCGTAGATCTGCTTGATCGGTACGGGCTTGAGTCCGGGGTCGCTCGACATGACGTGTTGATCGCCGCGGGCGATCACGATCACGTCGCCGGCTTCGAGGACGACGGGGGGCAGGTTGCCGCAGGCCAGCCAGCACCGGCCGCTCACCGCCACATGGAATGGCGTGATTGTTTCCGCGCCTGGTCGCAGGCGCGCGGGCAGCATATCCGGTGAAGAGGACATGAACGCCCAGGGCCGCGTGAACCTGCCGAGAAAGTGTACGGCGCCCGAGAGGCGAATGACGCGCAGGACTTCGGATAGCACGTCCATATTACCCTCCGTTTTCGCAGGAAGGATCGACGTTCACCGTCATGTAGCGTCTCGGCAAATGATTCTGAGCGCCGCGGTCATTGTGTCAAGGTGGCTCCGGTCTCAGGTTCCGGCCCACCTCGACCGCTCGGCCGACAACCTGAGAGGCGCAAAATGTACGCCAGCCTTCGCAACATCCTGTTTGCCGGCGCGATAATCGGAACGACCTCGCCGGCTTTCGCCAACGTCATCACGGACTGGGACGAGAACGCCATCACCGTTGTGGCTCCGATGGCCAACCTGGGCAACACCTCGCCCTACATGGCGCAGCGCATGATGGCGATGGTGCACGTCGCGATGTTCGATGCGGTCAATTCGATCGAGCCTCGCTACCGTCCGTATCTGGTGCAGCTGAGCGCGAGTACCGCGGCCTCAAAGGAAGCAGCCGCGGCGAGCGCAGCCGCGACGGTCCTGGCGACGATCAATGAAAAGACTGTGGCGAAGATCAACGCCCTCCTCGCTGCGTACCTGGCATCGATACCCGACGGCGCCGCCAAGTCCGACGGCATCAAGCTCGGTGCGCAAGTCGCGGCAAAGGTGCTGGAGGCACGGGCGAATGACGGCTCCGATGCGCCCGATGCCTATCGGCCCAGGACCACGCCGGGCGTCTATGTGCCCACCACGATCACGATTTCCTCGATGTGGCCCGACATGAAGCCGTTCGTCATCGCGAGTCCCTCGCAATTTCGGCCTGCCCCTCCCATTGCGCTTGAGAGCAAGGAATGGGCGGCGGAGTCAACGAGATCAAGGACTATGGCGGATCGAACAGTGCGAAGCGCACCGCCGAGCAGACCGAGATTGCCCACTTCTGGCTCGTCGGCCCTCCGGTCGCCTTTCATCCATTCGTGCGTCAGCTTGCGATCGCGAAGCAGATGAACGTCGTTGACAGCGCCCGGTTCATGGCACTTGTGTCGGTAGGGCTCACCGATGCGATCATCTCGGTACTGGACGCCAAATATCACTATAACTTCTGGCGACCCATAACGGCGATCCGCAACGGCGACATCGACGGCAATCCGGCGACCGATCGGGAAGCAACTTGGCAGCCGATTGCCACAACACCGATGCACCCGGAATATCCTTGCGCGCACTGCATCCAGAGCGGCAGTGTCGCAAGCGTGGTTAAGGCCGTCTTTGGAAGCACAGACATTCCCGAGATCGCGCTGACAAGCCCAACAGCGCCGGGGGTCACCCACCGGTGGACCAGCATGACCGTTTTGGCCGAAGAGATTGCAAATGCCCGCGTGTGGGCCGGGTTTCACTATCGCTTTTCAACGCGCGTCGGCACGGACATGGGGCTTCGGCTCGGTGACTACGTCGCAAAGAACGTGATGCAACCGCTCTCGACACGATGACCTCCTTGCGTTCGCCGGCAGGGGGTCCGACGAGACCCGCTGCCGAATAACCACGTCGGCAGTCGCCAGCAATCCGGACGGTAGTATGCCACTAAGGCGCCGGGTCAATGTCCGTTCTGGGTCGATGCTGTTGAAAAAGGTCTCGTGATTTTCGGCGAACAGTGATTCCGTATGCTGGAGGGATTCGGCTGCGGAGGTTTGCCATGATGGGTCGACAGACGGGCGATCAGAGCCAGTTGTTTTAT
>Ga0182024_10002824_pt1 | contig 42467 bp, 29 predicted proteins | sample P32metaG_FD_120480 | JGI IMG/M metagenome (GOLD analysis project Ga0182024, IMG submission 120480) | Permafrost microbial communities from Stordalen Mire, Sweden - P3-2 metaG (Illumina Assembly) | ecosystem: Environmental > Terrestrial > Soil > Wetlands > Permafrost | place: Sweden: Stordalen... | reverse complement strand
TGGTATGTATCGGGAAATCCGGAGCTGATGCACGAGATTTTCGGCAACCGGCTGCTGTTCTGGGGTTTGATCATCGCCCAACTGGGAGCCGTCGCTGCGCTGTCATGGCTGATCAACCGGATCAACAGCGTGACTGCGACGCTCATTTATTTTGTATACGCCGGATTGACGGGACTCACGCTGTCGTGCATCTTTCTGCTGTACACGGGAACGAGTATCGCGGAAGTTTTTGGCGTGACGGCATTCGGCTTCGCAGGTCTCAGCGGTATCGGGTTTGTGACGAAGAAGGATCTGGGCCCAGTGGGCGCGTTCTGCACCATGGGGTTATTCGGACTGGTCGGCTTCGGTCTGATCTCGATGTTCTTCCCGTCGCTGATGGGCGGAGCCGGCAGCTTTGTGTTCTCCATCGTCGGGATCGTCGTGTTTGCGGGACTCACTGCCTACGACACGCAGAAGATCAAGGCGATGAACGTTCCGGGCAACGAGGACACCGAGAACGGACGCAAGGCCGCCATCTTCGGCGCGCTGAGGCTGTATCTGGATTTCAGCAACCTGTTCCTCAGCCTGCTGCGGCTGATGGGGCGCAGGCGGTAGGGCAGGGAATCGCGAGGCGGTGGTATTACCGGATTGGCTTCGAAATCAATCCTTCGAATCAATAGAAGATAAGACGGTCAGGAGACCGGCATTGCTGCCGGCCCCATGCCGCCCGGTCAAAATGATCATCGGCGCGACCCGATTCAGTTCCCGCCGCGACCACCGGCCGGCTGCGCGACGTTTAGATTGACCGTGAAATAGGCCACGCCCGCGTCCGTCATCAGCTTGTTGAACTTGGGCACTTCGTCCCAGAGCTGGGTCACGTCCGCGATCCCCTTCTGAAGCTGCGAGGAGGCCTCATCGATATCGGCCAACTGGCGCGATGTGGGCGCGGAAGTGTACCCGTCGATCGCGTTCATCAGGCGATTGAGTTTCTGCGTCACCGGCGCGGGAGTGTAGGGAGGGGGAGCGCCTGCATTACCACCCCCGCCTCCTCCGCCACCACCACCTCGACCTCCACCTTGGTTTGCAAAAGTCGCGAAGACTGGTTTCACTTTCGCCATCAGATCGGCGGCGGCCTTCTTGACACTGTCGGGGACGGCCGGCGCGTTGGGCAGCTTCCAGCTATCGGTGAGATTGGTAAGCGCCGTGTTGATCGCGGTGATTCTGCGGCTGGCGGCGTCGGCATCGTGCGTCATCGTGGTCAGGGTGCTGAGCGCCTTGCGGCGCTTGGCCCGATCCGCGTCAGAGAACTGTACGCGAGGATCCTCTTCTACCTTGATGGTTCTTGAATCCGTCTTGCCGGCTGCGGCGATTGTGACGGTATAGTCGCCGGGATCGACCAGCGTTCCACGCGCCGGACCGCCGCCGCGTCCTCCGCCACCACCACCACCGCCGCCTCCTCCTCCGCCTCCCTCCGCGCCAGGCGCTCCGAATTCGGTTTGCAACTCACCAGCTAGACCAGCGCCTCCCGGAGCACTTCCAGGACCCGCCGGTGTTTCCGCAGGCGCGGCAGCTTCAGGAGCTCCGCCACGCCCGCCGCCTCCTCGGCCTCCGCGTCCACCTCCGCCGCGTCCGCCGCGACCACCCGCTGCCGCCGCGCCCGTTGCCGTTGCGGCCGTGGCCGGAGGCACGGGAGCGTCGTAACGCATGTCCCAGGTGACCCGGTTAATGACGCCGGCTTCCGCTCGTGCATTCAATTGCCGAACCTGATTGCCGGCTTTATCCTTCACCGTGATCTGCACTGGGCCTGCGTCCTTCGCATAATAATCGAGCGTCACGCCAGCGGGTGCGTTGGGCGCGAAGAACAGCGCCGATCCGATGAAGCCGCGGTAGTTCGCCATTTTCCACTCGATGCCCGGACGCGTCTCGAATACCTTCAGGTCCGAGGTCAGAATCTGAGGGTTGAGCTGTTCGAGCGCCGTAATGTCATCCATGATCCAGATGGAGCGCCCGTGCGTCGCCAGAATCAGATCGTGATCGCGCGGATGAATCTGAATGTCGAAGACCGGAACAGTGGGGAGTCCGTTCTTCATGCGATGCCAGTTTGCGCCGCGGTCGAAGGTGACGAACATGCCGAATTCGGTGCCCGCGAAAAGCAGGTTCTGATTCACCGGATCCTCGCGAATCACGTGAACCGTTCCGGCTTCGGGAGGGATGCCATTGGTGAGCCGCGTGAACGAATCGCCGTAATTGGTGGTCCGGAAAATGTAAATCCCATAGTCCGCGCTGCGGTGATTGTCGAAGGTGATGTAGGCGGTCCCGGGCTCCGTGTGGGACGGCTCAATGCGGCTGACGTAGCCGCCTTTGGCCACGCCCTGCATTCGTCCGACGACGTTCGACCAGGTCTTGCCGTCGTCGCGCGACATCTGCACGTTTCCGTCGTCGGTGCCCACCCACAGCACTCCCGCCCTGGCAGGCGATTCGGCAATCGCGGTGATGCAAGGCCAGGCCGCCACGCCGTCACTCCGGGACAGCGTAATCTGATCCACCTCTTTTCCGAGGATGGTCAGCTTGTTGCGATCGGCGTTGGTGGTCAGGTCCTCACCCAGGCGCTCCCAGGTGTCGCCGCGATCGGTGGATTTGAACAGATGATTGCCGCCGTAATAGATGGTCTTGGGATCGTGCGGCGAAATCATCAGCGGCGAATTCCACTGAAACCGGTAGCGCGGCGCGGCGTCGTTATCCTCCAGCGGGCGGATGGATTTCGATTCGCTGGTTCTCAGATCGCGGCGCGAAAGATTGCCGTCCTGCGATTCCGCATAGATGATATTGGGATCGCTGGGATCGATGCGATTGTAGAATCCGTCGCCACCCTGCACCGTAATCCAATCTTCATTTCCGATTCCCGTCTGTTGCGTGGTCGAGCTGGGACCGCACCAGGAGTAATTATCCTGAAGCCCGCCGCAGACGTGATACGGTTTCTGGTAATCGAAGGAGACCTCATAAAACTGGCCCAGCGCGATGTTGTTCATGTGACGCCAGGAGCGTCCGCTGTCCTCGGTGACCCAGATGCCGCCGTCATTGCCCGACAGCAGATGATCCGAATTCGCGGGATCGATCCAGATGGCATGGACATCGCTGTGCACCCGCTCAAATCGCGTCTGAACAAAACTCTTTCCGCCGTCCTCGGACATATAAATGTTGACGCCGCCGAGCCAGATTTTCAGATCGTTGTTCGGATCGACGCGAATCTGGCTGAAATACGACGGCCGCGGATTGGTGTCGCCCATGCGGGTCCAGCTCACGCCCTTGTTGTCGGACCGGTACACGCCGCCCAGCGTCTGGTGCTCGATCAACGCGTAAACGACGTTGGTATTCCTACGATAGATATCCAGCGCGCAGCGGCCCCTATCTCCGGCGGGCAAGCCGCGCGTGATCCTGGTCCAGTGCGAGCCGCCGTCGGTGGACCGATAGAGGCCACTGCCGGGGCCGCCGCCGTTATACCCAAACGCGGTCCGCCGATGCTGATACGTGGTGGCATAGAGGATATTGGGACTCTGCGAATCGATGGCGATGTCGTTGGCGCCGGTGTCCTCGTCGACATAGAGGGTCTGTGTCCAGGTGGCGCCACCGTCGGTGGACTTGTAAACGCCGCGCTCCTTATTCGGTCCCCACAAATCACCCTGGGCAGCCACGTACACGATGTTCGGATCGGTAGGATGGACCACGATCCGGCCGATGTGGCCCGTCTCTTTGAGGCCGAGGTGGGTCCAGGTGGTTCCGCCGTCCATGGACTTATAGACTCCATTGCCCCACGACGCACTTTGCCGATTGTTGGGCTCGCCCGTGCCCACATACACGATGGATGGATTGGACGGCGCAATCGCGATATCGCCGATGGAGGGATTGGGCTGGTCCTCGAAAAGGGCCTGCCAGGTGATGCCCGCGTTGACCGTCTTGAACAAACCGCCGCCCGCCGCGCCGATATAGATGATGCGCGGATCGGATTCGACCACCGCGATGTCGTCGAGGCGTCCGCCCATGGTGGCTGGACCGATGCTGCGAAATCGCAAGTTTTTCAGAGCGTTTTCAAACGCAGGCTGCGCGAGCGCGTTGGGCGCAAAGCACGCAAGAAACAGTCCGCCGGTTGCTACAAGACGCGTGAGTTTTACTGAGTTCATAGGCCTTTCCCGATCGGTGCTATTTTACACCGGCTGCGTACGGGCTGTCGGATGGGAGTCCATCACAATCGGTAAACGCCTGCCAGTGGAGTGTCGTAGCTATGTCGTTAGGATGTGAACGCCGCGCTCCTTGTTCGGCCCCACAAATCGCCCCGGGCAGCCACGTGTACGGGCCGTCAAGCGTTTCCTGCACGTTTACTGGTCTGGGCCGAGCGGTTCGACGTGGTCGATTGCCAGGACGGGCATGCGGTACTTCTGGCCGCCCTCGAGATGCAGGCCGAGCTGTTTTTCGAGAGCAGCGACGAACGTGATGCCGCCGCTTGGGTCGGAAGCGCCAGAATCAGATGGATCGGGTTTTCCTCCGCGGCCTCCGGAACTGATGACGCTGCGTGGATTCCAGGTAAGGGTGAAATCGTACTTGCCTTGGAGGCCTGTCATGTCGACAGCGGGCTTGTCGACGTAACCGCCCCCAATATTCTGCAATGCCTGGGCGAGTTGCGCCATGGTGGTGTTGGTGCAGATATAGGACATCGCGGGAAGTGCGGCAGATCCGCTGCCGGTTTGACTCGGCGAGCGCGTGCAGGTGGAGCGGCCTGAGGGATCGGCCGCGTCTTTCAACTTCGCGCCGCGCTTGGAAACCGTGAGCGCCCAGACTCCGATCGGCTGCTGATCGTCGCGGGCTTTAATATGGAAGCGCTCGATGAGCAGGGCCCGGACCATCAGCCGCATGTCATCGAAAGCAGGGCGCCTTTCGTCGGGAAGAACTGCGGTTTTGCCAATGATATCGTATCGTTCTTTTTCGGCCCAGCCGGGAAGGCCGATGATCCGGTCATCGTCCTCGTAGTGCCAGGCGAATTCGATCAGATCCTTGAGCGGAAAGTTGATTATTTCGAGGCGCCCGCCGGGCTTGGGTTCAATCCGCTGGTCATCATCGCCGGATTTGTTCACTTTGATGGTGGCGGCTTCGAATTCCGTTTCGGGTGCGGGGATGAGTTTGAGGGCTTCAGGGTCGTTCGGGGTGGGAGTGCGCTCGACGTGGTCGATGACGATTACAGGGAACGCGCGGCGGGTCAAATCGAGCTTAAGGCCGAGCTGTTTGTCAACGGCGTCGACGATGGACGTAAAGATCGGCTCGCCCGCGTCGTTGGTTTTGGGCGCGCCGTTGGGACTCCATCTGATGGTGATCGCGTAGGCGCCTTTGAGGCCGGTGAGGTCGGAGACCGGGCGGCGGATATAGCCGCCGCCGGAAAAGCGGCGAATGTACTTGGCGAATTCGCCGATGGTAATGCTGGGACAGGTGACGGTGATCAGGGCCCTGGGGCTCGGGTTGAAATCGGGCTTGCAGGTTGTGCTACCTTGCGCTCCGGATTGCTGAAGATGCGCGCCGCCGGGGCTGACGGTGAGGGCGTAGACTTCGAGCTCTTTTTCGCCCGCGTGTACGGCGAGCTTGAAACGCTCGGCGAGAAGGCCGCGGAGCATGGCCGCGCGCTCAACCTGGGTGGACTGGGGCGGGGCTTTCGCGCTGATCTCGAAGCGTTCGGTATCGAGCCACGGGGGCCCTCCGGCGACGGCTTCGGTTTCAATATCCCAGGCGGTTCGGATGAGATCTACCAGGGTCGCATTGTGGAGATGATAGAGGCCGTTGGGACGGAAGGAGCTGTCGAAGACGGGCGTGATGACGGACGGGCTGGGGTGAACATCGGCCGCAGCGAAGCGCGCAGAGTTTTCGGGGGCGGGCTGCGCGCGCGCGCTTGGCGCAAAGCACAAAAGCGATAGTCCGCCGGTAACCAGAAGACGCGCGCGGGTTGCAGAGTTCATAGGCCTCTCCCGATCGGTGCCATTTTACACTGCCGCTGCCCGGACGTCGCGGGGCGCACTATGGTCGGCGGCCAAGCTTGGAGACCGGTGGTCGAGGCTTACTCCTGTCGTAGCGCGAGGATCGGATCCACTCGCGTGGCGCGCTGCGCAGGGACAAAAGCCGCCAACAGGGCCACTGCGGTAAGCGTTGCCGCGACCGTGACGAACGTCAGCGGATCGGTCGCCTTGACGCCGAACAGCAGGCTGCCCAGGAAGCGCATCAGCCCGAATGCCGCCGCCAATCCGATAACGACTCCCACCGATACCAGAAGCATGCCCTGCCCGAGAATCATTTTCATCATCTCTCCGCGCCCCGCGCCCAGGGCCATCCGGATGCCGATTTCCTGCGTGCGCTGCTCCACTGCGTAGGACATCAATCCATAGATCCCAACGGCAGCCAGCAGCAGCGCGACGGCGGCGAACACCGTGAGCAGCAGCATGTTGAAATTCTCGCGAGTGGTTGAGTCCGCGATCAGTGTCTCCATCGTACGAATCTTCGACGGTGTCAATTGGCCGTCCAAAGCTTCAAACTCGTGCCGGATAGAGGATGCGGCCGCCAGAGGATCCGTTTTTGTCCGAATCACCCAGCTCATCGGCAACAGTCGATTGGCGAGCTTGGTGAGCCCGTCGGTTACCTGCCCCTCCGGGACGTACATCGCGGGAACCATGCCGTTACTGAGTCCGGCTTCCGTGACGCTGCCGACGATGCCGACAATCTGGCGCGGTGGTTCGACGAAGTCCGGGCCGAGTCCCTGGCCAATCGCCATGCGTTGACCGAGCGCATCGCCCTTCGGCCAGTATTTCTTGACGAAGGCTTCATTGACGATCACCACATGCTCGGACTTGCCGGTATCGCGCGGATCGAAAGTGCGGCCGCGCAGAAGCGGAACGCGCAGCGCCTCGAAATAGTGCGGCGAGACGAAGCGCCACTGCTCGTCGCCTTCAAATTTCCCGTTGGCAGGCGCGCGCCCTTCAATGGCGAAGGGCATGTCGATTGCCATGCCTTGCATCGGGATGAGCAGCGTCGCGGCCACGAACTCGACTCCGGGCAGTCCCTCGACGCGCTCCATCGCCTGGCGAACGGTGTTCTCCACTTGAGCGGTGGTTTCGTAGCGCGCACCGGACAGTGCGGTTTGCATGGTGAGCACGTTGGTTGGATCCACTCCTGACTTTGCGGTCCGCAGGCCGGCGAAGGTACGGATCATGAGGGCTGCGCCCATGAGGAGGATGATCGCGACGGCGATCTCCCCGATCACCAACAGTCCTCGAATCCGGTTATGTTTGAGGCCCGTCCCAGAGCGGCTGCTGGATTCCTTGAGCGCGGAATTGACGTCGAGCCGCGAGACACGGATGGCCGGCAGCAATCCGAACAGAATGCCGGTGAGCAGCGTGATTGCGAACAGAAACGCGAGCGCCCTCCAATCCAGCAAACTGAGCGCGGCCGCGGGATGTTCGGGATCGTTCACGCGCGGGATGTTGCCTGGACTAAACGCGAGCAACATGCGAATACCGGCCGCGCCGAACGCCAGCCCGGCCGCGCCTCCGGCCATCGCCAATATCAGGCTTTCGGTGAGCAACTGCCGGACGATTCGTCCGCGGCTGGCGCCGACCGCCGTGCGGATGGCCATCTCCCGGTGCCGGCCGGCGGCCCGCGCGAGCAACAGATTCGCCACGTTCGCACAGGCCATCAACAGCACGAAAAGCACCGCGCCTCCCAGAATCAGTAGCGCCAGTTGGACCTCGCCGCCAATGGCGACGCGTAGGGGGACGACGTCCACCGTCTCGGATTTGTCGGTGAAGTCGGGATGCGACGCCCGGAATTGATCCGCGATCACCCTTAGCTCGGCCTGCGCGGAATCGATCGAAGCGCCGGGAGCAAGGCGTCCCGCGACAAAGTAAATGTTTCCCTGATTGTTGCTCGCCGGATCGAACTGCTCGGGAAAGTACAGATCGGTGGGCGGATCGGGCTGATACCATTCGGGAAGAACCCCCGCGACGGTGTAGGCCTGCGAGTTCAGCAGGATCGTCTTGCCCGCGATCTCGCGATCCGCGCCCAGGCGTTCCTTCCACAGGTTGTAAGTCAGGACGGCGAACCTGCCCGCGTTGGGAAGATCTTCCTGCGCCGAGAAGGTCCTGCCCAGCATCGGTTTCACGCCGAATACATCGAAGAACTCCGCGGTCGCGTGCATCGCGTTCACGGGATTCGGCCGATCCCCCGACCCGAGGTTCACGCCGACGCTGCCGAAATCGTAAGCCGCCATGGACTGGAACGCGTGGCTTTTCTTCCAAGCCATGAACTTTGGAACCGAAACCGAAGCCGAATCGCCGTTCGGGTAATGTCGCTGGACGCGCGTGATCCGCTCGGAATCGGGGAAGGGCAGCGGACGCAGCAGCACGCGATCAATCACCGAAAAAATCGCCGTATTTGCACCGATTCCCAGTGCCAATGCGAGGATCGCCACGATGGTGAATCCGGGACTCTTGATCAGAGTACGGATGGAGTGCCGGACGTCAGCGAGTGGATTCCACATGACTTCTATACGTATGCGCGTAGGAGGAAGTTCGCAAATGTTTAGCAGGACCGGTCGGATTAACCAGCTTTGCCAGCCAATCTGCTTCGCCAGCCAGTCCGAGAGGGTGGGCGCACGCACTGGCATTTACTACAATGAGGATCAGTTCATCGCGCCGGCGGAAGGAAAATGCGAAATGTCAGAGAGGACCGCGTCCGCAGTCGTGAAACGTGAGGGCGGCAACATTCCGTTCAACCGGCCTTACATCTGCGGCAAAGAGTTCGAGTATATCGCGCAGGCCATCGCACAAGGCCATATTTCGGGCGACGGACCGTTCTCGAAGAAATGCCAGGCACTGCTCGCGGAAATCATAGGATGCTCGCACGCCCTCCTCACTACGTCGTGCACCGACGCGCTGGAAATGGCGGCGCTTCTCCTCAACATTGGGCCGGGAGACGAGGTGATTGTTCCTTCATTCACGTTCGCTTCCACCGCCAACGCATTCGCGCTTCGCGGAGCCAGGATCGTTTTTGCCGATATTCGGCGCGATACCTTGAATCTCGATGAAAGCGCGCTCGACAGGCTCATTTCGGGCCGCACGCGGGCTATCGTGCCGGTCCACTATGCGGGCGTGGGCTGCGAAATGGATGTGATCCTGCGCAAGGCGGGGCAATGCGGCGTGGAAGTGGTCGAGGACAACGCGCACGGTCTTTTCGGCGCGTATAGGGGCCGCAAGCTGGGCACGTTCGGGGCGCTGGCGGCGTTGAGTTTTCACGAGACCAAGAACATCAGTTGCGGCGAAGGGGGCGCTCTGCTGATCAATGACGCTCGCTACTTGGAGCGAGCTGAGATACTTCGCGAAAAAGGGACGAACCGGAGCCGTTTTTTTCGCGGGCAGGTAGACAAATATACCTGGGTAGACATCGGATCGAGCTTTCTCCCTTCCGATCTTCTCTGCGCATTCTTATGGGCGCAACTCGAGGCTCGCGAACATATCCAGAGTGTGAGAAGTCGCGTGTGGTCCTATTACGCCGATCACCTTCGCCAGTGGGCAGCGTCTGGAAGTATTCGGTTGCCCTACGTGCCCGATGATTGCCGGCAGTCCTGCCACATGTTCTACATGACCCTGCCCACCGGCGATATGCGGGATGCTTTCATCGCGCACTTGAAAGCCCGCGGAATTCAGAGCGTATTTCACTACGTGCCGCTGCACCTTTCCGAGATGGGCCGGCGCATGGGAGGACACGAGGGGCAATGTCCGGTTACCGAGGAAATCAGCCCGCGGCTGATGCGGCTGCCGTTCTACAACGGACTATCGGAGTCCGATCAGGCTCGGATCGTGGAAGCTGTTCTGGAGTTCCGGACCTAGAGAGCCTCGTGGTCCCCAGTGGCCACGGTATTCTGGAAGTAAGCTTTGTTTGTCGAATGACCGGCATATTACGCGGTAAGCCCTTAAGCGAAGAAGTCATTCGCGACAGGAAGCAGCTCGCGACGCGTTTCTTGGCCGCGTTTCTGACTAAGATAAGATCGTTCGAGCGGAGACCAATGCAACGTCCAGCGAATTCCGGCTCCTGGCTCAGATCCGGGTTACTGCTCCCCATCGCGGCGCTTCTGCTTGTCTCGGGAATTCAGGTTCTATCGAGTCCGCCATGGATATTTACACCAGACGGCAACGATCAGTGGATCTATCATGGCTATTTCCTGCATCTCAAACATCACATTGCCGCATTTGATGGCTTGTATTACGGGACGCGGTTAGCTTGGATCCTGCCAGGGTATGTCGTCCATTCGCTGTTTCCCCTGCTCGTCGCAAACATAGTCTTACGCCTCCTTCTCTATTGGACGGCTGTCATCTCCGTATTTTTCTTCATAACCCGCTCTTATGAGGTCCGTTGTGGATTGATTTCAAGCTTGCTGTTGTGCGCGGCCCCGGACTTCCTGTCTGCCATTGGATGGGATTATGTCGATGGAGCCGGAATCGCCTGCGCGTTGCTCGGATTCGAAGAACTTGGCGCAGCCATTGCCCGCCAGAGCTTTCCTCGTGCCGCTGTGTTCCGCGCGGGAATGGCCGGCGTGGCATTCGCTGGGGCGGTTCATTCGAATATCTTCCTGCTCGTTCTAGCCGCACCGATTTTGCTATTTCTCGTGGGACGCGCCGGACGCAGAGCATTACCTCTAGCGATCTATACCTTATTGGGAAGTCTCCTGTTGACAACAGGTTTAGGCTTTTGCAGTTTAGCGCTCGGAGGTCAATTCCTGTTTTTCATGCCATCGCTAAATGCCGGTGCCGGGATTATGAAAGCGAACCCCGTTTACCTCGACCCGTCTATCTGGATATCGCAAGCTTGGTGGCTTGTTATCCCTTCTGCCATCTTTGTCGCAACTCTTGCGGCGATACCGCGTTGGATGATCACAACCGGCGATTCCTGGAGTAACAACAGTGGCAGATTTGTCGATACCGGTTGTGTGTTGGTCATGTCGTTCGTGCTTGTTGGCATGACTGTTCTGAAGAGTCCTGTCCTTCAACTGCCTTTCTATGCGAGTTATCTGGTCATTTTCATTCCATTCGGCGTTGGGGCGATGCTCGCCCGCCAATTGGATTCCTGGGATACTCGTGGTTTCGCCGCTCTTGGGGGGAGTTGTGGCCTGCTGGCTCTGCTGGTTGGAACCAATGCGGCGTCGTGGCTGCCGGCCCCGTTCATTCATGTGTACAAGAGCATCGAAACCTGGCCCAGCCTATCCCCTGCGATATTCGCCGGTGCCCTCTGCGCTGTCATCTTAGCTGCAGCTTACTTACCACTTCGTTCTATCGCCAAGGTCGCAATCATCCTTGTTGTCGGGATAGTCGTTCTTCACGTGGGGCACATCAGGTTGAGAGAGTCGGCCGGTGGAGAGGTCAGCCGCGATCTTTATTTGGATGTCGACCGGGCATCGCGAGAACTCGCTCGGCTCAGCGCTGACAAGCCACTGTGGTTCTGGTATTCATACGCCCCGGAGAAAGATCAACATTACACATCCGTCGCATTTACGTACTTGTGGGCGTACAGGCTGCTGGGGCGAAATTTGCCGGATGTCTCTGATTTGCGTTTCGACGCTATCAAACGGGGAGCCTATCTCGCAATAATGGAATCCGATGAGTCCGTGCTCGCACAGGCGATGACAGCCCTACAAGCTCACGGTCTTGCTCTTGAGCCTATAACCCGTCGCATCTCCGTTGTTGGCCGGAACCGGTATATCATTTCGCTTGTCCAAGTGACTGGCGTGGACGTTGCACCCAAAGTCTACAACCAGCCACCTGACAGGTTGACACTCAAGACCGGTGCAGAAGTGCTGAATTATGACTTGGCAGCCCTGGTTGCGCATTGCGAACACGCATTTTATGGCAAACCGATTTCGACTCCGGAAAGTACGCCTCCGGGAATCTTTCGAATCACCGACTCCAGGGATCATTTTGCGACAACGTTCCAAGCGTTAATAGACTTTGGTCCGATTTCCGCAGTTGAAATAACGGTCACCGATCAATCAGCAGGAAAAGAATATGGACCAGTCAACATGCTTTGCCAGGATCAGGATTACCGGACTCTCTATTCGAGTGGGACTCTTGGTGCGGGCCACGCTCGAACCCTAGTGGGCCTTCCGGCCGGCACGCGCGCCATTCGCATCGTATTTCTCGCGAACGATGAGGGCTACGTCCGGTTCCCGCAGCACGTGCAGTTGGAAGGCTTTCAGAGAGCCGCGAACTAAGACGTTCTCCCATCATCCCGGCGATTTCAGTTCGACTCCAATTCTGAATCACGAACGGCGCGGCTGCTAATCGTGTCGAATAGCGACATTTTGCTTGGCGAGCCGCCGTCGTGTTAGGCGCTAGAATTATACTTCGTATGTTCAGAGTACCCGCCATCGGGGGGCTCGACCCCACAGGTGCCGTTTGGCCGTGACCGAATGATTCTTCGCTTCCTGCACTGGGTTGCATCGCACGGCTGGGTGTACGACTGTATTCAGGTCGCCGCTGGCGGGAGACGGGTCTACGCCGAAGTGGCGGCTAGGATCCCGCGTGATCGGCCGAACGCGATCGTCTTGGACATCGGCGGCGGAACCGGCACGTTAGGATGCCGCCTGCCCTCCGAGTATCGCTACATCTGCCTCGATCTCGAAGAGCCGAAACTACGCACATTCCGCCGAAAGTTTCCTGGCGGAATGGGTTTGCTGGCGGATGCGGCACGATTGCCTCTGCCGGATGGCTCGATCGACATCGTAGTGTGCACAATGGTCGCACATCATCTACCGGAGGCTGTGCTCAAGGATGTCCTCACGGAGTGCCGGCGCGTCCTGCGAGCCGAGGGCCGTTTCGTTTTTGTCGACTGGCTCCGGCGTCCCGACCGACTTCCCAGCCGGATCTTGTGTGCTCTCGATCGTGGCGCGCATCCATACGTGCTGGAGAGCTTGCAGCCGCTTGTCGAGAAGCATTTCGAGATCGATCGTTCGGACCGTCTCACGATTTTTCACGAGTACCTGTTCATGGTGCTCCGAAACAAGCAACAGGTGAGAATTCAAGCTGAGCGTCAGGTAGTCTAGAAAGATCACATATGGACGTGTCCATAGTCGTTCCGGTCTTCAACAGCGAAGGCAGCCTCGCGCAATTGGTTGAGCGCCTGGAAGCTGTACTCTCAGTCAGTTCGACCGGCTATGAAGTGATTCTGGTAAACGACGGGAGCCGCGATCGGAGTTGGCAGCTCGTGCAGGAACTAGCGTCACGATACCGTTGGGTTACCGGCATCGACCTCATGAAGAACTATGGGCAGCACAATGCGCTGCTCTGCGGTATCCGCAAGGCGCGCCATCCCGTGATCGTCACTATTGACGACGACTTGCAGCATCCGCCTGAAGAGATTCCGAAGTTGCTCGCAAAATTGGATGAGGGCTTTGACGTGGTTTACGGTACACCGGAAAACGAGCGGCATGGACTCTGGCGTAACCTCGCTTCCACCGTCACCAAGTTCACTTTGCGGAAAGCGATGGGCGCTCGCACGGCCCAGAGCGTCAGCGCGTTTCGCGCCTTTCGAACATCTCTGCGGCCCTCGTTTGAGAACTACCGTGGAGCTTTCGTTTCCATCGATTGCCTGTTGACCTGGGGCACATCGCATTTCGCCGCGGTGGTTGTGAGGCACGATCCGCGCGGAATCGGTGTCTCGAACTACACCTTTCGTAAGCTTCTGATTCATTCGCTGAACATGATGACCGGCTTCAGCACGTTACCGCTGCAAATCGCCACTTACGTGGGTTTCGCGTTTACCTTGGTGGGGTTTCTGGTGCTGGCGTACGTCGTCGGACGGTTCTTTTGGAGTGGGGGGAGCGTTCCAGGGTTTCCGTTTCTAGCCAGCACTATTGCGATTTTTTCCGGTGCGCAGTTGTTCGCACTCGGCATCATCGGCGAATACCTGGCTCGCATGTACGTCAGGACCTCGGAGCAGCCGGCTTACGTCGTGCGCGAGACCCGGGCGAATACCGCGGCCTGAATTGGGTCGGGCGACCCTTCCCTCTGGTCGGAACCTGAGCATCCCAAGCAGATGGTTGAGCGAAAGCACCCGTTGCTATGAGCACCTCGTGATCCGCGCTAGAATCTAGAGACTGGAGAACCGCACATGAATCGCTACTTTTCACAAGTCTTGCTGGCCGCCTTCGCCGTCTCCGCACTGCATGCTCAGGACGCGCTGGTTGGGCCGGTCAAGCAGTCCTATACTTCGGTGAAGAACAACCTGTTGAAGGCCGCCGACAAAATGCCCGACGAAAACTATTCGTTCAAGCCCACGCCCGAGGTCCAGACTTGGGGACAGCGCGTGGCCCACATGGCCGATTCGAACATCGGCACCTGCGCACGGCTCAAGGGTGAGCAGAAGAGTGTGGGCGCGGCATCCAAGACCAGCAAAGCGGATCTGGTCGCGGCGCTCAAAGAGTCATTCGCGTACTGCGATGCGGTCTTCGATGCGGCCACCGACGCCGACGCCGTGCAAATGGTTAACGCGGGACGCGGAGGGCAGCGGTCGAAAATCTCGGTTCTGTGGGGCTTGGTCGCGCACGATAACGAGGTCTATGGCGCCATGGGCGTGTATCTGCGGCTGAAAGGAATCGTGCCCCCCTCGTCCGAAGCGATGGCCGGGCGTTAGTCCGGATTCGCGGCGCCGTTTGGCGGGTTCGGCCCAACTGGTTGAGCCCGGCCTCCCCGCGCAAGATTGATTGGGATGAGCCCCAGTCAGCGTTCCGGTGATCGCTGCGGAAACACTTTCGTCTCCGTTCGAGTGATCTCGAACCGCACCCGCCATTCCTGCGGGCTGTTCCCTGGCGCAAACCGCCATTTGCGGACCGCTTCCAGCGCCATCCTCCCCAGATACCGCGAGCCCGTCGGTTGCAGCGATGCATCCGTCACGTCGCCGGACGGATTCACTGTTGCTCGGATCACAATCACTACCGTGCCACGAATGGTTCCTCGGGCCCGCTCGGAGATGTCGGGGAGCACCTGCAGCGCAATCTGCTCCGGCGAGCCAATTGCTGGTTGTGACGGAGCTGCATGGACCGGCGCGGAGGTCTTGCCTGCCGCTGACAGCCGTTGTTTAGGGAGCGTTGTTGCGGGACTGGCGATCGGAGCCGGCGTTTCCGAGGACGGCTGCGGCGCGGCGGAAGTCGAGCCGGCCGTCCGATGACTCAGAAGACTTCCCACCGTGGCCACCGCCACCAACATCAATGCGAACAGGATTGCGTAATACGTCAGCTTCGGCCTTCGTGCCCTGGATCGCGAGACGCGCGTTGCGGGCGCCTGGGTTACCGAACGTGCGCTTTGCGCCGGAATCGGCGCGGAACTTTGCTCGCCACCCGGTCGCGATGGAAGCCAACGCTCAAGGTACGCCGCCGACCACTGAACCCGGCCATCTTGCCCGCTGCAATTTCGAACGATTTCCTGAAAAGCCCGGGGAAGACTGCCAATTTGGTTGGTTTCTGAGCCGCCCTTCGAGAAGATCGCCGCGTGCTGGGTCAGCACCTGTACGGTGGTTGCGGCCACGGCCCGCATGTCCGCCGGCGCGTCCCCAACCGATACTGAATCGCTCGAGAGCTTGAGCGTATCGTTCACCGCGAAGATATTTGATGGCCTCAGACGCCCGTGGGCCAATCCCTGGCGATGTAGGAACAGCAACGCCTCCGCGACCGGATGAAGCATTTCGAGGGTTTCGTCCGCTGTCAGGGCGCGCTCCCGTAGAACCGCCCCCAGATTCTCGTCGGCGTACTCCATCACCACGTATGCCACCGATAGGCCGGCTTTCGCCCACGTTCCCGTTCTTACGATCTTGATTAAGTGCGGATTGTCGAGCGCCTGAGCCCGGGTCCAGCGTTCGATCAGTTCTTCCGCTTGCACACCCGCGGCAGGAATCAGCTTAATCGCGGCGCAACCTGAGGCGAGCCGGGTGCGAAAGACCGCGCTTCTTTCACCGTTTCCTAGAAAATGCTCCAGCGGGAACTCGCCACCGGCAAGGTCACCTTCCCACTGCTTCCAGTCTGGCGTTTGTCTGACGGCAACGCTCATCAGGGTCCTAAGCTCTTCAGCTCTACTCCCGCCCGATTATAGCGCTCCATGACGCCGTCCGCAGAAGGAGTCCCTTCCCCGACGTGCAGTAAGGCAGCCCGTGGAGAAGAGGCGCTCAAATGTAAGCTTCCGCACCGTGGCTTTGGGCCAGCTTATGACGCCCGCTTATGAAACCATGTAGCGCTGCTACAATCCAGTCAGGCTTGCAGTCATGCAGTATTTGTCGTTGCGACGCTCCCCAATTCCCGGAGTCCTCTTGGCCCTTCTCGGTTTCAGCCTTCCCGCATTTCCCGCTACGACGGCGATTATCATCGGCTTCGTCGGCGGTTTCGTCAAGCAGACTAACTCCGTTCATTCCGAGGTCCAGCTCGCCACCCGTCTACAGACCGACTACGGTTCTGGCATCCGGGTAAGGATGTTCGAGAATCGCCACGGACGGCAAGCCCTCCAGGAGATTCTGCGGCTGCTCGACTCGAATCACGACGGAGTGCTGTCGGCCCAGGAGAAGCTCGACGCCCGCATCTCGATTTACGGGCACAGTTGGGGCGCTTCGGAAACCGTCACGCTGGCCCGAGTCCTCGGAGGCGAGGGAATACCCGTGTCGCTCATCGTGCTCGTGGACAGCGTGCGGAAGCCCGGAGAGAACAACAGGACGATTCCGGCGAATGTCGCCGAAGCCGTTAATTTCTATCAGACAAGCGGCTTGCTCCACGGTAGTGCGGAGATTCGCGCCGCCGATGCCTCGCGCACCGAGATCCTAGGAAATTTTCAGGTCGACTACCGGACCAACAAAATCGATTGTGAAGGATATCGGTGGTATGCACGGATGTTTATGAAGCCCCACATCGAGATTGAATCCGACCCTAGCGTCTGGGGGCGGGTCGAATCTCTGATCCGGTCGAAACTCCCTCCTTTGGCGGGTGCCAAGTAGACACGATTTCGCGGACGGCCGTCGCTTCGACGGCGTGCTGCGCCAGCTTCACAACGTCGACGCGTCAAAATGTAAACTTGATCGCAACCTGCATCAGCCGAGGCGCCGCCGCATTCACGACTTGGCCGAATAGCGTCGTCGTGATGCCGGCGTCCACCGCCGCCGGACCGAAGAACTGCGTGTGGTTGAAGGTGTTGAATGTCTCCAGCCGGAGTTGCAGAGCTTTCGATTCACTAAGACGGATCGACTTGAGCAGAGCCAGATCGAAATTCAAGGTGCCCGGCCCATGGAAAAAGCGGCGCGACGCGCTGCCCGGAGTCCCTAACGCATTTAGACTGAATGCCGACACGTTGAAGTAAGGCAGTCCGTTGCGGGGATTTCCGTTGAGCTCCAGAGGGCCGCCGTTATAATCGGGCAGATCCAGGCTGTGGTTGTTCACGCCGTTGGGGATGCTGCCTAAAAGCGAATTGTCACCGTCGGCGTGCAACGTCACTGGGAACCCGCTGCTCGCGCGAGTAATTCCGGAAAGCGACCAGCCATCCGCCCATCCTTTGGCGTGCGGGAACAAACGTTCCACCGGAAGCTGATACTGATAGGTAGCCACCAGATTCTGAGTCAAATCCCACGCCGAAAGCGCCCGCGTCAGACCGAAGTTGAACGGATTTATCGGATCCGCAAGGCTGGACGATTGGTCGATGGATTTGCTGTACGTGTAAGACACCATCACATTCACGCGACGGCCCGAGCGCCGCAGGCTGGCTTCCAATGCGTTGTAGCTGGAGTTACCCATGCTCGCCAGGTAACTGTCATTCTGGTAATTCGGCCCCAGCCCGACGCGCGTTCCCTGGATGGTTTGGCCGGCCGCGGTGACGTACGTGCTGTCCTCGCCAAAGGGACCGCAGGTAGGCGAACCAGGCGCCACCGCGCTTGGTTTACTCAGTGCCAGGCACAAGGCCGGGTTTCCGGGATTGGCCGAAACCACCACCAGCAGATGATGCGCTTGCGACCCCACATAGCTCACGCTCAGGACTGTGTTGGCGGCCAGCTCACGCTCGATGGAAAAGAAGTAGTTCTCGTTATAAGGATAGGTGTTGGACGGCGGAGGTGCGTCCATCCCCGCCTGCGGCAGAAACGGGGCGAAATTGATGTTCGGATTGGGATTGTTGACGGTGGCGTTGAGCGGTGGGAACGTGAGCGGAAACGGATTCACGTGGACGGTCCCATCCGACGCATTGACGAATGGCGTCGCAAACAGCGGGCGTCCCGAACTCGTGTAGCTCAAGCCGTAGGGGGGCTGCGGCTCGTCGATGCCGATGGTGTTGCCTTGTATCACCGAATAGAAGATGCCATACCCGGCGCGGATGCTGGTTTTCCCCGGCCCTCCGAGAATTTCGCTGAGTGGACCGGTGGATGTACTGGGCGAATAAGCGATGCCGACTCGCGGAGCGAACCGATTGCCCAGGGGAACCAGTGTGTTCGGAACGCCGGGATCGGTCGGATAGACCAAGCTGGTAGGAGCGGTCGGGTAGACCTTGGATTGTTCTCCCGGAATGAAAGTCGGTATCTGGTTGTATTTCTCCGACCAATACTCCATCAGATCCCAACGGACTCCGATGTTCACCGTGAGATTGGATCTCACGCGCCAGCTATCTTCGAGGAACGACCCGGCGTATTTGTGACGGCCATAGTAGGCTTCGGAATCCGCCTGATTGTAGTTGCTTGCCACGCCGATCAGGAAGTCCGCAAAGTCCGAACCGGTCTCCGATCCGGTAAACAGGAACGATCCGTTGAAGGTAGCGTTCGGATTCACGTTGACCTGCTCATAACTGAATTGACCGCCAAGCTTCAAGGTGTGAGTGCCCCACACCCTTGAGAAATGATCGATCGCCGCGAAGGTGTTGTTGGCCTGCTTCAGATTCGTAATCGGCGTGCCGATCGTGAAGGCATTGAACACGACGTTTTCGACACCCTCGATCGACGGCGCCAATGGCACGATCCCCGGCGTTCCCACGCCGGTAACGAATCCCTGAGAAGCCAGGCTCGGGCCGACGCCGCCCGAGGGCTCGCCTAAATTGGCCGAATTTCGCATAACACTGAGGCGCAGCTCGTTCACCATCGACGCTCCGAACGTTCTGATCTGCGCCAGGGTAAGCAACTGCGCGCGGCCCCGGTTCAGCGCGTTGAATCCGGGGACGCTGGCGCCCCCTTGCTGGCGTGGATAGGGATTGTTCAGTGTGTCATCGTCGAAATAGTAGTACGCGGAAAGGAGCCCAAAGCGTTGACTGCTGCCGTCCACGCGGAAGCTGTCTTTGTCGTCACGGAGCGTCTGGCCGTTGGAAGCGGTGGAGAAGGTCGAGCCGCCCACATTGGGAGCCGGTATGTATTGCAGCAGATGCAGAGCCGGAGCCGACCACGCCCGCATCGGGATTACGGCATTCGGGAAAACGCATTGGGAGGGCGAGGAGCATCCTGAAAAATAATAAGGTTCGCCCGCGGAAACCTCGTAATCGAGTTCCTTCGTCAGCAGATTCGCTAGGTTGGGACCGCTGACCTGGCCGGTGAGTGAAGCCGCCTGGTCCGCGAGATTGCCGGCGCGGTCGGCCAGGGACGGAACCGAAATCAGTCCGGTGTCGATACCCTGGCTTTGCCGGGTTCCCTGATAGTCGCCGAAAAAGAAGATCTGGTTCTGTTTGACCGGTCCGCCCAGAGTTCCACCGAACTGGTTCTGACGATAAAAACTCCGCTCCGGCGAAAAAAAGTTGCGCGCATCCAAATCCGTGTTTCGCAGAAACTCGAATCCGTTGCCGTGGACCTGATTGGTCCCCGATTTGGTCACCACGTTCACTACGCCGCCGCTGTAGTTGCCGTACTCGGCGTCGAAATTGTTGGTCAGAATCCGGAACTCGGCGATGGAATCCAGGTTGGGAACCACCAGCGTCCCGCCATTCATCAGTTCCTTGACGTCGCCTCCGTTCACCATGAACCCGTTCGCATCCTCGCGCTGTCCGTTGATGGACTGGTTGCCGGCGTTCAAACCGCCGGACGGAGCAATGGCCGTCGTAACACCGGCCATCACGATGGAATCGGCCTGCTGGGTGGTTGACGGGACGATGCCCGGCTGTAGCGCCATCAAGTCCGTATAGCTGCGTCCGTTCAGCGCCACCGCTGTCATCGATGTGCTGGTGACCACTTCACCCATCTGCGTACTGGCAGTCTCCACGCGAACTTCGTTCTCGGCAACCGTGATCGACTCAACCCGCTGCGCCACTTCGAGCGTCAAATCCACCTGGAGCGCGCTGTCGATGTCGACCACCAAGCCGGTACGATTTTGCGGCTTGAATCCGTCAGCGGTAACCTCCAGGTTGTAGCGCCCGACCGGCAGACTCGGGAAAGTGTAGTTTCCCTTGCCGTCGCTGGTGGTCTTCGTCTGGATTCCTTGGTTGGCGTGAGTCAGCGCGAGCTTCGCGCCCGGAACTACCGCGCCGCTCTGATCCTTGATAGTGCCCGCGATGCTACCGGTGGTCCCCGCCGAGGCCGCCGTCACAAAAAGAACCGCCGTGAGCAGCCAAGGTATCCACGGGAATCCGGTGCGCGCTGGTGTCATCTCCGCTGTTTCCGTAGCCATGGTTCGCAATCCGTGAGTCTCATTAGGCCGACTGTGCTGCGAAGTTCACTTTTGGGTGGTGGGTCAGTTTGATCAAATTGCCCTCGCCCACACGTCATCCCGAGCGGCAGCGAGGGATCTGCTTTTCGGAAGCGGGCCAATTGTTTCAAACTGACCCACTACCCGCTTTTGTGATTCCGCACATACGATCCTTCAACACGTGCTACGAATTCGGCACAGGATTCGGATTGGAAATTGCCTCGACACGGGCCCCCTCTCTCAAACTTAACGGCTCATTAAATCCCGCGATAGTTATCTTTTGGCTATTTCTACTGTGCACGTCGCGCTCCACTCGACACTCCGCTGTAGAATCGGAGAGGGAAGCTTGTGATTCGACGCATCTTGCAGTGGAACGCGAGGACGGTGCTCATCCGCGCCGCCATCCTCATCGCGGTCATTGCGATTGCCGACTGGCGCATCGCCTTCGACGCGACTCTCGGATTCCTCTACATGTTCCCCATCGTTTTGCTCGGGACGGTCTTGGGTTGGTGGCAACTGGTGGCCGCCGCCTTGTTCTGCACCTTTCTTTCGGATCGGCTGGACCCGTTTCCGATGGAATACGAAATCCCTCGCGACATTCTGGTTTTCCTGGTCCTCACCATCGCCGGATTTCTCGCCCGCGATCTGGCCAAGGGATTCCGCCGCGAGATGGCGAGTCTCGCCAGCGTCGAGAAGGAAGTCGTCGCCCGGCGTGCAGCCGAAGAGCAGTTGGAATTTCTGATTCAAAGCAGCCCCGCTGCGGTCCTCACCATGACCGCCGACGGAGAGATTCTGCTTGCCAATCCGGCGGCGCATCGCCTGTTCGGAGTGCTTGGCGGGTCGCTTGCTGGCAGGAGGATTACGCGCTACGTTCCGGCTCTCGGATCGGTGCCGTCCATCGGGCGCGGTTCTCCGAGTTTTCGCACGGAAATGCAAACTCGTGGCCAGCGCGAAAGCGGAGAAGTGTTTCTGGCCGACGTCTTCTTCTCCACTTACTCAACCGCTGCCGGACCCCGGCTCGCGGCCCTGCTGGTGGATGCGTCCGAACAGTTGCGCGAGCGCGAAGAGTCGAGCCTCCAGCAATTGCTCGCGGGCTCGCGGATTCTGGTCGCCGCCGTCTCGCATGAGGTTCGAAACGTCTGCGGCGCCATCGGCATGATGCATGAGAATCTGGCACGCAACGGAGCATTGACCGGCAATCAGGACTTCGAGGCCCTCGGCTCTCTGGTCGAGACGCTCTCGAAGATCGCCTCGCTCGAATTGAAGCAAAGCACCAGCACGTCGGAGCCGAGCCGTGTCGACCTCCGCGAAATTCTCGCCGATCTGAGAATCGTCCTTGAGCCGTATTGCGAGGAATCCGATATCCAGCTTCGTTGGGAAATTCCGGATGATCTGCCGCTGGTCCAGGCCGATCGTCACAGCCTGTTTCAGGTGCTATTGAATCTGACCAAGAACAGCCAACGCGCGCTCGAATCGGCGTCGCGCAAAGTCATCGAAATCGCAGTCTCGGCGCGCAAGGAAGGCGTTTCGCTCCGCATCACCGACAGCGGCCCCGGCATCCCCACAGGGAAGAAGCTTTTTCAACCCCTTCAAAAGGGTGCCGACGCGACCGGCCTCGGCCTGTACCTGTCGCGCGCCTTCATGCGATCGTTTCGCGGCGATCTTCGTCACGAACCCAGTCATGACCCAAGCGAGGCCGGATGCTGCTTCGTCCTGGACCTGGTGGCGGCCTCTGCAACAGACGAGCAAGGCGCCGTCGAAGATCTTCCATTAGTGGTCGCACATGCACCCGATACGACTCTTACTGCTTGACGACCACATCCTGTTTCGCGAAGGTCTGAGCCGTCTGCTGGTTTCAGAGCCCGATTTCGAAACCGTCGCGCAGTGCGGCACACCGGCCGAGGCGCTGGAAACACTCTCTCATTCCGCCGTCGATATCGTGCTGCTGGATTTCGATCTCGAAGATGACACCGGCACTCGATTCATCACCGCGGCGAAGACCGCCGGCTATCGCGGCAAGATCCTGATGGTAACGGCGGGAATGAATGCGCTCGATTCGTCGCACGCCTGGAACCTGGGCATTTCTGGAATCTTTCTGAAACACAGCTCACCGGCCACGCTGCTTCTAGCGATCAGGACGGTTGCCGCGGGCGACGTGTGGATCGATCAAAAGGCAAATCACCCGGCGCCGCTTACCGTCACCCGCCCCGGCGCGAAAAGCTCGGCCGCCGCGCTGACGCCGCGAGAACAGCATGTGCTCCGCAGTGTTTTCGAAGGGTTGTCGAACAAGGAGATCGCTTACGAAATCGGAGTGTCGCTCAGTTCGGTGAAGGCGACGCTACAGCAACTGTTCGAAAAGACCGGCGTCCGAACCCGCAGCCAGTTGGTGCGCATCGCTATTGAACGATCGCTAGAGACAGAGAAGGAACGCTGAACGGTCTTTGGACTTTACGAGCCGCGACCCTTACGAGCCGCGACCGTTACGAGCCGCGACCAGAGGGAGCGGTTACAAAACAATTCCCTCGGAACCGCGACCCTTACGAGCCGCGACCAGAGGGAGCGGTTATAAAACAATTCCTTCGGAACCGCGACCGTAAGGGAGCGGCAAAGGGACTTCAGAACCGCGACCGTAAGGGAGCGGCACTGCGAGCTTGGGCGCCAGGCACTCGAGATCAGTGAATCGTCCGCGTCTTCCGATTCATGTAATCCATCAGCAAATATTGCCCCAGCGTATACGGCGTCGTGAAATACGCCTTCCCTCGGCACAATTCCGTGACCTTCTGGATAAAGTTCACCAGCCCGTAATCGCTCGCGAGCATGAACGTGTTGATCAGAATCCCTTGACGCTTGCAGCGGCTCACCTCTTCAAGCGTCCGGCTGATCACCAGCGGATCCAGGCCGAACGCGTTGCGATACACCCGCCCGTCGTCAAGCGTCAACGCGCTCGGCTTCCCATCAGTGATCATGATGATCTGCTTCATGTCCTTGCGCTCTTGCGCGAGCAAGCGCTGCGCCAGGATCAGCCCTTCGCGCGTGTTGGTGTAATACGGACCCACTTGAACCCTCGCCAATTCCTCCATGCGAACCTCTTCGGCCGAATCGTGAAACAGAACGCAGCGCAGCGTGTCACCCGGATATTGCGTGCGAATCAGATGCGCCAGCGCCAGTGCCACTTTCTTAGCCGGGGTGAAGCGATCCTCGCCATACAGAATCATGCTGTGGCTGCAATCCAGCATCAGTACCGTCGCGCAGGAGCTTTGATATTCGGCCTGATGGACGTATAAATCCTCGTATTCCAGGTTCAGCGGCAACTTCACGCCCTCCCGCCGCAGCGCGGAAAATAAAGTGGCGCCGATGTCCAGATTCAGCGTATCGCCGAACTCGTAGCGTTTCGCCGCTCCGCTCGATTCGACCCCGGTCGCCATGTCGCGCGTGTCGTGCGCGCCGAAACTCGCGTGACCCAGCGAGCCGAGCAAATCCTTCAGCGTCTTGAAGCCGAGGAAATCGATGCTCTTGTCGGTCACCTTTACTTCGACGCGACTCTCCGCTTTTCCGGCGCCGCCCGCCGGCTGCTCCGTGTTGATGTAGCCCTCATCCACCAGCTTCTGCACCATCCGGCTCAGCAACTGATCCAGCTGCTCCTCGCTCATGTTTTCGAGCTGCTGGCGAATCTGCTCGGCGCGGTCCTTATCGAAAAGTTCGCCGCGCGCGAGGGCCTGCTCGATGGCGCGCTTCAAATCTTCCAGCGAATGCTGGTTCCACTCGCTGAACTGCATGTACGGATTCTGAAAGCCGCTCTCGAGGAAAAAATCCGACAGCGCCTTCATCAGATCCTCGGCGCTCAAGCCGAAATCGTCGCCCGTGAAACGGGAATAGCGGACTGATTTCATTGATAGTGTCTTTTGGCGGCTTTGGCTTTCGGATCGTCCCCGCCTGACTCGCGCGACTCGCGGCGTCGCGGCTCGGCCGTGAATCCGGCCTCTTCATTGCGGCTGATGCGGCGATGCGCGTACAAGCCTTCCAGAATAAATTCCGCCGCTCCCGCTCGAATTGCGTCCGGCTCGCTCACGCCTAGCCCCAGAGGCTTGGTCTTTTCCATCAGGCCCTGAATGCGGCTCAGCTCCTTCACCATCTCTTCCGATGTCGCGGTTTCGTCCAGCTTCAACGATCCGCCCAGTTCGAACCACGTGACCACCTGCGACAGGTTCTCTTCCTCGAAATACGACGTGAACACCTTCCCCACCGCCAGGCGGATCAGCTCGCGCGCCACCGTATCGCCGCCCTTCATCTCGCCTTCGTATTCGAGCTCGAGTTTTCCGGTGATGGACGGTAGCGCGGCGTAAACATCCAGCACCCGCGGCGCCGCGATCGATTCTCCCGCCAGCAGCGCCCGGCGCTCCGCATTTGACGCGACGTTCTCCAGCACGGAAATGGGTAGCCGCTGGCTCACGCCGGATCGTTTGTCGACCTTCTTATCGTCACGCGCGGAAAACGCGAGCTGTTCCACCACTTCGCGAATGTAATCCGGCACGCGCAGCTCCAGGCCCGCGCGATGCGCACCGTGGCGATCGGTCCACGCTTCCTGGCGCGTGATTTCGAGACCATGCTCCACCGTCGCGGGATAGTGCGTACGAATCTCACTGCCGATGCGATCCTTCAGCGGCGTGATGATCTTGCCGCGCGCCGTGTAATCTTCCGGATTCGCCGTGAACACCAGCAGCAGATCCAGCGGCAGCCGCACCGGATATCCTTTGATCTGCACGTCGCCTTCCTGCATGATGTTGAACAGGCTCACCTGAATTTTGCCGGCCAGGTCGGGCAGTTCATTGATCCCGAAAATCCCGCGATTGGCGCGTGGCAGCAGGCCGTAGTGAACCGTCAGCTCGTCGGAAATATTGTGACCGGTGCGCGCCGCCTTGATCGGATCGATATCGCCGATCATGTCGGCCACGGTGACATCCGGCGTCGCCAGCTTTTCCACGTAGCGATGCTCTCGATCCAGCCACGCGATCGGCGCGTCGTCGCCCTTCACTTCAATCAGGTCGCGGCAGGCGCGGCAGATCGGGGCAAAAGGATTATCGCGAATCTCGCACCCGGCCACATACGGCATTCGCTCGTCCAGCAGGCTCGTCAGCATGCGGATCAATCTGGTCTTGGCCTGCCCGCGCAGCCCCAGAAGAATAAAGTTGTGGCGCGATAGCACCGCGTTCACTACCTGCGGCACCACCGTGTCCTCATACCCGACGATGCCGGGAAACACCGGCTCCCGCCGCTGGAGTTTGCAGATCAGGTTGTCGCGCAGTTCATCTTTAACCGTTCGCAACAATCGCTGCTCATAATCTTTGTAGGTTCGAAGTTCTCCGAGGGTTTGAGGAAGGCCGGAAGAAAGTTTCATTGACCGCTACGTCCTAAACGCGATTGTAGCAATTTGCTATCCTCAACCATTCACCCAAACTTCATGGCGACGCCCGACCAACCACAGCGCGAGCTTCCCGATGTCGAATTCCGGCGCTTCTGGCAGCGCCTGCAATCGATGGGCCTGAACGCCTACGAAGCGCGATCCTATCTGGTGCTGGTCGGCCATTCGCGATTCAAGGCTCTGGAGCTGGCCGCGCGCGCGCATGTCCCGCGCCAGAAAATCTACGAAGTGCTCGACAGCCTGGTCGAAAAAGGATTCGCGCAGGTCATCCAGGAAAAGACGAAACTGTTTTCCGCCGTCTCGCCGAACCAGGCCATCCCCAGTTATCTCGCGCGCCGCCAGCAGGCGCTTGAACAGCAGTTGAATGATCAGGCGCACGCCGCGCAGGGGATGGTGGACGAACTGATGGCCGCCTATTCGGAAGGCCAGGGCGGGCGAGGCACGCTGGATTATTTGCGCATCGTTAGCGAGCCGGGCCAGATCGCCGGCCATTTTCGACGCATGCTCGCGGACGCGTCGTCGGAATATCTGGAATTTTCGCGGCCGCCCTACGCCGTAGATCCCCTCGATGCCGAGCTGGTGATTCTGGCGCGCGAACGCAACCTGAGCTGCCGCGTGATCGTGGAGCAGGGAACTCTTGACGCCGTGCACCAGCAGTTTCTGGACGATTACCGCGCCGCCGGAGTGGAGGTGCGTGGCATCGAAAAAGTCCCCATGAAGATGGCCGTGTTCGACGGACGTCAGGGATTGATCGCGCTGCTCGATCCGGTGATCACCAAGCCATCCTGGACTTCAGTGATTTTCGATCACGCCGGAATGGCCGAAGCGATGCGCGGATTGTTCGAGGATTACTGGCGCCGCGCGACGTAACCGAGCCGCGACTTACGAGCCGCGGCTAAGCTGCGCTTGCGCCAAGGGAGCGGTTATAAGAACTGTTTTCCTCGTGATGTCCCCGGCAGACCATAACGCCCGGAAATCTCATCCACGAAATCCCGATGTGGCGCACGCTTTAGCGTGCAGCCGTGAACTTTAGTTCACCGTCTTTTCTTACAGAACCGCGACCGTAAGGGAGCGTTTCAGCACCCTCTTTAGCGTGCAGCGGTGAACTTTAGTTCACCGTCTTTTCTTACAGAACCGCGACCGTAAAGGAGCGTTTTTCAGCACCCTCTTTAGCGTGCAGCGGTGAACTTTAGTTCACCGTCTTTTCTTACAGAACCGCGACCGTAAGGGAGCGTTTTTCAGCACCCTCTTTAGCGTGCTGTGTCGACACTCATAACAGGAAATTGCTTTCAAAAACATCAATTTTCTTATTCGCGTTCATTCACGTTCATTAACGGCCAATCTCTTTGCCGCCGGCAACCCATACCGCCCCGGTATCTGCCCCACGAAATCCTCCCACGAAACAAACAACTCGGCTTCGAGACCAGCCTCGCGCGCACCCTGAATGTTCTCGATCCGATCGTCCAGAAACAAAGCTTCGCCCGGCCGCACTCCAAGCCCGCGAACGGCATCGTCATAAATCTCCCGCTGCGGCTTCACCAACGACAATTCATACGAAAACGTGACGTGATCGAAATGGTTCAGGAATCCGTCGGTCTCCCGCAGCCGCTCCCCCAGCGGACGCGGCAGGTTCGAAAGAATGCCGGTCCGGATTCCGCTCGCGCGCAGATGGTCGATCCAGGCGAACACACGATCGTCGTACCGGCTCCAGAATTCGATTTCGCGCCCGATCATGCGCGCGATCAAATCGTCGTCGAAGCTCGCGCCTGCGTTGCGAGCCACGCCCCGCCAGTAGTCGCGAGCGTCCTGGCCCCCGTCGTAGGCCGTCCGATCCTTCCACATGGCTTTCAGAAACGCCCCATATTCGACGCCGCAGTGCTCGGCCGCCCTGGCGATCGTCTCCCGCTCGGGATGGAAACACAGCACGCCGCCGAAATCGAAAATAACCGCTCTAATATTCATTTGGACTGTCGTCCTATGACGACTGCGAATGAACCATGGAACACACCCACCTGTCCTGTTTTCTTGTTCGCGTGAATTCGCGTTCATTCGCGGCTGAAATCTCCGGTCGGCAGCCGCCGCTATCTCCCGCCGGCCGCGCCGTCCGCCACCGCCGGATCGCGACGCGTGCGGATCTCGCGGACCGCGTAAATTCTGCGGCCCTGGCTTTCGAAATACGTGCGCGTGAGCACTTCACCCAGCAGCCCCGTGCAGAAAAGGATGACGCCCGTCACCAGCGCGAGCGCCCCCAGCAGCATCAGCGGACCGTGTTCCTGAATAATATCCTGACCGGTCCAGAGCTTTTCCGCGCCGACGAACGTGAGAATCGCGCCGCCCGCGCCCGCGCTCACCAGACCCCACTTGCCGAAAAAATGCATCGGCCGCGTGAAATATTTCAGCAGGAACCAGATGGTGAAAATGTCGAACAGCACGCGAAACGTGCGGCCCAGCCCATAATGCGATCCGCCGCTCGCGCGCTGCATATTGCGGATGGGCACTTCGGCGATGCGCGCGCCATACAGCGCCGCCAGCGCCGGAATGAAGCGGTGCAAGTCGCCGTACAGGTTGATGTCCTTGAGAATTTCCGCGCGATACGCCTTGAAAGTGGTGCCGAAATCGCGCAGCTCGACATGCGACACTTTCGCCATCAGCCAGTTCGCGATGCGCGACGGAAACTTTCGCGTCACCGCGTTGTCCAGCCGGTTCTTACGCCAGCCGCTGGCGATATCGTAGCCCTCTTCGATTTTTTCAAGCAGCGCCGGAATGTCTTCGGGCGCGTGTTGCAGATCGCCGTCCAGCGAAATGATCACGCTGCCCTGCGCCTCGTCGAAACCCGCGGCCAGCGCGGCCGTCTGTCCAAAATTCCGCCGCAGCCGGATCACTTTCAATCGTGGATCGGTCTCCACCAGGTTCGCCAGCAGATCGAAGCTACGATCGGTCGACGCGTCGTCGATGAAGATGATCTCGTAAGGTTTGCGGATGCGTTCCAGCACCGCCGTCAGGCGGTCGTAAAGCGGCAGAATGGACGGCTCCTCGTTGTGAATCGGAACGACCACGGAAAGCTGCATCTGTTTCTCTAAGGATATCAGTTCACGCTTTGCCGCCGGATTGTTTCTCTTGTGGGGCAGGCGATCTTGTCGCCTGCCGGTTCTTAACAGGCCCCGTGCGCTTCTTGGGATCCTTTCCCGGCAAATTCTCCGGATTCTCATGCACCCGCGCACGAAACCCCGCGTTCCATCCCGCGGCCAGCGACACCGTGCCGTCGCCGTATTTATCCCGCATGCGATCCACCGCCTCCAGCGTCTTGCGCCAGCGCTCCGTCTTCGCTTCATCGAGCAAACTGGTTTGACCCTCGCCCGATTCGAGCGATTGCGCGTATACTCCCAGCAGACGGATGGGCTTTCCGCTCCACGCTTTGTGAAAAAGCTGGCGCGCCGCGTCGGCGATCTGAAGATCGATCTGGCTCGCGTGATCCAGCGTCCGTGCCCGCGTGAACGTTGAAAAATCCGAATAGCGCAGTTTGATCTGCACCGTCCGCGCGTACAGCCGGTGATCACGCAACCTCCGCGCCACCATTTCTGACAGCCGCACCAGCATCGCGTCCAGCGTCGCCGCGTCGGCCGTGTCCACCATAAACGTATTCTCGTGGCTAATCGATTTCGGATCGCCGCCGCCCGTCGCGACGTCGGAGATTTCCTCGTCGAACCAGCCACCCGCGTCCTCGCCGCGAGCTTTGCCCGCCAGCGCGAGCCCCCATTTTCCAAAGCGTTCTTCGAGGAACGCGTCTTCGAGCGAAGTCAGATCGCGCACCTTGCGGATTCCGCACGCGTGCAGATTGCCCTCGGTTACTTTGCCGACGCCTGGAATCTTGCGCACCTCCAGCGGCCCCAGAAATCGCGCCTCCTGCCCCGGCACGATCCACAAAACGCCGTGCGGCTTGGCCTGGTCCGAGGCGATTTTCGCGACCAGTCTCGAACTCGCCGCGCCAATCGAGCAATTGAGCTTCGTCGCGGCCCTCACTGCATTATGCAATCGATGCGCGGCCGCGAGCGGTGGCCCGTGCAGCCGTTCCGTCCCCGTCATGTCGAGATAGGCTTCGTCGATGGATGCCATCTCGACGCGCGGCGAGAACTGTTGCAGCACCTGAAACACCCGGCCCGAATATTCCAGGTAGCGATCGCGATGGCCGTCCACGAAAATCGCCTGCGGGCACAGCTTGTAGGCGGTCCGCAGCGGCATCGCCGAATGGACGCCGAACTTTCGCGCCGCGTAGCTCGCCGCCGAAACCACGCCGCGCTCGTTCGGCCGCCCGCCCACTACCACCGGCTTCCCTTTGAGCGATGGATCGAACAGCTCCTCCACTGAAACGAAAAACGCGTCCATGTCGAGATGGAAATACGTCCGCATCTTTTCCGAAAAAAGGGGACTGACCACTCTGTCCCCTTTCTGAGCCGCGACTGTCAAGGAGCGGTGCGCTCAACCCGCTACCCGCTAATACTTCTTTTCTGGACCGCGACTAACGCCGCTGATCCATACTAATGCGCTCTACACTAAATGGTTCTGAGCCGCGACTGTCAAGGAGCGGTGCGCTCAACCCGCTACCCGCTAATACTTCTTTTCTGGACCGCGACTAACGCCGCTGGTCCATACTAATGCGCTCTATACTAAATGGTTCTGAACCGCGACTGTCAAGGAGCGGTGCGCTCAACCCGCTACCCGCTAATACTTCTTTTCTGGATCGCGACTAACGCCGCTGGTCCATATTAATGCGCTCTATACTAGATGATAATGAAATACCTCATCGTGATTGTGCTCGTCCTTCTGGGCGCCGGCCTTGCGCTCATCGCCTCCAATCGATCCACTGCCGCCAGCGCCCCGCGGCAAGGCCAGACCGCGCCGGATTTCACTCTGCCCTCGCAGGATTCCTCGGCAGTCAGCTTGAAAGATTTCCGCGGTCACTGGGTGGTGCTCTACTTTTATCCCAAGGACGGCACGCACGGCTGCACCATTGAGGCGCACAACTTCCAGCGCGATCAGTCCAAGTTCCAGGCGGCGAACGCCGTGATCCTCGGCGTCAGCGTCGACAACGCCGCGAGTCATCAGGATTTTTGCGCCAAGCAAGGGCTGACCTTCAAGCTGCTGGCCGATACCGATAAGACGGTTTCGAAAGAGTACGGCTCGGTGATGAATCTGATGGTGACCAAGATCGCTTCGCGCAACTCTTTTCTGATCGACCCTCAGGGAAAGATCGCCAAGGTGTGGATCGGCGTCGAGCCGACCCGTCATAGTGAGGAAGTGCTCCAGGCAATCGCGGAGTTAACCCGACAGCCCCGGGCGTGAGCCCGGGGCTCGTACGCTTCACTTTAGACGGAGACGCTTGGCCCGCGCGTACTGCCGTAACCATGATTATTACGCTAGCGCCGCGCCACCATCACACCGAGCCGCGACCAAAGGGAGTGGTTAAAAAGCGCATCATCCAAAAAACTTACCCGCCATCACACCGAGCCGCGACCAAAGGGAGCGGTTAAGAAGCGCATCATCCAAGAAACTTATCCACCATCACACCGAGCCGCGACCGAAGGGAGCGGTTAAAAGCGCATCATCCAAAAAACTTACCCACCATCACACCGAGCCGCGACCAAAGGGAGCGGTTAAGAAGCGCATCATCCAAGAAATTTCGCCACCATAACGCGAGGCAGTCCTGCAAGGTCGGGGATCGTTTCCACCTCGCGCCATGTTCCCAGCATCGACCTGACAGCCTCGCCCGATCGATATCCGATTTCCATCACCAGCCATCCGCCGGGTTTCAGCAATCGCGCCGCCTCCGGAATCAGCCGGCGGTACACTTCCAAGCCATCGGCGCCGCCATACAACGCGACCGCAGGTTCATGATCGCGGACCTCGCGCTGAATCGTCGACGAATCGGATTCGGGAACGTAGGGTGGATTCGAAACCACCAGATCGAAGCGCCCGCCCGCGATGCCGTCCGCCAGATCGCACGCCACAAAAGACACCGGCGCCTTCCAGCGCCGCGCGTTTTCTGATGCGACGCCCAGCGCCGGCGCCGAAATGTCCGTCGCCGTAACCGTCGCTCGAATCTCCAGCGCCAGCGTCACCGCGATCGCGCCCGATCCAGTGCCGATGTCGATGATCGACGCCGCATTTCCTTTGGGAGAAACGCCGCGCTTCAGCGCGGCTTCCACCACATGCTCGGTCTCGGGGCGGGGAATCAGCACATTCGGCGTCACGCGGAACTCGCGGCCATAAAATTCCTGGCGACCGGTTATGTATTGCGTCGGCTTGCCCTGCATGCGCTCGTGCAGGTATCGTCCGTAGTGGATCCACCAGACTTCACGCAGCGGTTCATCGGAATGCGCGAATAGCCACGCTCGCTCGCAGCCGATCGCATGCGCGAGAAGCACCTCAGCCGTCAGCCGCGGCACGGCTACGCTTGCATCTTCGAGAAGCTTCTGGCCTTGAAGCAGCGCCGCGCTTATATCCATGTTGATGTGGCGCACGCTTTAGCGTGCAGCGGCGAACTTCAGTTCGCCGTCTTAAAATCGGCGCTGGCACGCCCAGGCGCTTTGCCCACAGCCTAAGCCGCCTCGCCCTGCTCTCCCAGTTGTTGAGCTTGATAGTACTGCGTCAGCGCCTCGACGATCTGATCCAGCTTCCCCTCCATCACCTGGTCGAGCTGATGCAGCGTCAGGCCGATCCGATGATCGGTCACGCGATTCTGCGGAAAATTGTAGGTGCGGATCTTTTCGCTGCGATCGCCCGACCCCACCATGATGCGCCGCGCGTCCCCGATCTTTTCGTTCTGCTTTTCCAGTTCCAGTTCATACAGCCGCGACCGCAGCACGCGCTCCGCCTTGGACCGATTCTTGATCTGCGATTTTTCGTCCTGGCACGAAACCACCAGCCCCGTCGGCAGATGCGTCAGCCGCACCGCCGAGTAGGTGGTGTTGACGCTTTGCCCTCCCGGCCCCGACGAACAAAATGTGTCGACGCGGATGTCCTTGGCTTCCAGTTTGATCTCGACTTCATCCGCCTCCGGCAGCACCGCCACGCGGATCGCCGACGTATGCACGCGCCCCTGCTGCTCGGTTTCCGGAACCCGCTGCACGCGATGCGTGCCGCCCTCGTACTTCAGCTGGCTATACACTTTGTTGCCGCTCACCAGCGCCGTGATTTCCTTCACTCCGCCCACCGACGATTCGCTCGACGAGGTCACTTCCACTTTCCAGCGCCTCGATTCCGCGAACCGCGAATACATGCGGAAAACCTCCGCGGCGAACAGCGTCGCTTCGTCGCCGCCGGTGCCCGCGTGGATCTCGAGCACGACGTTCTTCTCGTCGTTGGGATCCTTCGGCAGCATCAGAATCCTTAGCTCTTCTTCCAGGCGCACCAGTTTAGGCGTGAGCTGCGCCACTTCGTCCTCGGCCATCCCGCGAAGCTCCGGATCGGATTCGGCGAGCATCCCTCGCGCCTCTTCCAGTTGCTGGTTCACCGATTTCCACTCGCCGTATTTGCCCACGATCTCCGCCAGATCGTTCCGGGCCTTCGCGATCTTCCGGTACTGAGCCGTGTCGTTGATGATGACCGGATCGGCCATTTGCGACGTAAGCTCGTCGAATCGGCGTTCGGCTTCGTCCAGACGTTGTCGATATTGCATGATCTTTGTGGGGCGGACGCTTTCTTGTGGGGCGGACGCCCTCGTCCGCGCCGGCCCCCCCGGTCCGGCCCTACCTTGTGGGGCAGGCCATCTTGCCCGCAAGCGGACGCCCTCGTCCGCGCCGGACCCCCTGGTCCGGCCTCCCCCTAAGCGATGATCAACTCGCCGCCCTGTTTCTCTTCCAGCGCCATCGCCCCATGCAACGCATGAATCGCGACCGCCGCTTGCGAATCGTCCGGCTGCTTCGTCGTGATTCGCTGAAGCCACAACCCCGGCTTGGAGATCACCGCCAGCAGCGTGCCCGGATGCTTCGCCGCGAACCGGATCACTTCGTAACTCACGCCCGCCACCAGCGGCAGCAGCGCGATGCGGATCGCGAGGCGCGGCCAAAATCCGTCAATCGGCAGCAGCGGATAGAACAGGAACGAAATCCCGATCACCACCGCCAGAAAATTCGTCCCGCAGCGCGGATGGAAAGTCGTAAACGCCTGCGCGTTTTCGATGGTCACCGGCTTCCCCGATTCGTAGTTGAAAACCACCTTGTGCTCGGCCCCGTGATATTGAAACACGCGGCGAATGTCCTTCAGCCGCGAAAGCAGCCCTAAATAGGTCAGCAGGATCACCGCGCGAATCCCGCCGTCCAGAAGATTGGTCGACAAACGGCTGGAAAGCGACGGCACCGATCTGCCGATCCTCGTCGCCAGCGTAAGCGGCAGCCACTTGAAAACCAGCAGAAAAACTCCCAGCATCAGAACGATCTGCACCGCCATCATGCCGGACGAAATCTCCATCGGCTTCGATCCCGGCGAACTCGTTTCGTCGGTTTCGCTCAAAGCCGCGTTGGCCGAAAACCGCAGCGCTTTCACGCCCAGCATCATCGCCTGTCCCAGCGTCCCTAACCCACGTAGAATCGGCAACTTGAAGATCGGATACTTCTCCGACATGCGATGCACCGGCTGCTGCTCGGTCACCATCTCGCCATTGGCTTTGCGGACCGCCACGCAATAGCTGTGCGGCGCGCGCATCATCACCCCTTCCATCACGGCCTGGCCGCCGATAAGAGTCTCTTCACCGCTTTCGAGCAGCGGCAACAGTTGCAGGTGAGCCGAAAGGCGCAGAAATTGTGCGAGTAACAAAGTAGGTGGTTCCTGTATCAAGTATAACGCGTGGCAGGATGCCCGTTGCAATGTTACGAGGATCTGTGTCACGTTTGTTTGGAGGATCTCAAGACATGAAGAACATGCTGTCTCGCCGCACGCTCCTGATCGTTCTGGCTCTCGCCCTTCCCATCGCCGCATGGGCCGGCGGCGGTAGCGTAATCCTCCTAGCCAACACCGGGGTGAGCTTCGACACCGGCGCTACTTCCAACTCCAACGCCACCGGCGACATTTACTGGAACGGGAGCAGCATCACGTTTATAGGGAAGGCGAAAGGCGCGGTACTCCCCGGCTTCACCGGCTCCTCATCATTCGGTGAATTGAGCCAGGCCCTCATTCAGGACTTCTCCACGCTTTTCGCGACTGCGGCCATCAGCAGCGGCTCTCTGCCCGCGGGAAGCATTTTTGGTTTGATCACCAATGGCGGCAACTACGCCGCGGCTATGGTGACCTCCATCAGCGCCGGTTCCATCACTCTCCAGTACGTTACCTACGTAACCGTCGTGCCCACCGGCCCGCAGATCACCAAGATCGCCAATAATTACAGCTACACCCCCAACGGCTTCGCCAACTCCGGCATCTCGCCGAGCACCATCTTCACGATTTTCGGCAGTAACCTCGCCGCCCCTTCCACCGGCGCCGCCGCCGGGCTCCAGCCCAGCACCCCGGCTATTCCCACCACCTGGAACCAGGCCACGGTCACGGTCTCAGCAGGCGGCAAGAACTTCACGCCCGGCCTGTACTACGCGCTTCCCACCCAGATCGCGGCCGTGATGCCGGCCGCTACCCCGATCGGGTCGGCAACCGTCACAGTGAGCTACAACGGCACCAGCAGCGCGTTTGCGATTCAAGTGGTGCCCAACGCCCTCGGCCTCGACTCTTACTATGGGACTGGAAGCGGTCTGATCACCGCCACCAACCCGACCACGGGGGCCTTGTATAACTACACCAACTCCGCTCCCCTCGGACAGCCCGTCGTCTTCTGGGGCTCCGGCTCGGGCGCCAATTCGCTGGACAGCGACACAGTCTTCACCACGTCACCGCATCCCGTGAACCAGAGCACCACCCAGTTCTGGATCGGCGACGTGCAGGCAACCGTCCTCTATGCGGGGTCCTCGGGGTATCCGGGACTGAATCAATATAACGTGGTGATCCCGTCCAATGCCCCGACCGGCTGCTTTAATTCAGTGGCGGCAGTGGTCAACGGCGTTACCTCCAACTTCGGGTTGCTGCCGATTGAGCAGGGCGGCGGCTCGTGTATCGATTCGATCTTCGGGATCACTGGGAACCAGATTGCATCGCAGAGCTCACAAATCAACGTATCGTCCGGATCGCTTTTCCTGTTCCAGTCGACTACGCCCGGAACCGCGGTGGGCACCACCCAGGTGAATGTCGGAGCCTCCGGCAACTTTGAGCAGGTCACCGGCTCGTTTTATGGCTCCTCCAGCGGATTGGCCTCAATTGGGAGCTGCACTGTCACTTTGACGGGTACAGGCGGCAGCACCACCACTGAGACGGGACTCGACGCGGGAACCATCACCGTCACCAACCCGGCGGGCACCCGGGTGACCCTGACCGCGGAGGGATCTGAGTCCCCTGTGCTCGCCGGATTCTACGGAGCTCAACTCCCCTCCACATTTATTCCATCATCGGGCGGAACCTTTACCTTCAACGGTTCCGGCGGCGCCAACGTCGGCCCATTTGTGGCGTCCATCACGTTCCCCAATCCGCCGCTGATCTGGACCAATCAAGGCGCTGCCGCCACCGTCATCCGATCGTCGGGACTGACCGTGAACTGGACCGGCGGCACGGCGGGGACCTACGTCTCTATATCCGGGAGCTCGTCGTCGACCGCCGGTGTGAGCGGCATGTATACCTGCATTGCGCCGGTGAGCGCGCTTACCTTCACCGTGCCGCCGTATGTGTTGGGAACACTGCCTGCAGGCACCGGGAACACCACGGTCGAGAACTCAACTAACTTCGCTACTTTCTCCGCGACGGGCATCTCCTCGGGAATCACCTTCGGTGGCGTAGCGTTGCAGGTGAACACGAACTACAACTAAACACACCGTCAGAAGTATTTGCGCATCCGCTCCCTGATGGTCGCGGTTCTGTTACGGAACCGCGCGCGTCAGCAAGCGGCCATGTACGGAACCGCGCGCGTCAGCAAGCGGCCATGTACGGAACCGCGCGCGTCAGCAAGCGGCCATTCGCAAATACTTATGACGCTGTGTTTAACCACTCTCTCCACTCCCCAAGTCACCGCCGCGACAAACTGCTGGTGGTGTGTCGCGGAGACAACGTTATCGCGCTTTGAGCAGCAACCGATAAAGAGGCGCGACAGTTAAAGAGGCGCGACGGTACGGAGCGCGTGATAAATCGGTTGCTGCTCAAAGAGGCGCGACAGGATGGAGCGCGTTTGCCATGGTAACGATCTGACTGCGACACGCCACTAGCTATTCACACCCGACGCCAGAAATCCGCCGTCCACAACGATGCACTGTCCGGTGATAAAGCTCGCGCCATCCGACGCCAGAAACACAGCCGCGCCCGCGATTTCTTCCGTCCGCCCGAACCGCCGCATCGGCGTGCGCTGCAGCAATTCCCGCCCGCGATCGGTCGAGTCCAGCAAATCCTTATTCAGATCCGTGCGAAACACTCCCGGCGCAATCGCGTTCACGCAAATTCCGTCCGGCGCCCATTCGACAGCCAGGCTGCGCGTCAGTCCCAGGACCGCCGCCTTCGACACCGCATACGCGCTGACCCCCGTCAGGCTCACGAACGAATTGAGCGATGCGATGTTGACGATGCGGCCCCGGCCGCTTTTCTTCAGTGGCTCAAAGAACGCCTGACAGGCGCGCAGCATACCCGTCACGTTGGTGTCCTGCACGGAATCCCATTCGCTTTCCGAAATCTCGCGCGCCGGAACCTTGGCCATGCGCCCCGCGGCATTGACCAGAATGTCGACCTGCCCGAACGCCTTCACCACCGCGTCTCGCAACGTGTCGATCGAACTTCGCGAAAGCACATCTACCGGACAGCGCACAGTCTTGCGGCCGATCTTTTCCATCTCTCCGCATACTTGATCGACCAAATCCGCCCGGCGCCCCGTCGGGATCACATCGGCTCCGGCGTGCGCCAGCCCGACGGCGATTTCGCGCCCCAGCCCGGAGGTTCCTCCGATCACCACCGCCGCGCGCCCGTCGAGATCGAGAAGTTTCATGGGATCAGTTTCGCATGTGACGCAGGCGATCCAGCCCCACCCGTCAGGGTGGGGGATTCCAAACAGCAATCAAACCCCACCCGTCAGGGTGGGGATTCCCACCTCACAGCCGACCGCGGAAACGAAGCCCCACCCTGACGGGTGGGGCTTGACAGGCCGCGCGACGCATTTCCGCCAAAACACTACTGCGGCCGCACCAGCACATCCCGCGCCGTCAGCCCCGGATCCACCGCCACCTCGAAATACCCGATCATCATTTCGTCCCAGTTCTGATCGCCAAACCGCACCGCCCGCGACGAATCCGGATTGCGCGGATTATTGGGCGAGTTGTCGAAATGAGCCACGCCTTCGATAATCGTTCCCGCCGGCATTCGTTTCGGACGATCCAGATAATAGGAAAGCTGCCAGTCAAAGTCATAGCGCGGGACACTCAGCAGAGTCTCTTTTTCGCCATTCGGATAAATGGCGCGAAATTCGAATGACTTTCCGCGTAAATGCATGTGCGGCAGCAGCGACACCAGCGTCGCTTCGCGATACAACTTCACCCGCGCCTCGACGATGGCGTCCGGATCGCCCGGCGGAATCACGAACCGGACATTGGCGGCAGCCATCATCAGCACTCGCTCGCGCGGCTTTTCGTTAGCGAGAATCAAACCCACACGGCTGCGATCCGAGCCCGCTATGCCGTTGGCCGTGTAGTGAAGCTGGAACACCAGATCGCTACCGGCTTTGATCAGCTTTGCCTGACCGGCAGCCAGTGTTTCGGGCATCGATCCCGGTCCGTAACCGGTGAGGAATTCGCCCTGCGCTCCGACGCCGCCGTCGTCGCCGGCCTTTGACGCGAGCCTCGATACGAAAGGAATTCCAACGGGCTCGCGCCGCAGCCAAGGCGAATCCGGCTCGCGAATGCTCACGACGATATGGTGGGTATGCGCCCGATCCCCCGCGCGCGCTTCAGCGAGCCGCACCCAGGTGTCCCGCGTGAACCCGGTCGGCACGATCACGTATTGATACGGCTGCGTCCCCGACGCCGGTACTTCCACCGGCACCGGCATTTCAAAAATGACATCGGGCTTGCCGATGGTCCATCCATCGGTCCACGTGATTGCAGAACCGTTCGATCTGGAAGATACCGAACCCTCCGGCGCCCCTGCGTCCACCCATGCGGCGATCGTCCGGATCGCCGATTCGGGCAAACTCCGATCGTTTGAAAAGTTTCCGACATGGGGATCCGCGAACCACGGCGGCATCGTGCGCGTCACCACGGCTTGTTTCATCGCCTTGGCCCACGGGCGAGTGCCCTGATAATCCAGGAACGCCATCGGTGCGGCTTCGCCTGGACGATGACAGGACTGGCAGTGCCGTTCGAGCAGCGGGAGAACGTCTCTGTAGAACGCGGGAGCGGCGGAATCTGTCCGATCGTCACCGTGCGCGATCGCCGCCGCGAGCGCCAACGAAATTACGACCGCGGTGCGCATGCCTGGTTCCATCTTAACGCCCCATTCTAGCGCTCCATTCGAGCAACATCCTGTCTACGCTGAAACCAAAGTAGCCGATCCCAACGCAAACAATCCAACCTAAGGCAAGGTCCCGCTTGATCGCGCCGATCCGCATCCGGCATAATGGGCTTTAATTCATAAGAGGACCAACGGGGAGAGTTATGAACTTGAAAAATCTGATCTTATTGACGCTGATCGCGAGCATGGCGCGCGCCGATTTTGGTTACGTCATGACGCGCAAAGGAGGGCCCGGCGACACGAAATATTTCTACAAGGGCCAGAAGATGAAGACCGACAGCGGAACCACGGCTACCGTCGTCGACTTCGACGCCCAGACCCTTACCACTATCAACAACACGCAAAAGACCTATACCGTCAGGAAATTTTCCGAACTCGGCGAAGACATGGCCGGAGCTGACAACGTCCAGGCCGACGTGAAGGAAACCGGGCAACACAAAACCATCAACGGCTTCAATGCCACTCAGATGATGATGACCGTGCAGATGGACGTGCAGGGAATGAAGGCGCAGATGGATATGGAGATCTGGGTCTCGCCGGATGTTCCCGGCGGCCAGGAGCTCCATGCGTTCCATCAGCGCAACGCGAGTAAGTTCCCGTACGCGGCGATGAGCGAGGGCGGCAATCCGGGCATGCGCGCGGCCATGGCCAATCTTCAAAAGAAGCTGGCGGGACTGAACGGCGTTCCGGTGTTGGAAGTGATTCACATCAAGACCGGCGGTGCCGGCGCCGCTCAAGCCGGTCAGGCAGCCCAGGCCGCGCAGTCCGATCCCCGTATGGCGCAGGCGCGCGCGCGCCTGGAGGAAATGGCCAAACAGCCCGGACCCGCGGGCGAGCAAGCCAAGCTGGCGTTGGCCCGGATGGGCGGCGCTCCCAGCGGTGGCGGCGGTATGGAAATCACGATGGAAGCGGGCAGCTTTTCGACCAGCCCGATCGCGGATTCGGTTTTCGCGATTCCCGCGGGCTATCAAAAGTCTGAAAAGTAGCACGGGCATCGACGCGCCGCATGGAGCCGCCGATTCACGCCGATTGACGCCGATAAAACCGGTTTTCTAAATCCGCGTTCATCCGCGTTCATCTGCGGCTATTCTCTTACATTCGCTCGCTCGATTACCATGGAAGCAAATCCTCCATGCCCGAACCGTCCCCTCTTCGAATCGGCGTTCTCGACCAATCCCCGATTTCTGAAAACTTCGCCGGTCCCGACGCGCTCCGCAACACCCTCGACCTCGCCCGTCTCGCCGATCAGCTGCGCTACCACCGCTATTGGGTCGCCGAACATCACGCAACTCCCATGCTCGCCTGCGCGGCTCCCGAAGTAATGATCGCCGCGATTGGAGACCGCACCCAACGCATCCGCATCGGCAGCGGCGGCGTGATGCTGCCGCATTACAGCCCTCTCAAAGTCGCGGAGGTCTTCAGCATTTTGAGCGCGCTCTATCCAGGCCGAATCGATCTGGGGATCGGCCGCGCGCCCGGAACCGACCAGACCGCCGCGTTCGCCATGCAGCGCGATCGCCGCCAGGCCTCGCCCGACGATTTTCCGCAGCAGATGGCGGAACTCCTCGCCTATCTCGAAAATCGAATGCCCGCGAATCATCCTTTCGCTCGGCTGGCGGCGTTGCCGGGACGCCCGCACGTCCCCGAAGTGTGGCTGTTGGGATCGTCGGCGCAGAGCGCCATCTGGGCCGCCGAAGCCGGTTTGCCATACGCGTTTGCCGATTTCATCAATCCGGAAGGCGCAAGCTACGCCGCGATGTATCGTGAAAAGTTTCGACCGTCGGAAACACTCAATGAACCACGCGTGATCGTCGCCCCCTGGGCCATTTGCGCGGAAACCGATGACGAAGCGCAGCGCCTCGCCTCGAGCGCCCGAATGACCCGGGCGCTCCTCAACCGTGGCCAACTGATTCCCGTTCCGCCCATCGAAAAGGCGCTGAAGTTTCTGGCCGAGAACGGCTCGAACGCCGATTCGGCCGCTCGCCCGCGCCGCGCCATCATCGGCTCGCCCTCGACCGTACGCAAGGGAATCGAAGCCGTGGCCAAGGCCTATGGAGCTGAGGAAGCCATGGTCGTAACCATTACTTACGACCATGCGGCGCGCTGCCGGTCGTATGAACTGATCGCCGAAGCGTTCGGGCTGGCGGGGCAGGGCGCCTCCGAAATCTACCCAAAGACCTTATAAAGCGTCCGATTGCATGTATCGCATTGGCCACGCAAGGCATCTAACTGTCAGGAGGCTATTATGACGCCCACCTACAATCGCGGCACGACACCCACCAACCTCTGTCATATCTCGAAGAAAGTAACGGGGGAATGCGACGAGTGCCATCGCACCACCGATCAACTGCACATGCCGGAAGAGGTGCACGGCTGGTATTGCGCGCACTGCTGCCCGGTTTGCAGCCACAATCAACAGGTGAAGGCCGCGTAACGAAAGTCGCGACACTTCGGGTTTGCTCACGTTGAGGCGCCGGGTGCGCAGCGATCTAAGTGACTGGGTTAGATCGGCGAATGGAAGTTCGCCGCTGCACGCTAGAACTGCACGGGTCTTCGATGTGCGCCACATCTTGCAAAGTTGTTGAAAAAAAGTCTGTTGCAGGCGACAAGGTCGCCTGCCGCACGTCGGCAATATTTTTATGACCGCTCCCTTCGGTCGCGGCTCGTAAGGCCGCGGGTCGTAAACAAAATCGGAAAATCTGAACTGAAGCCGGCTTCACCCCGTCCGAATCCCGAACGGCAGATCCGTGTTTTTCATCCGCCACGGCGGGGATCCTGTGAGTTCAAGACAGGCGGCCACCCAGC
>Ga0182024_10002823_pt1 | contig 42481 bp, 31 predicted proteins | sample P32metaG_FD_120480 | JGI IMG/M metagenome (GOLD analysis project Ga0182024, IMG submission 120480) | Permafrost microbial communities from Stordalen Mire, Sweden - P3-2 metaG (Illumina Assembly) | ecosystem: Environmental > Terrestrial > Soil > Wetlands > Permafrost | place: Sweden: Stordalen... | reverse complement strand
GACCCAAGGGCTCCCATCCCAGCTTGAATCAAATAAAGCAGTGAAATGAAAGCACCCGCCACCGCTCATCACCACGTGCCAGATACTGTGGGAATATGCCGATCGAGTTTTCACACAGTCTGTTCAAGTACCTGCAAATACCTGCATAAAATGCACCCTTGACACTAGACTTCCGGCGGTTATTTGCACCCAGGCCGAGCTTCACACCCTGCGCCGAATGGAAGCGGAACTTCCGCCTCGCCCCGCAGATGGGCTAGGGTGGCCATAGGCCGGGTGAGGGTTTTAAAGAATCGGATTTGGCCGCCTAAGAAAACCCACAAAATAATATTCATATAGTCCGATTTACTCCGATTTACTCGGATTTAGTGCGACGATTTCCCTTAAGCCGCAGCCGCGAAGGTTACGAACCAGAGGTCAATTTGGAACTCAAAAACTCAGGAAAATGTCATTTCTGGATTCCCGCTTTCCGAATTGAGCCACATTTATTTGCATTTCCATGCCGTGTTAGGCCCTTTTTGAGGCCAAAACAGATGAGGTCAACACATTTTGAACAGAAGGAAACGAAGGGGGGAAGACATAGAATTCCCATGGAAGCGGAACTTCCGCCTTCGTTGCCTTGGTTACCTTCTGTAACTGTTTTTCACTGGCAAAGTTTGCCGCCCGCCCGCCGCCTGCCGCGGACCCCCAATCCCAATTTTCAAAGAACATGGCGCCCGCCCATTGGCTGAGCGCCTTTACACGGATGATAATACCACGTTTAAGTGGGAGCGCAAGTATAAAAATGTGTGGCCGAACGGAAGCGGAACTTCCGCCTCCGCCGAGGCGTGACCTTTTTCGTTAAGCCAGATTAGAGCTCGAGCGACTCTCGCTCTACCACGGGAGACGATTAAGACCGATTCGGATTAGGAGCAGGATTAGGATTTTTGGCGAATCCAGTCGCGGTCATGGGGTTGGAACGCCAGCGTGCTTTGAAATCTCGTCGTCGGCATGAACCCTGTTTCCGGCGGCGTCTACGATTATGGGAGTGATGAAAACGAGGGCCGTCTTTCTGGCTCCGGCGGGTTGATTGGTAATCTTGCCGCCGATGACCAGGGTCTGGCCGTCCCAAAGTTTTTGGGAAGCGCTGCCTTGCCAGGTCTGTTTGTCTGAGTTGATTCTTGGGGTGGCTGCCATCGAAATGGAAAATCCGTCCGGCCCGACCTCCGGAAGAATATCGAGCGCCACACCATTTTCGCCCTTATCTCCGACACCGATGTGGGCCTGTCGGCCGCTTTCGGTGATCATTTTAGGAGTGGAGAGCACGTCGGCGTGGGTGCGTTGTTCTATGACGTTGATGGCAATGCGAAATTCAGCCGATGACATGATGCCGACCCTGGCGGAAGAGTCGCCAGTGCTGGGGCCAGCAGTATTTGTTGAATGGCTGACCAACCAGTTGGTGCCGAGGTCGTGGACCTCCTGCTCCGTCAATTCGACGAATTTCGCTTCAATCACGATCTGGGGCGGCGACTGATTGAGTACTTCGATAGCCGCTTGGATGAGTTCCATATCCGCCACAGTGGCGCGCACTAGGATAGTGCCCAAGCGGTCGTTAAAAAAAACGTTCTTGGGAGGGCTTAGGTCAACCCCGGCGTCCGCGAAGCACTGCTTGAGCATCCCGTGCAACGCAATGCTTTCGTTAGTTTTCGCTGTAATGACGTGATAATGCACGGGAGCGCTTGGGCCTCCGAAAGCATCGTGTTCGCCGCTGGCACGACGGGGACCATCATCAATCTGAAAACCACTGTCGGGAGCCGGCTTGCCCGAGGTAAGATTGTTAGGATAAAGCTCCTTAAGATGTTGCGTGAACACCTGCGGGTTCACGCGAAAGGTCTTGGTTTGCAATTGTTGAAACTGATCTGGAGGCTTGGGCGAAAAAACTATGGCGGAATTCTGGACGGTGTAACGGATCGGCTTGTCCGCCACCTTGGTAATGGCTTCCAACACATCCGAGAGTCTGAGATTGGTCAGCGGTGGCATAATGCGAATAGTCACTTCCGCCCCGATATCCTGTTGTTGCGCGCCCACAGTAGGAGGCACGACGGCGCCACCGGTATCCAGCAAGGGAGGCGACTCGACGTTGTTATCAATCATGAAGTTGATGCCTATGCCGTCGGGATCGCGCGCCTGGGATTCTTTCCTTAACTTTACCAATACGTCTTTCAGCGGCAAATCATACGTGACCTCATTGAGCGTGATGGCGTTGAGCTTGGACAGGATTTGCTGTCGTCCCATCGTCGTCTGAACGAGGTTCGTGTTCCACATCGGATTTGGACCAGGCTGGCCCACGTAGCGTGCTTCCTTGATGAGATCCAAGTAATACGGAGGGGTCCGGTTGGATGGGTCCTCTCTAATAACCTGCTCCAGGATGGTTTCTGCCTCGTCATACTTGCCCTGTTCGTAAAGAAACTTGGCGTTTTCGACCTCGTTGGTCGCGTTAGGTTTCGCATCATCGTTTCGTCTGGCGAGGAGAATCACGCCCGCAGGGGACTGCCGCCAGGACTCTTCGAATTGGGAATGCCAACTGTCCCCCTTTTGCACATGGACCGATTGAATCGCTCCGAATAACAGCACGATTGTTGGAACAATGAGGATTGTCGTTGCCATTCTTGCCACCGCACTGAGCCAGCCCGCCAAGGGGCGCTTTGCGCTGCTGGCCATGTGCATCAATCGCTCCACTCTCTTTCCCAATTTGGAACGGAAGCCGCCATTGATGCCGATCCAGCCCCATGCGCCTGAGGCCGTCATTTCCTTTCCCAAACTGACGAGACAGGCGGCCAGCGCGTCGGGGCCGTTCGGCACCAACGTTGTCGCTTCGTCCGCCGCCAATTCGGCTGCGCCATGCAGCGAGCGGCAAGCCCACCACCCCATCGGATGCCACCATAATATTGCAGTCGCGAGATCGCCCAGCAAAAACCATAGCGGATCCATCGCCGCGAGATGGGCCAGTTCGTGCGCCAGCACGGCTTCCTGTTCCGTCGCGCTCAATTTCGATTCCAATTCTGGCGGCAATCCGATGCTCGGCCGAAAAATTCCAAACGCCATCGGGCTGATGGCTTGCGGCATCCGCAGCAGGGTGACTTTACGCCGCAAGCCGACACAACTCGCGACCCGCTGAATCCGCACTTGCAACGGCAGGTCTGCAATTTCTCCGCGCCGCAACCGCAGCATGAGCAAGAACACTCGGGACACCGCGATGCGTACCAGGACAAGGATCGTCCCGGCCAGCCAAACCCAACCCGGCCACCAGACTACCACCGGCGGTGCCGCCGTTGGAGGATTCAATTTCGCCACGACGATTTGTCCCGCGATGCGGGATTTCACCGCCTCGACACCGGAGGAGGCGGCCCTTTCCATCGTCGGTTTTTGGCCAAATAGAAAGCTCGCCGTGCCGCGTCCGAGGCCAGTCCATTCCGAAGCTGGCAGGAGCAACAGGCATATCACAATGATTTGCCATGCCGCCCGTTGCCAAACAGCGGGCCGCAAAAAGCGTTGCGCTGCGAAACCGAGCACGGCCAGACAGCAAACTTCAATGCCGACCGTGGCCAGCAGGTGCGACCAAAAAACGAAATTGGGGAAACTCATAGTCTCTTTTTCCTTTCCGCGATCAGCGCTTCGAGGCGCGTTAACTCCTCGCGGCTGACTTGGCGCGTCGTCAACAGGTGGGCCACCATGTCGGCCAGGCTGCCCTCGAAAAGCCGGTCAATGAAATGCGACGAAATCCCCTGTGTGACCTCCTCGGCCCGGACAGTCGGACGGTAGAGAAATTTGCGTTCGTGCAGGCGATGGCGGACCAGGCCGCGCGCCTCCATTTTGCGCAACATGGTGGCGATGGTCGTGTAGGCCCATTCGCCTTCCCTGACGAGGGTTTGATGGACATCACCCACCGTGACCTCCGCCTGCAACCAGAGGACCTTCATGATTTTAAGCTGCAGATCACCGAGCCGATAAACTTTGGATTTAGGCATGGCATTACCTTGGTAATACTACCTGAGTAGTAACGTCAAGGAAAAATTTCACTTTTTTGAAAAAATATTTCAGCGCCAATGTTCCAGCGAAAGGCTAATCGTTCTGTTTCCTGGCTTTAACCGGCTTACGCCCGCCCACTTTAGCGGCGCGCAGGGCGCGTTCCATGAACTCCGCCTGGCTTCGTATCGGTGTTTGGCCCGTGCTTTCTAGGCGCTTGTAAGTGCCGTCGGACTTGAGATGCCAGGCTTTGACGTTGTCCGTGAGCGGAATGCCGAGCAGTTCCTGTTTCACGCGGCGGCGCAATCGGGGGTCTTCGATGGGAAAATTGGCCTCGATGCGCCGGAGGAAATTGCGCGGCATCCAATCGGCGCTGCCGGCCCACAATTCAGGCCGTCCGCCATTTTCAAAATAGAAGATGCGGCTGTGTTCGAGAAAACGGCCCACAATGCTGCGCACAGAGATATTCTCGCTTAGGCCGGGACATTGCGGGCGCAGGCAGCATATCCCGCGCACGAGCAGATCGATTTTCACGCCGGCCTGCGACGCGCGGTAAAGCGCCTTGATGATTTCGCCGTCCACCAAGGCGTTCATCTTGGCGATGATGCGGGCGGGACGGCCCAGTTGGGCATTGCCGGCTTCACGATCAATAAATGCAATCATCCGCCGGCGCATTTCAAAGGGCGACAACAATAATTTTCGCGTCGGTTGATAATGGCCGATGCCGGTAAGCAAATTGAAAAGATTGGTGGCGTCTTCGCCGAAGTCCGGCTGGCAGGTCAGCAGGCCAATATCTGTGTAAATACGGGCCGTGGTGAGATTGTAGTTTCCCGTGCTGAAATGCACGTAGCGGCGGATGCCGTCCCCTTCTTTGCGCACCACCAGGCACATTTTGGCGTGAATTTTAAAGCCGACCATCCCATGCACAACATGCACGCCGGCTTCCTCCAACCTGCGGCTCCATTGGATGTTGTTGGCTTCGTCAAACCGGGCGCGCAATTCCACCACGGCCGTGACCTGTTTGCCCCGGCTGGCGGCTTCCATCAGCGCGCCGACAATCCGCGTGTCGCCGCCCGTGCGATAAAGCGTTTGCTTGATGGCGAGGACGCGCGGGCATCGGGCCGATTGCTCCAGGAATTCCGCCACGCTGTCGAAACTTTCGTAGGGATGATGCAGAAGAATGTCCTGTTTGCGAATGGCGGCAAAGATATCGTGATTCCCGCGCAAGGCCGGATTGACCGGCGCGACGAACGATGGATCGCGCAACGACGCCGGGTGATCCTCTTCATAGATGGACATCAGCCTCGCCGGATAAAGAGGCCCGTCCATTAAGTTCAAATCGTCCTCTGTCAAGTGCAACGTGCCCAGCAGTGCTTTGAGAATCGTCTCGGGACAATCGTGGTCGGCTTCCAGGCGAACGGCGTCTCCTTTGCGGCGATTGTGCAATTCTTTTTCGATGGCCTTGAGCAAGTTGCCGCTGTCTTGCTCGTCAATATAAAGCTCGCTGTTGCGCGTGACGCGAAAATGCCAATAGCCCAGGATGCGAGTGCCGGGAAACAAATCGCCCAAAAAATGCCCGATGACCTCGCCCAGAAAAACATAGTCGCCGCGGCCATCCGCGCGGGGTAATTTTACCACCGGCGGCAAGACGCGCGGCGCCTGGACAACGGCCAGATGGCGGAGCTTTTCACCGCCGGTCTTCATTTCCAACTGCACGATGATGTTGAGCGATTTGTTCAGCAATTGCGGGAAAGGATGGTTCGGGTCGATGGCCAGCGGTGTCAGCATCGGACGCACTTGGCTGCGATAGAAATTTTCCAGCCATTTTAGGTCCGCCTCGGCCAATTGCGCGGGGGTGAGGAAGCGGATTCCTTGCCGGGCCAGCTCGGGCAGCAATTCTTTGCGCCAGCAGACGTATTGTTCGTCCACCATGCGGCGGATGCGCTCCTGCGTGGCGCGCAACGTTTGGGCGGGAGTCAAACCATCGATACCGGGCGAATGGACATCACTTTCAATTTGTTGTTTAAGGCCGGCCACGCGCACCTGGAAAAATTCATCGAGATTGGAGCTGGTAATGCAAAAAAACTTGAGCCGTTCCAGAATTGGATTGGACGGATCGCGCGCTTGTTCCAGAACACGTTGGTTAAACTCGAGCCAGCTCAATTCCCGATTGAGAAATGGCGGGGCTTCAATCGCTGTCTCAACGGCTGTCATGTTCCCGGCTTTTCTCCCACCATAAATGCTCCGCGCACCATAAAATTATTCTTTCATCAAGGGAACAAGCCGCGAATTTTCTTGGCCTCCTGGACCCGCTTGACACCAACGCTTAGAGCCGCCATGCGCATGGAGACTTTTTGTTTGCGGCTCAGTGCGAGCACTTGCACAAACGCGCCCTCCAGGATGCGGAACAGTTTATCCATCACTTCGCTTTCGGTCCAAAAAAAGCTCTGCAAATCCTGCACCCATTCGAAGTAGGAAACAATGACGCCGCCGGCGTTGCACAAAATATCGGGCAGGATGAATATGTCCTCGCGTTGATCTAAAATAACGTCCGCCGCCGGTGTGGTCGGGCCATTGGCGGCTTCGGCCAGGATGCGGCACTTGATTTTCGCCGCGTTGGTCTCGGTGATCTGCCGTTCCATTGCCGCCGGCACGAGGATTTCGCACGGAAGTTCCAGCAGTTCCTGGTTGGAGATTGGCTCCGCGCCGGGAAAACCGGTGATGGCGCGCTTTTCCGCGGCGTATTTATCCAGCTTCCAGAGATCGATTCCCTTGGCGTTGAAGAGTCCGCCGCCGACGTCGCTGATGCCGACAATTTTCACGCCGTACTTGGCCAGTGAAAAAGCTGCGACTGATCCGACATTACCGAAACCCTGGACCGCGGCGCGGCTCTGCCCGGGTTCCAGTCCAATTGTGTCCATGGCGCGATTGATCAGGTAGCCAACGCCGCGACCGGTTGATTCACGGCGTCCCAACGAACCACCGATGCTGACCGGTTTGCCGGTGACGATGCTCGGAACGGTGTAGCCGGTATGGACGGAATAAGTGTCCATCATCCACGCCATGGTTTGTTCGTTGGTGCCCATGTCCGGCGCCATCACGTCCACCTTTTCACCGATGAATGGAATCATTTCCTGTGTATAGCGGCGGGTCAGCCGTTCCAGTTCGGTTTGCGAGAGAGTTCGGGGATCGCAAGCGATTCCGCCCTTGGCGCCGCCGTAAGGCAGACCGGCCAGGGCGCATTTCCAACTCATCCACATCGCCAGCGCGGCGACTTCGCCCAAGGCGACATCGGGGTGATAGCGCAAGCCGCCCTTGGTCGGGCCAAGTGTCAAATGATGTTGCACGCGATGACCCGTAAAAACCTTGGTGGAACCGTCATCCATGTGAACGGGCAGGGCGACGGTCATGGAGCGTTTGGGAAACTTGAGCCTAGCCCGTTCGTCCTCTGGGATCTGCCAGTATTCGGCCACCAGGTCGAATTGCTGGCAGGCCATGCGAAAGGTCGGGTGATCGTAGATGTCCATAGTCGGAGCCTAACCAAGCGTGACGAATTTGTCATGGAAGAACGACTTCCCACTGCAAGCTTAGTGAAGATTAAAATACATAAGAAACTTAACACATTTAGTTGACACAATAACAAAAACAAGAGTGTGCCATCGCCACTTGCCTGCGCCGGCTATCAGCGTCAAGGGCCGCCGGTTCTTATCTATCTTAGCGATCCTTCTATCCGTCAAAAAACGGCGGTGAGTCCGCCGTAAAAGGCGCGACGGGGACCGTAGGCGGGTGCGGCGATGCCGACGCCCGTGCCGTTGCGCAGCTCGTACGGCTCGTCCAGCACATTCAGGCAGTCGAAACGGAGTTTCAATTGACGAATGCCTGCGGCGCGCGTGTGCCATGCGTATTCAACGCCTACGTTTAATGGGCAATACGGGGCCAACTCGACCTTGTTGGCAAAGCCCGCCCTCAGACCGGAGCCGTAAAGGAAATCCGCATGGAGGCGGAGATATTTGAGCAGATCATAAGATACACCGCCCGAACCGGTGAATCGCCCCTGGTGGTCCATCTGCATGTGGTTTGTAGTTAGATATGACAGCTCGTTGTTCGGAAACTCATTTTCAACCGAATCGATGTCCCGCACCCAGGTTTGGACAAAGGAATAATTCCCATAGGCGGAGAAGGGGCCTTGTTTGTAAGTGCTGCTCAACTCCGCGCCGTAAACTGTGCCAGACGAATAATTAAAATTGTCGAGGATAACCGCGCTGCCGAACTGGCCGTCGTCGAGCAGGTGTTTGGCCAGCTTGCAGAAGGTGTCTCCGGTGATCTGCCAGTCGGGGGTGATGCGCCGCGAGACGCCCATGTCAAAATAATGGTCGCGTTCGACTTTTGGGGGATCATCCCGCTGATTGAAGGGAGCATCGGTCGTATATTCAAATTCTTTGACAGTGGACGAATGAACATATTGCAACGTAGGGGGCATAAAGTAGCGCGCGTAGCCGATGTGCGCGGCGGTGGCATCGTTGATCTGCCAGACGATGTTGGCCCGAGGGCTGATCTGCCACTCATTGTCAAATGAGACGTCAAAGAGATCGTAACGCGCGCCGTAGTTCAAGGTGAGGTGGTCGTTCAGGCGCCACTCGTCCTGAAGGTAAAGGCCGGAGGTCAACCCGCTATTTCCGCCCTTGGCGGCTATGGTGAATGGAGTGGTTGACGATTGCGGCGGGTTGCCGGGCGAGGGCGCCGGGCCGCCGAGCAGGGGTATGGTCTCGGTGGCCGGGCTGGCAGTGAATTGTGAGGTGGAGGAAAAGACAGCGGACGATGTGTCGAGCCGTTCGAGGTCATAAGTTGCGAGCATCCCGGCGCGGAGGGTGTGATGATCGCCTAACTCATAAGAAGCGTCGGCTTGCAGGCCATTGGCAAGGTCGTTGTTGTCCACCTTTGCGGCGTTGCCGACTAAGAGCAGGCTTTGGACCGGATCGGGTGTATAACGGATATCCGTATATCGGCTCAAGGCGGAAATCTGGCAGGAAAGCTTACCGGAATATTTCTGATATGTGAGCACCGAATAATAATTCTGCTCGAACTGGAAATTATTCGCCGCGGCGGAGTCCGCCGGAGGGCTGCCCGTCAATTGATAGATTGGGGCGACCCCCGCCGTGTCGGGTATTTGAAAACCCGCGTCGGAACTGCTCAGAAGCAATGTGAGCCGGCTGCTTTTATCGATGCGATGAGAAAAGTAACCAAAAAACTTTTCCTGGTCCGTTAGGTCATGCAGGGGAGTGGGATTGGCCGTCGTGTTGTCAATACCAAGGTTGTCGCGCAAATAGGAGGCGGAAATAAAATAGTCCAAATTGCTCGTGGCGCCGCCCAATTCCAGCGAGGCATTGAACTCATCGTAACTGCCCCCGTAAAGCGAGAACTCATTGCCGTTGAGTTGAGATCCCGTCTTGGTGGTGACATCAATAATTCCGGCAGTGCGGTCGCCAAACTCGGCGGGCATGGTTCCCGTCATCAGAGTGACCGACTGGATCAGGTGAGTATCGACTTCCTGGCCAAAACCATTGAGGCTCTCCGGCAGCAGAACTCCATTGACGCGATATTGCAGGTCGCCATGGTCGCCGCGCACATGCACTTCTCCGAATTCTTCCCGCACCACGCTCGGCGCCTGCAAGAGCACCTGTTGAAAAGACGAGCTTTCGCCCTGGCCCATGGTTTGAATCTGGTTGGGACTGATCGTATAAGTGACAGCACCCAGGCTAGGCGCGATTTGCTCGCGGGCGGCGTCTAAATCCGCCGTGACAACCACTGTCTCAAGTTCTGCGGGAGAATTTGTCCCGGCTCCCGCCGTCTTTGCCTGAGCATGGACCGGCGGCTTGTTGGTTGAGGTGGCGTTGGAGACGGCTGGCGAAGCAGGGGTGCCATTGCCTGCTGCGGTGGCCGCGCAGGCCCCCAGCCGTGAAAAACAAAGAGCGAAGCCCAGATAACGGAGGCGATTTCGAAACGGATGTAATGTCATCGTCTTGAATTTTAAGGCAGTGCTTTTGGTGTCGTATCCCCAAGCGGGTGGACCGGAGGCGGACGGCTGCCCAATTTCCAGTCGCGAGCTAGGCCGAGGCGCCGGGTCGTGGGTCGCATTCGCTGACTGAACGATTTGCCAACCTTCGTCATTTTCGTGTTTTGTATAACAAAAAAAGTATTGCGTCAATTTAAATGTTTTAATATTAAAACACATTTTTTTAGTGGCTAAAATATGGCCCGCTTCGCGAAGGTCATTTATGACCGTTCTGTGGCATAAGCCGGGCGCTGCTTCGCCTGCGCGAGCGCGTCACGGGTAAAGCCAGATTTCTGGCGCAAAAGTAGAAGTCATCTTAAGTCATCCCGCTTTTGGGCGGGCCGCTTGTGTTTTATCAGGTTCTTGACCGGCGGAGCCGCGTCGAACTGGGAAAATGCGGGTGCTGTTACTGAAAGGAAAAACCGTTAAAACAGGGCTTGCAAAGAGAGCCAACCACGTTTAGTCTCTCCAACCTTTTTGGACGCTGCGGGAGCGGCGGGCGGTATGTTATCGTGGCGCGCCGCCGCCACAGAATTGATTATTTTATGGCAGTGAGAATTCGCTTGAAACGGGTCGGGGCCAAAAATGCCCCTTACTACCGCGTGGTTGTGGCAGATGCCCGCAGTCCGCGGGATGGAAAATTTATCGAGGAAATCGGCAGCTATCAGCCCATGAAAAAGGGCGATAATTGCAAGATCGACCTTGAGCGCGTCAAGTATTGGGTCAGCCATGGCGCCCAACCCAGCGACACGGTCGCCAGCTTTATCAAGAAATTGACCAAGGCCGCGGTCCCGGCCTGAGTTTTTGCTGTTTCGGCTTATGCAAGCCTTTCTGGAATATGTGGTTAAAGGGCTGGTCAACCATCCGGAGGCGGTGACAGTGACGCCGGTGGTCAAGGATTCCGTGACGATTTATGAATTGCGGATGCATCCGGACGACGTGGGCAAGATCATCGGACGCCAGGGAATGACGATTAACGCTTTGCGCTCGTTGTTGCTGGCCGGCAGCGCCAAGAAGGCGCAACGCTGCACGCTGGAGATTGTCGAAGAGGCGCCGGCCAAGCCGCGTGAGAATTGACGTGCTCACGCTGTTCCCGGAGATGTTCACGGGACCGATTGATGTGAGCATAATTCAGCGCGCCCGAAAAACAGGACTGTTGGATTTGCGGGTGCACAACCTGCGCGATTACACGCACGACAATTACAAGACGGTCGATGATCGGCCGTTCGGCGGCGGGCCGGGGATGGTCTTGAAAGCCGAACCGATTTTTGAAGCGGTCGAGGCAGTGGCCGAAGCGGACACGAAAGTGATTTTGTTGACGCCCTCAGGCCGGTTGTTCGACCAAAGCGCGGCCCGGCAGTTGGCCACGGAGGCGAAGCTGCTGCTGATTTGCGGCGCCTACGAAGGCGTGGACGAGCGGGTGCGCACGGAATTGGCCGATGATGTGCTGTCCATTGGCGATTATGTGCTGACCAACGGCTCGCTGGCGGCGATGGTGGTCATCGACGCATTGACGAGGTTGTTGCCGGGGGCGTTAGGCGACGACCAAAGCGCGCTGGACGAATCGTTCAGCCAAGGGTTGCTCGAGTATCCGCATTACACGCGGCCGGCGGAGTTTCGGGGATGGAAGGTCCCGCCGGTGTTGCTCTCGGGCGATCACGCGGAGATCGAGAAATGGCGCCGGGAACAGGCGGCCCTGCGGACACAAGCGCAACGGCCCGATCTGTGGAAGAAAAAGACGGAATGAAAGAGAATTTATGAACCAGGCATTGTTAGACAAAATTGAATCAGAACAGTATCACAAGGGCCTCTCGGACTTCAGGGTGGGTGATACCGTGCGTGTCCATACCAAAGTGATTGAAGGCGACAAGGAGCGCATCCAGATTTTTTCCGGCGTCGTGATCGGACGCCGCGGACATGGGTTGAATTCCACTTTCACCGTTCGCCGCATCAGTTACGGCGAAGGCGTGGAGCGCATTTTTCCCGTCCATTCTCCGCGCATCGACAAAATCGAAGTTGAACGCAAAGGCTCAGTCCGGCGCGCGAAGCTGACTTATTTGCGCCAGCGTATTGGCAAGAGCGCGACGCTGGTCAAGGAGCGGGAAGGCCGCCCGGCGCCCGCTGGAGCCGCGAAATAGCGATTGGATTGCGGTTTGCGGGAGAGGCAGCATATTGTTGATATGCGCCAGACGAAGAATTGGACGTCACCCGCCTCCACGGCGAATCGTTGGTGGCAGATCGCTCTCTTAATTACGATCTGCCTGACTTGCTCTGCCTCGGCTGCGCCCAAAACTCGCATTCATCTAGTCCTTTCTGCTGAAACAGCGAGGGCAGGTGACACTGTCTGGGCCGGCCTGGTCATGGAGATGCCCCCCAAGTGGCACATCTACTGGCATTATGGAGGCGACGCGGGCCTTCCTGCTGAAATTACGTGGAAACTTCCGGAGGGCGTTTCGGCCGGGCCGATTAGCTGGCCTCTTCCCGAGAAGGAGACTGACAAAGTTGGGGACACTGCTCTTGTCACTTATATTTATACTCGCAAGGTCGTATTATTGACGCCTATAAAGCTGCCGGCGGATTTGCATCCCGGCCCGGTCACATTCAAGGCTGACGTGCATTGGATGGAGTGTTCGCAGGAGTGTGTCATGACTGCGAACGACGCCGAAGCAACGCTGAACATCGGATCGGAAACCAAACCATCCAACGATGAGGCGTTGATCGAGGAATGGCGAAAAAAAGTTCCACGGCCGGCAAAAGGAGATATGGCCACGGCCCATTGGCAAAGCAGCCAAACCGCGAGCAATTCACGCCCCGTTGTAATCGAGTGGAAGGGCGGCGCGGCGCCGGTTGATTTTTATCCTGACGGCAGCAGCACCAATTATTCTGTCGATGGGGCGACCGAGACGTTGCCAAACAGCGCCGATGCGATCCAGTTGCGCAAAATGGTCACTAAGAATGGCGCTGCGTGGCCCAACGCGCTGACAGGCGTTTTGGTCAGTCACGCAGGATTGCCGGATGCGCAGGGTGTTGAAGCCACGCTGGCCATCCAATCGCCGCCAGCCGCCGAGAAAAAAAGCATCGTGCCCATAGTCCCAGGCGTGCTGGCCACGATGCTTTTGTTTGCCTTTTTGGGAGGGCTGATTTTGAACATCATGCCGTGTGTCTTGCCGGTCATCGCGCTGAAGATATTTGGCTTTGTCAAACAGTCGGGCGAAAAGCCGGGGCACGTCCGAAACCTGGGGTTGGTGTACGGAATGGGAGTCCTCGTTTCCTTTTTGGTTTTGGCCGGCCTCGCTATCAGCGTGCAAGCCGCTGGCGGCCTGGCGAATTGGGGCGATCTCTTCCGCCATCCCAAGGTGCAAATGGCGCTGACGGTGCTGGTGACGCTGATTGCTTTGAATCTTTTTGGCGTTTTTGAAATCACGTTGAGCTCGCGCGCCACCGGCGCAGCCAGCGATTTGGCCGCGCGGCAGGGGTTTGCGGGCGCATTTTTCAACGGCGTGCTGGCGACAGTTCTGGCGACGCCTTGCACGGCGCCGTTTTTGGGAGCGGCGCTGGCGTTTGCCCTGGCTCAATCGCCAGTGGTCATTATTCTGTTTTTTTTGACGGCGGGAATCGGCTTTGCCTTTCCGTTTGTCTTGCTGTGCGCGCAACCGCGCTGGCTGGGATTCGTGCCCAAGCCGGGCGCGTGGATGGAAAAGTTCAAAATTGCGATGGGCTTTCCGATGCTGGCGACCGCCTTCTGGCTCATGTGGCTGTCGGCCTCGGATGAAAGCGCGCTTCTTTGGACAGGATTATTTCTGGTAGTGCTGGCGTTGGCCGCGTGGATTTGGGGCGAATTTGTGCAACGCGCTATTCATCGCAAAGGGTGGGCCGTGGCGATATGCGTGCTGCTGCTGGCGTTCGATTACACCTTCGTTTTACAAGGGCACTCCTCCAAAATTGAGTGGCGACCGTGGAGTCCGCAAGCCGTGCAAGAGGCGCAAAAGGCCGGGCATCCGGTTCTGGTCGATTTCACCGCCAAAAGCTGCCTAACCTGTCAACTCAACAAAGCGAGCAGCCTCGAAGTCGATTCGACGCGGGCAAAACTTAAGCAGGTCGGGGCCGTGGCGTTGGTGGGCGATTACACTCGTGAAGACCCGGCGATAGGAGAAGTGCTGCGGCAATATGAACGTTCGGGAGTTCCGCTGGTGCTCGTGTATTCCAAAGATCCATCCAAACCACCACTGGTCCTGCCCGTCATCCTGACGCCGTCCATTGTCCAGACTGCGTTGGAAAAGTCAGCCGGCTGAAATTTCAAATTTGATATTTCAAATATCAAATCTACACTTCGGCCCATGGCAGAATCACAAACTCATCCGCTGGTCGGCGTCATCATGGGCAGTCAATCTGACTGGGAAACCATGCAGCACGCCGCTAAACAACTTTCCGATTTGCAAATCCCGCATGAAATCCAGGTGATTTCCGCGCACCGCACGCCGGATTTGCTATTCGAATGGGCGTCCTCCGCCGTGTCGCGCGGATTGGAAGTCGTCATCGCGGCCGCGGGTGGCGCGGCCCATCTGGCCGGGGTGACATCCGCCAAGACGTGTCTTCCTGTGTTGGGCGTGCCGATGGAATCCAAATCGTTGCACGGCATGGATTCCCTGCTCTCGATGGTGCAGATGCCCGGAGGCGTGCCGGTGGGAACCTTGGCCATCGGCAAACCAGGCGCGATCAACGCTGCCTTGCTGGCCGCAGCCATCCTTGGCAACAAACATCCGCATATCCGGCGCGCGTACGAAGACTTCCGCCAAAAACAAACCGAGCGCGGCCTGGCCAATCGCAATGTTTCATAGACGATGTCAAAGTTTTGGTGATGATTCGTACCGCCTAATTTAGAATATGAGAGATATGAGAGATATGAGAGTACATGCGCTGTTCATATTACCGCTTGCCTGCGGCATCTTCTGCGGAAACCTCAACGCGCAGGAAGCGCCGTTTCACCCGCCGGCCGTGCCGCTGGTGGCTGTCGATCCATATCTGAGTATTTGGTCGGAGGCCGACCATCTGACGGACGATGTTACGCGGCATTGGACGCATCGTCCTCACGGGTTGACCAGCCTCATACGCGTGGACGGGAACATCAGCCGATTGATGGGCGACGAACCGAAGTCCGTTCCCGCCATGCCGCAAACCCATCTGGAGGTCACGCCGACTCGCAGCATTTACCAATTCGAAGACGCCAAAGTTCGCGTCACGATGACGTTTATGACCGCGGCGTTGCCGGACGATCTCGAAATTTTCTCGTGGCCGCTCAGTTACATCACCTGGAGCGTGCAATCGATTGACGGCCAGTCGCACGAGGTGGCGATTTACGACAGCACCAGTTCCGCCCTTGCTGTCAATAAGACGGACCAAAAAGTCGTTTGCGGACGCGAGAAGTCCGGTCCTTTGACCCTTCTTCGCGCCGGGACCGAGGCCCAACCGGTGCTCGGTTCCAGCGGTGATAATCATCGAATTGATTGGGGCTACGTCTATGCCGCCGCCCGCGCCCGGCAAGCTCAATCGGTCATAGGGGGCAACGAGGCGCTGCTGGAATCTTTTGTCCGAGATGGCGAGATGCCGGCCCAGGATGACACTCGCCTGCCGCGTCCCGTCACGGATGATGAACCGGTGATGGCCTTTCTCTTTCACGTGGGCCAGGTCAAGGCCAAGCCGGTGGAGCGGCAAGTGATCATCGCTTATGACGAATTCTATTCGATCAACTATTTCGGGCAGAAGTTGCGGCCTTACTGGCGGCGCAACGGCGCCACGCCCGCCACTCTCTTGCGCCAGGCCGAAAAGGAATTTTCTTCGGTGGAGAAACGTTGCATCGAATTTGATCGCGAACTCACAGAGGACCTGACGCGCTTGGGCGGAGTTCGTTATGCGCAAATTTGCGCGCTGGCTTACCGGCAATGTTTGGCCGCGTGCGGATTGGCGGCCGACCCGAACAAACAGCCGCTATTCTTCACCAAAGAGAACACCAGCAACGGCGATATCGCGACGGTCGATGTCTTCTTCCCGATGGATCCGGTTTGGATTCTGCTCAGTCCGACGCTCGCCAAAAGCACGCTGGTTCCGATCCTGAGTTATTCGGCCTCCTGGCACTGGAAGTTCCCCAATGCACCGCACGATCTGGGCACTTACCCGCTTGCGCCCGGGCGAGATGACGGCGGCGAAGGCATGCCGGTCGAGGAAAGCGGCAACATGCTGATTCTATGCGATGCCATTTGCCAGGCGGAAGGCGACCCGAGCTTTGTTTCGCCGTGGTGGCCGCAATTGACGCAATGGGCCAAGTACCTGGAGCAATACGGATTGGATCCGGAGAACCAGCTTTGCACGGATGATTTCATGGGACATCTCGCGCACAATGCCAACTTGTCAATCAAAGCCATTTTGGGTCTGGCGGCCTACGGCGACATGTGCCAGCGGCGCGGCGATGCGGCCGGCGCGGCCCGTTACGCCCAGTTGGCCAAGGCCGATGCGGCGCATTGGGTGCAAGTGGCGCAGGACGGTGACCATTCCCGGTTGGCGTTCGACAAGCCCAACACCTGGAGCCAAAAGTACAATCTGGTTTGGGACCGTATTCTGGGCTTGAACATCTTCCCACCGGAAGTCGCGCGCAGCGAGGTCGCCTATTACAAGAAGGCCCTCGAACCTTACGGCTTGCCGCTGGATTCGCGCACGAAATTGACCAAGACGGATTGGTCGGTCTGGAGCGCGACCCTGGCGGATAACGACGCGGATTTCAGGGCATTGATCTCGCCCATTTACGATTATTTGAATCGCACGACCAAGCGCCAACCATTGGCGGATTCGTACGTTACGACCGATCTCAACAGCACCGGTTTCCACGCCCGGCCAGTGGTGGGCGGATTGTTCATCAAATTATTGACAGACCGCGAAGAGTGGAAGAAATGGTCGGGCCGGGACCACACCAAACTGGGCGCTTGGGCCGCGCTGCCGCCGCGATGATATGACCGTGGTCACTGAGATTGGCCAGGTTGCTTCCCTGCACTTGCATCCGAAGGTTTCCGGGGAACCGCTGCAAACGGTCAGCGAAGTCTTGGCCGAGGCCGGCAAAGGCATCGTAGGTGATGCGCGCGTTTTTGCACGCAAGGGTCTAAAAGGCGAGCCGAGTCGCCGCCAAGTCAGCCTCATTGGGCGGGAGGAGATTGCCCGTCACGCGACCGCGCTGGGTTTGGCGGAAATTGCTCCCGGCGCTGTTCGGTCAAATATAGAAACCATCAACATCGACCTGATTGCGTTCCTTGGGCGCGAGATCGAAATCGGCGAAGCCGTGTTGCTGTTTTACGAGGCCCGGACTCCCTGCTGGAAAATGGACCGTATCGCTCCCGGTCTGCAAGGCATGATGGCGCAAGGCCGCCAAGGCGTGCTGGCGCAGGTGATTCGTTCGGGGCGGATTCGCACCGGCGATGGCATCCGATTAAGGAATTCGAATGAAGGCAAAGCCTGAATGCCGCCGCCGCACAAGGCGGCTGAAACTACGCCCGCTCCATGTACTTGCCCGTGCGAGTATCGACTTTGATCTTTTCGCCGGTCTTGATGAAGAGAGGGGCTTGCACGGTGATGCCGGTTTCCAAAAGAATCGCCTTCTGGACGTTGTTGGAGGAATCGCCACGGATGCCTTCGGGCGCGTCGGAGACCGTCAGCACGACGCTGGAGGGCAACTCGACCGAAACAGCTTTGTCCGCGACGAACGTGATCGTGACGGTGCCATTTTCAACCAGGTAATTTTTGACGTCGCCCAGGATTTCCGGCGTGAGGGTGGTGGTCTCGTAGGTTTCCGGATCGGAAAAAACGAAATCATCGCCGTCTTTATAACTGAAATCCATCTTCCGCGTCATCATCGGGACGACTTCAATCTTCTCGGTCGAGCTGAAGCGGACATCCGAAGTCTTGCCGGTTTTGATGCTGCGAAGGCTGGCCTGGACAAAGGCGCGGAGGTTGCCCGGAGTGCGATGCTGCGTGTCCAGGACGACGGAAATATCGCCGTTGTAGCTGACCGCCATGCCTTTGCGTAAATCGTTTGCTGATGCCATAAAAATCGTTAATGTAACTCTCGCCCCGTTCGGTAGGCGGACTGTGGAAAGTAACGAAAGTTCGGCTGAAATCAAGCGCTAAAACGAAATAATTTCAACAAATGTTATCCGTCGAACAAGCACGAGAACGAGTCCTGGAGGGCATCCGGCCCCTGGCGGCCGAAGCGTCCGACCTGTTAAGCGCACTGGGGCGGTTTGTGGCGCAACCGCTTTATTCCAAGGTCGATCTCCCCCCCGAGGATAATTCCGCCATGGACGGTTTCGCGGTCAAGGCTGAGGATTTGGCCAAGGCCACCATGGATGCGCCGGTGACGTTGAAAGTCATCGCCACCGCGCCGGCGGGATCGGCGTCCAAAAATGCGGTTGAACATGGGGCATGCGTGCGTGTTTTCACGGGCTCAACTCTGCCGCGCGGGGCTGACGCCGTTGTCATGCAAGAGGACGTCAAGCAGAATTCCGACGACTCAGCCAGCGCTCTTTTCGTGGAAAGCGCGCCGCCTTGGGAAAATGTCCGGCTGCGCGGGGAGGACGTAAAAGCAGGGGCGCTGTTATTGGAAGCAGGCGAGAAGCTGACAGCGCCGCGCCTGAGCTTTCTTGCAGCGGCGGGAATTGATGCAGTGAGTGTCGGCCGACAGCCAGTCGTGGGTTTGGTTGCGACGGGCAACGAATTGCGTGAGCCAGGGCAACCGCTGGAATCTGGCGCGATTTACGAGAGCAACCGGATCGGCTTGGCCGCCCTGGCCCGGCAAGCGGGAGCGGTTCCCAAATTATACCCGCTGGTGAAGGACGACCTGGAGGCAACGAAGTCCGCGCTTGAACAGGCTTTCGCGGAATGCGACGTAGTGATCACGACTGGCGGCGTTTCCGTGGGCGGAATGGATTGGGTCAAGGAAGCTTTCGCAGCCATCGGCGGTCAACTCGATTTTTGGAAGGCGTCCATGAGGCCGGGCAAACCGTGCGCGTTCGGGCGGCGAAAAGGGAAACTTTGGTTTGGACTGCCCGGCAATCCGGTCTCAGCACTGGTGTGTTTCCTGCTTCTGGCGCGGCCGGCCTTGCTTCGACTGCAAGGGGCGCGCGATGTTTTGCCGCGAACGATTCCAGCAACGTTATCCGAACCGCTGTCCAATCACGCCGAACGACGCCACTTTATGCGCGTTACGTTGGATGAGCGCGGCGGCGCGCGCTCGTCCGGCCATCAATCTTCGCACATTCTGAGCGCAATGGCCGCGTCGGATGGTTTGGTGGATGTTCCACCCGCGACAACGCTGGCGGCGGGCACCGTTGTATCGGTGCTATGTTGGGAATAGCAAGGCGCTGCTGCCAGCCTCATTTGGCTCTGGCAGCAGCGTTAAGCTGAGCCGTCTCGATTAGGGTTGGTATTGCAGGCGAAAATACGCAGCGGGCGTAGCGTTGGTCACTTCGATGCCGGCGACTGGTGTTCCGGTCGTGACCGTCGTCCAAGTGGTAAGATCAGGGCTGGTTTGCACTACGAAATTGGTCGAACCAGGAGGCCAAAAAATGACGGACTGATTCCCATTCGCCGCAATATTGAAAGAAACCGGCGCAATCACCGGGGGACCGATCGCAATATCCTGGAAAACCACCAAACCGGCGTTGGCAGGATTATTTGAAACAGTTCCGATTTGGAAATACGCGCCCAAATTATCGCCGGGATTGCTGCCGATGATATCGCCACTGGGTAAATCGAAGTAGGTATTACCTGGCGCCGAGGCGGCGTACTGCCCGTTTATGGAGTATTGAAACGCGTTCATGCCATTGTTCGGGTCCTGAACATAATTTAATCCAAAAGTATAGGTCTTGCCTTCAACATAATTTTCCACTCTTCCTCCCGCGCCGGGATAACCGCCAGCAAGCGGAGAGAACGGGTAGTACGACGGGCCTCCACCTTCGAATACGACTCCAACCCCGTTGGCGAGGAGTTGTAAATCGCCGCCGCCGCCTAAATCGCCACTTGGGTTACTAAACAAAAAGCCCGTCTCGATGTCATAAGTGGGGGTGCCCCCGGTCACGGTCGCCTTGAAAGATGCACTAAAATAGTTATTGCTTTGGAACTCGTAAGGAGTCACTCCGCCATCGTTGGAGAAATACCAAACGTCCCGGTTCGCGTAACCGCTCGCGCTAGTCACGTTCGTTTCGCTAAAAATTACGGTCGAACCATTGGTAACGACGGTGAGCGTCGCGGTGGGAACGTCATCAAATACGCGAGGCTTAATGACAACCCCATTGATCGAACTTATTTGAGCCTGCGTCGAATAGACGGCCGCAAATGCGAGCCCGATGGCGGCAGCCATGCAGAGGCTGCGTGTTTTTGATGAAGAGATAATACATGCGTGTGGTGTAATATTGGATTTCATAGTATGTGACTGTGGCGTGCAACCGAAAAAAGTCAAGGGCAAAAATTCAAATAAGGAAATTTGACAAACGAAATTCTCATATTAAGGTGCATGACTTAACCCGATCAAATTAGAAAGTTGTTGCGAGAAGAGAAGTGCCCCCAAGAGGCGGATTTAACTATGAACAATACCTTGACCGTTCCGAATCGTCCCCGCTGTTTCAAATTTTTTCCCATTTGGCTCGCCGCTGCCGTAACGGTGGTTTTGGCGGGCAACTTTGCTCATGCAGGCAATCTCTTGGTTAACCCAGGTTTCGAGGCAGCGCCCAGCGGCAATAAGATTCCGATCGGCTGGACGTATTTTCGGCCACCGGCTTCCTCTTTTTCCATTCCACCTGGCGGTACTAATCACTATTGGATTGAGGGAAGTGAAGCGACTCCGCATACGGGAAGTTTCTATTGGAAGGAATGGGGCGCCGCGTATGACGGTCCACCAACCAACAATGTGGGCGGAATTTATCAAGAATTCGGCAGTTCTGCTGGCTCGGTCTATCAAGCCAGCGGCTGGTTTTATACCAATCCCGGCGACGAAATCGGAAAGCCCGGCTTTACTACTTATGCCTGGATTGACGTTTCGTTCCTCGATGCGAGCAGTAACCTTTTGGCACTTTTCACTTCGGCCCCATTTTCCGAAAGTGTGGATCCCGATTCGACTGATTGGTATCAATTTCAGGTAACGAACGCATGTGATCTGTCGTCACCTGTAGGCACTGGAGACCCTTATTTCCCGTACACCTACGCGGTGAGTGGATCTGTGTCACAATTGGTCGCGCCAACGGGCACGGCGAAGGTCCGTTACCGTTTTGCTTATTTGCAGGTAGGCACTGAGGGTGGGTCATGTTATTTCGACGATGCTGCGCTTGATCAGCAAACCGGCTTGGAACCGCCCATAATTACGAACATGTTGCCACAGAACATGATCTTCTACCCTCCAGGTAATGGCTTCAATTTTACGGTAAATTCGCCGAGCGGCTCAACCATCAATAACAGCGGCATTCACCTTACGCTAAATGGTGTTGATGTTTCTGGGAGCCTGGCTATTGGCGGATCCTCATCGAACAAGGTGGTGTCTTACACAGGGTTGCAGTCCAACACCGTCTATAACGCCGCTATTACCGTGGCCGATCAGTATAACCTTTCTGCAAGTACAGCGACGTACTTTGAAACCACCTGGGTGGGGACACCGCCCGTCCTTTATCTGTGGGAAGCGGAAGATTTCGATTTTAACAGCGGGATGTTCCTCGATAACCCCGATCTTTGCAACGCTCCTGGTGATACCAATTGCTATTATGGGACGGTGGGCACGGAAGGCGTGGACGAAGAAAACAATGGCGTCGTCCTCAGCACCAATCTCTATCGCCCGGCGGACGGCATTAGCATCGGCGTCTCGGGCGATTACAATCGCGAAAACCTTTTCCTCGCGGACCGGACCGATTACGAAATAAATCCCTTCATGCAACAACAGTGGGTCAACTACACTCGTGACTGGACCAACGGCACCTATTGGGTCATCGCTCGTCTTGCAACCGGCGAGGGAGACGGCGGTTTTCTGACCTTGAGCGAGGTCAACACTGCTGATGGCACCACCAACGCGCTGGGCACTTTTACGATTGGTGACGGACTGGGCTGGACCACTTTTGAGAACGTCTTTCTGCTCGATACAAATGGCAACAAAGTCAATTTGACCTTGAGCGGCAAACAGACGTTGCAGGTGACCAGCGGCGGCAACTTATTGCCCAACTTCTTCGCGTTGGTTGCGGCGACGGTCGATCTCCCCATTCTCAGCACAATTTATCCCGATGGCACGCATCCGCTCGAGGACACCAATGCGCTGGCTTTCACCGTTACTTCGGATGGCGCCACTTTCCCCGCCGGTGACATTAAATTGAACCTGAATGGCTATGATGTTTCTTCGTCGCTTGTTTTCAACGGTTCGCCTTCGAACGAAACCGTCGTCTATCCTTTCTTGCTCTCGAACGCCATTTACACCGCGATCATTTCCGTCACGAATTCTCTCGGTCACGGTTTCCTTATCACGAACGAATTCGACACGTTCAGCACGAACAATTACATGGTAGAAGCGTCGGATTTTGATTTCAACGGCGGACAATCTATTCCCGACGTGGATTGGTATCCCAATGCGTATGGATTCCCCAATGAGTATTACTCGGTGACGAATGTCGATTTCGAACACACGATTCTTGGTTGCGAGGCCTACCCGTATCGTCCCAACGGCATTTCTCAGGAAAAAGGCGACGACTACCTGACGCCTGTTTTCATAAATGCTGGAGGCATTGACTACGACCTGGGTTGCTTTGGGGGCGGGGATTGGGCCAACTATACTCGCACCTATCCGCCGGGCAGCTATTTTGTCTATGTGCGTTCCGCCGGCCTGGGCCCGTATTCGATGAATCTGGATCAAGTCGTCAGTGGGTTCGGCACGGCAAATCAGGTTGTCAAGCAACTCGGCTACTGGAACGCTGTCGGTGTCAACAATGTCACCCACGCCTGGGTGCCGTTGACGGATGAAGGTTTGGTTGCGCCCGTTGTGGTCAAGCTGACAGGCTTGGAAACGCTCCGCATTACGACCACCACCGGTGATTGTTACCCCAATTACTTTATGCTGGTGCCGGTATCCGGCATTAATACGTCAGCGTCGAAGTCCGGCGGGCACGCCGTTCTTTCCTTCCAGAGTGAACAAGGGATCAGCTATAGAGTTTTCTCGCGAGAGAGCTTAAGCTCCGGCAGTTGGAATCTTGTGACCAATTTACTGGGCAATGGCGCGCTCGAAGCGGTAAGCCTTCCAGTCACGGGGACAAACCAATTTTATCAGGTCGTCGCTCCTTAAGTTAAATCGGGCAGGCCGCCGTTGATCGTCTGTCAAATCGAAATAATGAAGAAGCCTTATCTGCGGCATCTTTCGGGGCCGAACCGACGCCGAATTTTGTCAATACTCACCCTGGCGGCTGCTATTCACACCGCCGCCGCCATCAATACGCCCACCAACCTGGTGAGTGCCACGGGGGACAAGAGTATCGTTTTGCATTGGGATCCCGTCCTCGATCCGACTCTTGCTGGTTACGACGTCTATCGTTCATCCAGCATAAGCGGGCCCTTTACGCTGCAAAATGGCGCCTTGCTGACGTCGCCAGGGTTCTGCGATTTGCTCGTGACCGATGGGCAGACGAATTTTTATCAGGTCATGGCCGTGGACACTTCCGCCAACAAGAGCGCGCCCTCCACTACGCTGGCTGCCGTGGCAAATCCGTTTGCGAACGATGACCAATTCCTGGATTACGTGCAGGAGACGTGCTTCGATTATTTTTGGTACGAAGCCAATCCGAACAATGGCCTTGTGCCGGACCGGAGCGAGACCAACTCGTCATGCAGCATTGCAGCGGTCGGGTTCGGCTTGACTGCGATTGGCATTGCGATTGACCACGGCTGGATTTCGCGCGGCCAGGGTGTGGCGAGAGTCACGACGACGTTGAACACATTTCTCCAAGGGCCGCAGGGAGCCGAGACCGGCGGCGAGATCGGCTACAATGGCTGGTTCTATCACTATTTGGACATGAATGCGGCGGTGCGGACCTCCGGGTCGGAGTTGTCCTCGATCGATACGACATTTCTGCTGGCTGGCATCCTCTACTCCAAACAATATTTCAATGGCACTAACGCCGCTGAAACGTCCATCCGAACCATGGCGGATGCCATATTTAATCGCGTCAACTGGAATTGGATGGCACAGGGGACACCCGGTGTATCGACGGCTTGGTATCCCGAAACCGGATTTAGTTCGAACAATTGGGTTGGCTATAACGAAGGCATGATTATCTATTGCCTGGGCCTTGGGACTGCGACCAATCCACTGCCGGCCTCCGCCTGGAGCCAATGGACAACTGGCTACATTTGGGCCACGAACTGGGGAGAGGGTTACGTGCAATTTCCTTCTTTATACGCGCACACTTACTCCCATTGCTGGATCGACTTCCGCCATATTGCGGACTCTTACATGAGCAATCACAACAGCACGTATTTCGAGAATTCCCGGCGTGCAAGCCTCGCCCAATACGCTTACAGCATAGCCAATCCAAACCATGAGGTTGGTTACAGCAGCAATGTTTGGGGTTTGACGGCGTCGGACGGCCCGGATGGTTATGCGGTGCATGGTCTTCCACCGGTGGGATTCGACGACGGCACCATCGCTCCGACTGGGGCGGGCGGAGTGCTGGCCTTCACGCCTGAATATTCCATTCCGACGTTGAGCTACTTCTACACTCATTACCGGCCCCACATTTGGACGCCCTACAGCTTCCACGATGCCTTCAACCTCACCGCGCAATGGTATGATACGGACGAATTGGGAATAGACCAAGGCCCCATCGTCATCATGATCGAGAATTACCGCACTCAGCGGCCTTGGAAACTTTTCATGCAAAACCAGGAAGTCCAAACTGGTTTGCAACGCGCGGGCTTCAACTCGCTTCCTTTCGTCACGGTCCAGGGCCAGGCTGCGGCCAGCGTGAATATTTTCAGCCTGACATGGGCCGCGCAGAGCGGGGCGACTTATCAAGTCGAGTATTCTCCCGATTTGGTTACCTGGTTTGCTTCGCCGACCGGCGAGGTGCTCGCCAGCGGTTCTTCCGCCACTTGGACTGACAACGGTCCTCCGGCCACAACGAGCCTGCCTTTTGGCGAATCCGCAAGATTCTATCGCGTCTTCCAATTTGGTTTTCCATAGCAGACGCGAGGGGAAATGGTTAACCGCAGGTGCAAACCAGGTTCCGATCACCCCAGACGTTGTCAATTCTTCCAACTGGCGGCCAATACTTGTGCTCGCGCGTCCATGGCGCGGGAAAGGCGGCGCGCTCGCGAGAGTAAGGATGGTCCCACGGTTCTTTGGCCAGCGACACCGCGGTGTGGGGCGCATTTTTCAGCAAATTATTTTGACGATCCACTTTGCCGGATTCGATTTCCTGTATCTCGCCGTGTATGGCGATGAGAGCATCGCAAAAACGATCCAGTTCCTCCTTGGATTCACTTTCCGTCGGCTCGATCATCATTGTGCCGGGCACGGGGAAAGAAATGGTTGGGGCATGGAATCCGTAATCCATCAATCGCTTGGCCACGTCTTCCACGGTGACGCTTTTGTATTGACGCAAATCGGCGATGCACTCGTGCGCCACAAAACCGCTTTTGCCTTTGTAAAGCGCCGGAAAATACGGGTCCAAACGGCGCGCGATGTAGTTGGCGTTGAGAATGGCGGCGCGCGTGGCTTCGGTCAGGCCGGCCGGTCCCATCAATGCGATATACATCCAGGAAATCACAAGGATGTTCGCGCTGCCCCACGGCGCAGCGGCCACCGCGCCAATCGGATTTTCGCCGCCTAGATTGACCACGGAATGGCCCGGCAAAAATTCCGCCAAATGTTCCGCCACACAAATCGGCCCCATGCCGGGACCGCCACCGCCATGCGGGATGCAAAAAGTCTTGTGCAGATTGATATGGCACACGTCGGCGCCGATTCCACCGGGACTGCACAAGCCGACTTGCGCGTTCATGTTCGCACCGTCCATATAAACCTGCCCGCCATGGTCGTGGATGATCTGGCATAGATCGCGAATGCCTTCCTCGAAAACGCCGTGGGTTGACGGATAAGTGACCATGATCGCGGCCAGGTCGTCCTTGTGCGCCTCCGCTTTCGCCCGCAAATCTGTCAAATCTATGTTTCCGCCCGCATCGCAGGCGACTGGGACAATGTCCATGCCGGCCATGGCCGCGCTGGCGGGATTGGTGCCGTGGGCGGAGGAAGGAATCAAGCAGACACGCCGGTTCGCCTGGCCGCGGCTTTCGTGATATTTTTGGATCACCAAAAGACCGGCATATTCACCTTGCGCGCCGGCGTTGGGTTGCAGGGAACATCCGGCCAATCCGCTGATTTCTATCAGCCAATCTTCCAATTGCCGAAAAATCGCCTGATATCCGCGCGTCTGCGAGAGAGGCGCAAAGGGATGCAGCCGGGCGAATTCCGGCCACGAAATGGGCAGCATCTCGGCGCTCCCGTTAAGCTTCATTGTGCACGAGCCGAGGGGAATCATGGCGGTAGTCAATGATAAATCCCGGCTTTCGAGCCGCCGCAAATAGCGTAGCATTTCGGTCTCGGAATGATGCGTGTTAAAGACGGATTGTTTGAGAAACGGGCTGGTCCGCGCCAGCGGAGCAGGGTAGTCCACCGTGACTTTCGCTGCCAGTGTGGAGACGGAATAATCGGCGGCTTTACCACCATTGAAAACGCCGAGGATATCGAGAACGTCCTTCTCTCTCGTTGTTTCATCGAGTGAAATGCCGACGGTTTGCGCATCGAAATGCCGAAAGTTCATGCGTTGGGCTTCGGCCGCCTTGAGGATTTCCGCCGCTTTCGCGCCCAGATTAACTTTCAACGTATCGAAGAACGGGGCGGGTTGCGTTTGCCTCGGGTCAAAGCCCAATTCTTTGAGTCCTTCGGCGAGCGCTGCTGTCAACAATTGCACGCGTTGCGCGATTTTTTTCAAGCCATTCGGCCCATGATATACGGCGAACATCGAGGCAATGTTGGCCAGCAAAGCTTGCGCCGTGCAGATGTTGCTGGTGGCCTTCTCGCGGCGGATATGTTGTTCGCGCGTTTGCAAGGCCAGGCGCAATGCTGGACGTCCGGCCGAGTCCTTGGAAATGCCCACTAACCGCCCCGGAATAAGCCGCTTGCAGGCTTCGGTTGTTGTGAAAAAGGCCGCGTGCGGTCCGCCATAGCCCATCGGCACGCCGAATCGTTGCGAGCTTCCCACGGCAACGTCAGCTCCGAATTCCCCGGGGGGCCGCAACAGCGTGAGCGCAAGCAAATCCGTCGCCACCGCGAGCAGCGCGCCGGCCGCGTGAACTTGTTGTGCAAACCCCTCGTAATCGAAAATCGCGCCGTGAGTATCCGGATATTGCACGAGAGCACCGAAGACCGTTTCATCGCATTTGAAAGTGAGATGATCGCCGACGACCACTTCAATGCCCAACGGTTTGGCGCGCGTTCGGATGACATCGATGGTCTGCGGATGGCAGTTTTGCGACACGAAAAAGAGACGGCGCTCCGGGCGGACATTCTGGCATAGGTGCATCGCTTCGGCGGCGGCGGTCGCTTCATCGAGAAGGGAAGCATTGGCGACGGGCAACCCGGTCAAATCGCTCGTCATGGATTGGAAATTGAGCAAGGCCTCCAAGCGTCCCTGGGAAATTTCGGCCTGGTAAGGTGTGTATTGGGTGTACCATCCCGGGTTTTCCAGCAAATTTCGCTGAATGACAGGCGGGGTGATGCAATCGGAATAGCCCATGCCGATGAATGAGCGAAAGACCTGGTTTTTTTTCGCGAGCGCACGCAAAGCATTAAGGGCGTCGAATTCTCCCAGGCTGGCCGGCAGTTGGAGCGGCTTGGGAAGTCGGATGCCGGACGGGATGACGGCGTCGATCAAGCCGTCGAGGCTGGCAAATCCCAGTTCATGCAGCATCTGGGCGACTTCGCCGGGGCTGGGACCGATGTGGCGATGCACAAACTGATCTGCGGGCGCCAGCGATTCAGCGAGGCTGTGACCCGTCGAAAACCTCGAAAGTTCAGACATGAGGCGAACATAAAATGGCTTGGCCGCATTGCAAGGGGTTTTTGCCAATCGGGTTGATTTTGGTCTCGATTTTTTGCCCTGAATGTCGTTAGTGCAATTCAGGCAAAATTCGGATAAACATCCAGAAGTCAGAAACATGGACTTTGGCGCATACATATTTGTGGTGGTCATTTCCTATATGCTGGGATCGACCCCCTCGGGATATCTGGTGGGCATGGCGCGCGGCATCGATGTGCGATCGGCTGGCAGTGGGAACATCGGCGCGACGAATGTCGTGCGAGTCCTTGGGAAAAAAGCCGGCGCGATTGTGCTTATATCTGACGCATTCAAGGGATTCATCTCGGCTCGATGGGTCCCGCTTCTGGCCTTGCAGATTTTTCCAGCAGGCGGGACGCGTGAAAATTTGGCGCTGGTGGGCGGGGCCGCGGCCATTTTGGGGCATATTTACCCTTGCTGGCTCAAATTCAAAGGTGGCAAAGGAATCGCCACAACGGGTGGCGTGGTGCTGGCGTGGGTGCCGGCAGCCTGCTTCATAACGGTTGGGTTCTGGATTCTGGGCCTGCTTATTAGCAGATACGTTTCCGTCGCCTCGATTGTGGCGGCGGTAGTCCTGCCGTTCGCGGTCTGGTTTTGCGATGGCAGCCAGACGATGATAATCGTGATCACGGCGGTAAGCTTGTTGGCCATTTACAAACACAAGGCGAACATTCATCGTTTGCTCACCGGCGCGGAACGGCGCATTGGAAAATCCCAGACATGAATGTGACAGTGATCGGCGCGGGAGCGTGGGGCACGGCTCTGGCCAATTTATTGTGCCAGAATGAACATGTCGTCACGCTTTGGGGCCACGATGCCGAGCATCTGGCTCGCGTCCGGAAGACCCGCGAGAACCCAATCTATCTGCCAGGCATCGCCCTGTCGTCGAAAATTCAATTCCATGAAAAACTGGATCAATCCATCAAAGGCGCCCAGTGCATCGTCATTGCCGTGCCGTCGAAATTTGTCCGTCAGGTGACCAGTCAGATTTCCGGCTTTAGCGGGCTGGCGGTCAGCGTAACCAAAGGCATCGAATACGAAACTGGCTTGACCATGTCCGGCTTGCTGAAGACCACGATGGCCAATTCGGTCGCGGCCGCCCTTTCCGGTCCGACCCTTGCGTTGGAAATCGCGCGTGGAATGCCCGCGGCCATCGTGGCTGCTCATCCACAAGCTGAGACTGCGCAACAAGTGCAGGCGCTTTTTGGCCGTCCGGCCTTTCGAGTCTATTCCAGCCAGGACATTGCCGGCGTTGAGTTGGGGGGCGCGATCAAAAACGTCGTGGCTTTGGCAGCCGGCATCGGCGATGGGCTTGGGTTGGGCGACAATGCCAAGGCAGGCCTGGTCACGCGCGGCCTGGCAGAAATGCGGCGCCTGGGAGTGGCGCGAGGAGCGAGCGCGGAAACTTTTTCCGGCTTGAGCGGGCTGGGGGATTTGACGGTGACGTGTTACTCGCGTCTCAGTCGCAATCGCGCCTTTGGCGAAAGGATTGGCCGTGGAGAGAAAGTGGAGTCCATCCTGGCCGACACGCATAGCGTGGCCGAAGGCTATCCGACCGCGCGAGCGGCCTTTCAATTGGCCCGCAAGCTGGGCATCGAAACGCCTATTATTGACGAAGTCCATGCCGCGCTTTACGAAGGCAAGGAAGTTCGCCGCGCGGTGCAGGATTTGATGAGTCGCGAACCGAAGCCTGAGGATTAAAAATCGGCACCCGCTCGGCCCTACAGGTTCCCGGTCATGACATCAAGTCCGGCGCGTGAGACTTTGAGATCGTCCTCCGAAGGGCCGCCGCTGAATGCAACAATCACAATGCCGCTTTTGCTTTTGGTGACCAACCCGCCCTGGTAACCGAACTCTCCCAGCATCGGCGCACGAACCTTGCTGCCGCTGTCCTTCAATGTATCGGCCATCTCTGCCGCTTTGGAATAGGCGATGGCGAGCAGATTGTTGCCTTTTCTGTTCTGGTCCTGACCGCTGGTCAAAGTCCCAACAACCACCATTTTGGAAGTCCAGGATTTCACCGTGTCCCCTTCAGCATAGGCGACCACTGCGACACCTTTGATATCAAGCTCCTCGGCGCGCTTTTTCATGGCCTGCAAGGCTTTGTCGGCGGCTTGATCGAAGGTTGGGGCGTTCGTTGGCGCTGATGTTGCAGCTTTGTCCTGGGCCTCCAAAATGGAAGCGTGCAGGAGGGCAATGAGCGCTGGAATTGCGAGAAGTCCATTCAGGGCGTGTCTTTTTGGTGTCATACTTTTGTTCTTATAGTTCGGAAGTTCGTGTCAAAAGAAGCCCGTCATTCTAGCTTAACGGCTGCTTCGATGTTTGACAATTGATCGAGCAATGCTTTTGCACTTTTGGTCTGTCCTGGCAAGACGAAATCCGGCGCAATTTCGGCCAGCGGTTGCAGGACAAAACGCCGCAGGGGCGCGCGCGGGTGAGGCAAAACCAATTCTGGCAAATGAACCGTCTGCTGACCAAAGGCGACCAAATCCAAATCGAGCACGCGAGGCTCATGGGGAATCCCGCTCCGCTGGCGTCCAAATTCCGCCTCCAAAATTTGCAGTTGACGGAGAAGAGATTGCGGTGTCTGGTTTGGCGCCGGTCGCAAGCCGGCCACGGCGTTGACAAACGGCGGCGAGCCGGGTGGACAATCTACTGGCGCAGTTTGCCAAAGAGACGAGCGCAGGAGCGGCTGCGTGGAGAGCGTTTGCAGCCGATCCAAGGCGCGGAGAATAATTTCCTTTGAATTGCCGAGATTTGAACCAAGAGCGACAAAAGCGATTTCTTGCGTATTGTCGCTCGCTTTCACTGCTATTTATTCTTTCAGCCCCAGCACATGTTGCATGTCGTAAAGACCGGGCTTTTGTCCAACGACCCATTGTGCGGCCCTAAGAGCGCCGAAGGCGAAAGTGTCGCGGCTCGAAGCCTTGTGCGTCAGCTCCAGCCGCTCGCCCTCCGTTGCGAAAATAACCGTGTGATCGCCTACCACATCGCCGCCGCGAATCGAGTGGATCCCGATCTCCTCGGACGTGCGCTCACCGACTACCCCGTGGCGGCCGTAACGGGCCGCCCGGTCCAAGGCCTGCTTGCGCGCGTCGGCGAGGATTTGCGCCAACGTCGCGGCGGTGCCACTGGGCGCATCTTTCTTGAGTCGATGGTGCATCTCGATGATCTCCAAATCGAAATCCGGCCCAAGAATTTCCGCCGCTTTTCGCGTCAACCAAAACAGGGCATTGACGCCGGTGGAATAATTGGCGCTCCAGACGATGGGAATTTTCGACGCCAAGGCAATCAATTCCTTTCGTTCCGCATCGGTATGGCCGGTCGTTCCAATGACAATGGCTTTTTGGCGGGCTGCACATAGACGGGCAAATGGAACCGTGCTTTCGTGAAAGGTGAAATCAATGACCACGTCGGCCTGACCGAGAACGGCGCCCAGATCGTCGCCCAGATCGACTCGTCCGACGACGGCGATGCCGGGAATGGACTCGGCGCAACGGAGCAAAGCCGCGCCCATTCTGCCTTTTGCGCCCGCGATGATGACCTTGGTCACGGCCGCAGTACTCCACATCGGATGAGAGTTGCCTTGAGCACATCCCTGTTTTTGGAGGTCATCGGCACCAATGGCAGGCGGAACTCCTCCTGGATATGTCCCAGCATGGCCAAGGCGGCTTTGATGGGCAGGGGATTCGTTTCGATGAATAAATCTTTGAAGAGCGGATAAAGTTGATCGTGTATTTTGAGGGCTGCGGATTGATTTCCTGTTCGACACGCCGTCACCATTCGGGCCATCTGTCGCGGCAGAATGTTGGAGGCCACGCTAACGACACCATGCGCGCCGAGGGCCATGAACGCCAGCGTCAACCCATCGTCGCCCGAAAAAATGGAAAATCTGGGACCCAACGCGGCGCGCAATTGGCTTACTCGATCCGGGTTGCCGCCGGCTTCTTTAATCCCTACGACGCGTGGTGTCGCCACGGCCAAACGTCGAACAGTTTCGACTCCAATTTCAATGCCGCACCGCGATGGAATGCTGTAAAGCACAAGGGGCAGCTTGCTGGCGCGGCTGACTTCCAGGAAATGCTGGAACAATCCTTCCTGGGTGGGCTTGTTGTAGTAAGGCGCAACTTGCAGGGAAGAATCGGCCCCGGCTTTTTCGGCCTCCTGCGTCAGATAAATGGCTTCGCTGGTTGAATTTCCTCCCGTCCCCGCCATGACATGAATCCGCCCCGCAGCGTATTCGACCGCGTGCGCGATGACTTCGATGTGCTCCTTGTAATCAAGAGTGGGCGATTCACCGGTGGTGCCAACTGGGACAATGCCGTCCACGCCGCCCTTGACTTGCAGTTCGACGAGCCTTTTGAACGCAGGGGCATCGAATTTGCCGTTGCGGAACGGAGTCACTATCGCTGTATAGGTTCCAGTTAACATTAGGGCGCAAATGAAATCCGTGCCGGGCCGGGATTTCAATTCTTTTCGTTCAGCCTCGCGAGTCGGGACCGCTTATAACAGGCAAGTTTTCCCACTCGGTTATGTCCCCCCCGCAGCCGATGTTCCGTAAATAGTCCAGGTTCCATTCCTCCACTCCGAAATCATCGGGTGGCACCTTGTGCGCGGCAATGTGATCTGCAATGTAAAGCGCGGACGTGAGAGAAAAGGCGCCGCCGGGTTCCTGCCGTGGATCGTCCTGGAATGAAATGGCGGCGACCACTTCGACAGGCATGCCCCAAAGCTCCATCAGGTAGGCCGTTAATTGCGCCGGGGTAGTGTGGAACGTTTCCGCGAGGCATGGTTTCAACGGAGATTTGGCTTGACGCGCTTCCCGGCAAGCCCCGGCGAATTGTCCTGCGAAATTATCAACCAGAATAAATCGCCCCGTTTCATGTAACAGGCCAGCCAGGAAAGCTGCCTCGGCAGTGCGGCGCGGGAGGCTTTTTTCCCGGCAGATATGCTGGGCCAGAGCGGCGGTTTCCCAGCAATGATTCCAAACTCGCGGCAAGTCCAAATCGTCATGAGACAGAGACTCATAGTGCCGGAAAAGGCTTTGCGAAAGGACTATGGCCGCGATCATTTCCGTCCCTAAACACATGACCGCATCGGCCGGGTTTGTGATCAAATAGCCCTGGCCAAAGAGCGGCGAATTGGCCAGTTGCAGCACCTTGATGGACAGACCGGCATCTTCGGCCACCAGGCGGGCAATGGACGAGTTTGCGCTTCGATTATCTTCCAGTTCGGCCAGCAACGATTGATGGACTTGCGGCAGCGACGGAATCGAGCGCAAGGACGTCGCTATCAGTTGCAAGCTTTTGTTGGTGATTCGTTCCTGTGCGGCGAAACTCCGTTGAACGACGTCGCGCAACCGCGCGATGTCGAACGGCTTGGATAAGTACTGATGGGCTGAAGTAATCAGGGTAAGTTTGCTGAGGGAAACGTAGCCGGACATGATGACGCGAATGACCGACGGAGCGATTTTCCTGACCTCTTCCAACAATTGGCTCCCTTGCATGTTGGGCATGAGTTGATCGGATATAATCAAATCCGGCGCCATGGCTTTGACGGCGGCCAGCGCCTCCAGGGGATCGCTGAAACCAGCCACTTCCCAATTAGGATTGACACCGCGCAGGATTATCACAGCCGTTTCCAGCACGGCCGCCTGGTCATCTACGATATAAATACGCCTGTTCATTCTCGCCGCGAGTTGGTTCCAATGCGCCCGATTACGGGGCATCATATCACGGATTGGTAATTTGACTCTCCCTTTTTTGGTTCTTTTTATTCTTCTTACGCGTACGCTCTGGATCAAACGGCATCCACTTCGGGATGCGTCCATGGCGCGCGATAGGGCCGGCGGAGCAGCGCATTTGCTTCCGCGTCGCCCGCGACTTGCCCGGCGCTGGCGTCCCATCGCAAGGACCGTCCCAGCTTCATGGATACATTGGCCAAAATGCATGACGCGCTGGAAATATAGCCTTCCTCGATGTCCGCCAGGGGACGTCCGCGAGAGGCGATGCAGGACATGAAGTCGCGCATTTGCGCCCGATTGCCAGGCGCGGCGAATTTTTCAAGGTCCTTCTCCGTCCTGTCCTCCGGGTATTGATCCAATTCAAAGACGCAGTCTTTGTGGATCGACTGGCCATTGTCTTTTGGGATAAAATCGTAGCAATAGACGCTGGCTTTTAAAGTTCCTTTGTTCCCGTAAAACGTCGCGGCCCAGGGGTACTTGGGATCCGGAGGGTCGCCCCAGGCTCGATGCTGCCACACTACTTGCAAATTGCCGTAGTCGAAAACCGCCGTTTCTGTGTCCGGAATCGTCGCCTTTCCCTGCTTCTCAACAAGAATGCCGCCAGCCGCGCTAATGGTTTTCGGCCATCCCAATCCCAGGTAGTAGCGTGTCAAGTCAAACATATGGACGCCCAAATCGCCGATCAGGCCGTTCCCGTATTCCATAAAATTCCGCCAGCCGCGCGGGTGGATGAGACTGTTGTACGGACGCATCGGCGCCGGACCCGTCCACATTTCGTAATCCAGGTTCGAAGGCGGGGCTGTATCGGGCGGATTGGGCCTGTGTCCACCGTAATAACTGTAAATTTCCACCAGGCCGATTGTTCCCAGCTTACCCGCTTGGACGATGTCGTTCTTCGCCTCAACCAAGTGGGGAGTGCTGCGGCGCTCCAATCCAACCTGCACCACTCGTTGATGCTTGCGGGCGGCTGCGACCATGGCCTGCCCTTCGATCACATCGACGCTTATCGGCTTCTGCACGTACACATCTGCTCCGCTCTCCACGGCGGCGATCATCGGCAGCGCGTGCCAATGGTCGGGCGTCCCCACCAGCACGATGTCGAGGCCTTTTTCTGCCAGCATCTTGCGGTAGTCGCTATACGTGCGAGGTTTCCGCTTCGACTGTTGCCGCGATGCGACCAAATCCGCCGCCTCCGACAACGCGTTGCTATCCACGTCGCAGAGCGAAACGACTTCCACCGGCGCGACTTGGATCAACCGGCAAACATCGCTCTTGCCATACCAGCCGCAGCCGATAAGTCCGACTCGTTTATTCTCGCCCGCCGCTTCGGCCACGGCTCGTCCAGCCGTGCAAAGGGCCAAGCTCGCGGCAGAGGAAACTTGGAGAAACTTTCGACGATTCATGAAGCGATAATGAGTCCAACGGCAAACGAGGTCAAGACGGGGCGCAAATTTCAAATTTCTCTTTTTCAATCTTGGTCTCACTCGGGAAGGATGCTTTAATCGGCCCTTGTGCGTGTCTTGATCATCGGCTGTGGCTATGTTGGTTCTCCGTTGGGAACGGAACTGGCGCGGTTGGGACACGAAGTTTTCGGTTTGACGCGTTCCGGCGAGACGAGCGCGACGTTGCAGGCGAATGGAATCCAACCTTTGGTCGCTGACATCACGTGCCGGAGCGACCTTGACAAGCTTTCGCTGCCGTTTGATTGGATTGTGAATGCCGTTTCCTCCAACAAGGGCGGGGTGGAAGACTATCGCGGTATCTACCTTGACGGCCTGCGCAATGTCTTGCAATGGCTGGAAGCATCGCCGCCCAAAAAATTTGTCCACATCAGCAGCACCAGCGTCTATGGCCAGACTGACGGCACGCTTGTCAAGGAGAGCAGCCCCACTCTGCCAAGGGGCGAACTTGGCCAAATCCTTGTCGCCGCCGAACGACTGCTGCAGGACGCCATCGGCGCCAAAAAATTTCCCGCCGTCATCCTGCGCGCGGCTGGCATTTACGGACCGGGCCGGGGCCATCTTTTCTTGCAATACCTCAAGGATGAGGCGCGCATTCCTGGCCGCGGCGAGCGCCTCCTCAACATGATTCATCGGGATGATCTGGCCACGTCCGTTTCGGTCGCGCTGAAAAGCGGCCGCCCCGGGGAGGTTTACAACGCCTGCGACGACGAGCCTGTTCCGATGATCCACTTTTTCCGTTGGCTTTCCGAGACATTGGGCAAAAACATGCCGCCCTTTGTGCGCGAGGACGAGGCGGCCCCTCGCAAGCGCGCACTCACGCAAAAGAAGGTGAGCAATCGCAAGCTTCGCATGGAATTGGGCTGTTCTTTGCGTTATCCGACCTTCCGCCAGGGTTACACTGCGGAAATCCAGCGTTTGCAAGACGCTCGGGAGATTTAGGGCGGACCTGCCGGTCAAATCAACCCAAGTAATTTGAATAGAACAACTTACGTTCAGACGCTTCAAAAAAAAGTCAATTTTGGAAGAAAATCAGCGTTTTGGCCCACCTAAAAACGAAATATTTTTACTCGTTTTGCGAATTTAGACAGATTTTTATGACGTAATATGCTGAATACAAGTCATTAACATCGATCTTATCCCTTGGAAAAAAATCGTGCCAAAAAACCTACCGTAGGTTTTCGGTTTTCTGGAGGTTGTGCCAAAATATAGCCCATGAGTACGAGAAAACATGGCCAAATCAATAAGGTTAAGAGTATCGTAAATATCTGCAAATTAGCCGTTTCAGTTGCTCCGTTCGTCGGACTTTTGCGGCTGAACAGGCTGCTTTTTGGGCCGTCCGCCAAGCTTGCCGTTGGACCGGCTCGCTTCGGCTCGTGCGGGCGATTTAGAAAGGCCACCGAGACGAGCGAATTCTTTAGCATACTGCTTAAGTTGTTCGTTCACAATGCCGATAGTAAACCTAGCTTGTCAGGTTTGCAAGATAAATTTATGCCGCGATTTGCAAGGAGTTTTGGCAGATTTGCGAAACTATCATACGTTTGTGGTGTTCATTTATTGGAGAGTAGTATGAGCTATGTTGCTATCTATTAACCTCTTCCACCGTCGATGGCGGTCGAGGTAGAGAGATTAATAAATACAGGAATGACTCATGCTTACACTTTCATATGATAAAAAAAAGCTTTGAATTTCCTCGACAACAGGAGGGGGATATGCGAAAAAGACGTCGGTTGATTAACGAGACACGCATGAAAAAAGAGCACCAAGAGCCCCAGGACAACACTATTGGCACCACGTCTGCGGAAAAGGCCAGAGCTAAAGCAAACACTTATACGGATATTAAACGTGAGGATTTGCTGAAGAGGGGTTTGTCCATCATCTACAGAGGCGGTGGACATGCCAAAGCTAACGTCGGTCGCAGTTGACACGAATTTCCTAATAAACTATGCCGCCAAGGATGAAACCATCCTTGACTGTTTAGGCACAATTAATAAGCGCCTCCCGAATCCGAAAATCATAGTTCTTCCGACGGTAATCTTGGAGTTGAATGACATCTCCGAATCAGACGACAACGAGGGAAAGGATTATGCGCGAGAAGCCTTGGAAAAAATGCTCGATCCTTGGAAGTTTCAACCTGTCAACTGCGTCCCGGTAGGCCACGGCATTGTTGAGCAAATCGGGTGCAAACTTCGTAACAAGGGGATACTCCCAGAGTGGGAGGTGCATGACGGGTTCATTGTTGCCGAGGCTGCCCTATATGGAGCGACTTTGTTGATCTCAAGTGATAGGCACATAAAGGATATTAATCAGCAGATGCTGAAATTAGAGCTAAAAGACTGCGATGTTGAATGCCCGCTAATCGCATCACCGTGGAAAATAGTGAATCAATTTTTCCCAAAATGACTCTCCGCTACCGCCGACAGATTTACATTGCACGCCTAGGCTAGAGGCATGGACGATTCTGGTAATCGCTGTGCTGTACGAGTGCGGGCTGCTTTAAATTCTAACCGCTTCACAATGTGAAATGGTTAGCGCGGATAATTAGTTTTCAGTCAACGTTTTGCATCCAAATGGCCAACTTTTTGGGTTTGCGAAGTATATAATCACGCGCCATCGTGTCACCAGTACTGGTGACTTGGAGGAATCAGGGAATCCGGCATCTTTGACGCAGTTGAAGGCGCTGTGATGCGGAAGGGTGTGTCCCGTATCGCGGTTAAAGTTAATTTCCGTTGATTGTTCTCATAATGGAGAGGCCGGACGAAAGTCCGGCCTCTTTCTTTTTTTCCCTCAATCCATTCAATCCATTTGCGGCTCGTAACCACCGATCTCAAATCATAGACTGCGGGAGTGTCCGAGACGCTGGTCATTAACGAAATTTATCTGAGCGTCCAGGGCGAAAGCACCTGGGCGGGGTTGCCCTGTGTTTTCGTCCGGCTGACGGCCTGCAATCTACGCTGCTCGTATTGCGATACCGCTTATGCCTTCACTGAAGGCAAGGAAATGACCCTGCCGGAAATTCTGGAGCGCGTCCGCGATTTGGCCAAGCCGTTTGCGGCGCATTCCAGCGTTGGCCGGCTCCCGCTGGTGGAACTGACCGGTGGCGAACCGCTCTGGCAGGAGAATTCCATTCCACTGATGCGCTCATTGTGTGACGCCGGCTTTTGCGTCCTGCTCGAAACCAGCGGCGCGTTGGACATCGCGCCGGTCGATGCCCGCGTGAAACGCATCATGGATCTAAAGTGCCCGAGCAGCGGCGAATCCAAACGCAATCGCTGGGAAAACGTTCAGCAATTGAAAAATACCGACGAGGTGAAATTCGTCATCGGCACGCAACAGGACTACGATTGGGCCAAAGAAATCGTTTTGACGCGGAAATTGGCGGACATTTGCCCGGTACTTTTTTCATGGGTCTCGCCCTTGTTGCCGGGCCAGCAGGACAAATCCTTGCGCAAAGTGCCGGCGGGCCAGGTTCCGATTTCTCGTCAGGAATTGGTGGAAAAGATCATTGCCGACGCGCTGCCTGTTCGTTTTCAACTGCAAACGCACAAGTTCATCTGGCCGCCCGATCAAAAGGGCGTTTAGCCAGTCCTCTTACTTCCGCAGCCCACAATCAGGACATCGTCGCGGGATGCGTGAGATAAATTGTGCCAAGTTTTCATGATGCCTGCCTCCGACCCTTACGTTGCCTTTCAACCGGCGATCTCCATGGATAGGGCGCAGTCGCCCAAATAAATTCTTTACGCGTCGGTTCGTACATGCTATGGGTTATGCGAGCAAGAATCGTTGGCGGGTCTGGAGTTCCGGCCCTCAACCAAGTCAATGTCCTATGTCTGAAAAAAAATGTGCCGCCGCCACATCAGTACTATGTAGGTTCCACCGGGCCGAGTCGCTTCCTAGAGGACGCGATTCCAGACGCCTCATTTCAATTTTAGCCTTTGTCTTGATCATAGGGTCGGCTTGGGTTAGTCGCGGTCAAAGCCCCTATAGCACTGCGGTCATGGCGGCAAATCCGGTCGGTTATTGGCGGCTCAACGAGACTAATACTCCTTCCAAAGGACATATCGTAGCGGTTGATGCTGCGCACGGCTTCAATGGCACTTATGGTCTAGCTTCAGCGAATGGAATTCCAGGCCCTACGCCCTCAATAGGCTTCCCTGGGCTTGAGAGCACCAACACTGCGGCGGAATTCACCAATAATGTGCATAATTCTTTTGTCACACTTCCCGCGCTGAACCTAAACACCAACACCGTCACGATCACAGCCTGGGTTTACCCCATCGGAACGCCAGCCAATGACTGCGGCATCGTGTTTTGCCGCAATAGCGGCAACACTGACGCCTGTGGCTTTGATTTCAGGCTTGGCGGACAAATCGGCTACGTTTGGAACCAGGGTAATCCAAACACCGGGAATTGGGCGTCAGGGCTGATTCCGCCCTTGGCACAATGGTCATTCGTCGCACTGGTTGTGTCGCCGGGCAGCGCGGTCGCCTACCTTTGCAACGTCGAGGGCCAGTCTTCGGCGACGAATCCGATTTCCCACAATGTAGAGGCCTTTACGGCCAATACTCTAATAGGCGGGGATACTGCGGACGGCGGCAGTGGCGCCCGCACATTCAATGGCGTGATTGATGAAGTCGCTATTTTCAATGACGCGCTCACGCAGGACCAGATTTTAAACCTCTACCTTAACGCCGCGGGCGGCCCGCCACTGGTCGGCCCCGCGTCGATCTCCCCTACCAACACCGTCTTTGCCGACACAAAGGTTACAATCACTGCTCCGGTCTTTGGCCTCGGTCCTTTTCAATACCAATGGCAGCTCAACGAGGTGAATATACCTGGCGCCACCAACGCTGCGCTTGTATTGACAAGTGCGCAGACGGAGGACGCTGGCAGTTACGATCTTTTGGTTGGCAACAGTTCCGCCACCAATGAGAGCACTGCGGCCGTTTTGTTCGTCAACCCGGCACAAGTGCCCGTGTTTACGCAGGAGCCGACTCCCACAGTGGTGACCGAATACGTAGGCGGCTTCGTCACATTCACGACCGCAGTGACTGGATCGCTGCCGATTGCGTTGCAATGGGAGCGCAATGGCGCCGTCATTACCAACGCCACTTCCGCCAGCTTAACATTGGCAAACTTGCAAACAAATGAATCGGGAACTTACACCTTGGTTGCGTCCAATTCTCTGGCCGTGACGAATAGCTTGCCGGTGACTTTGACCGTTCTGCCTGATCCTAATCTCTCACCCATAAATGTCCTGACCTATCACAATGACAACACGCGCGACGGAGCCAACACCAATGAGTTCGTCCTTACGCTTGACAACGTCAATGTCAACGACTTTGGCCGTTTGTTTTCTTATCCGGTAGATGGGTATATTTATGCCCAACCGCTTTATGTATCCGGCGTAGTCATTCCCGGGCAAGGCACCCACAACGCGGTTTTTGTGGCGACTGAGAATAACAGCGTGTATGCCTTCGACGCGGACAGCAACGCCGGGACTAATGGAGGATTGCTTTGGCAAACCAACTTGGGAATTTCCCCATTAACCACAACTGGCGAATTTGGCGGCCGCTACGGGGGCCTGCCCGTCAGCTTCGGCCGGGAATCGGGCATCACCGGCACACCGGTAATAAATCTGGCCAATGGAACTCTCTATGTGGACGTTCGCACCCGGACGGCCACGGCCACCGCCACTAATTATTTTAATTCCTTTCATGCTCTCAACATCACCAACGGCGCGGAACAACCCTACAGTCCGGTCTTGGTAACCAATTCGGTTCCCGGCACCGGCGTGGACAGTTCCAATGGCGTGGTGACGTTTAATCCGCGACAGGAAAATCAACGTCCTGGGCTGACTTTGGCCGGCGGAATGGTTTACGTAGCTTTCGGCAGTTATGGCGATACCGACCCTTATCACGGCTGGGTCATCGGTTTCAACGCCACCAATCTTCAGTCGTCGCCCGCCTATGTTTTTAATACCTCGCCAAATGCCACCTACGCTGCGTTCGGCGCCAACGCCGGGGAATGCGCGTTGTGGATGGGTGGAAACGGATTATGTGTGGACTCCAGCACCAACCTTTATTTTGAAACGGCCAATGGAAGTTTTAGCGCCAATACTAACGGCGGCGATTATGGGAACAGTTTTATGAGGCTTTCCACCACCAATGGGCTGGCAGTCGCCGATTATTTTACGCTCTTCAACCAGGCTGATTTGACCGAGTACGACACGGATCTAGGATCAGGCGGGCCGATATTGCTGCCGGATTCGGTTGGGAGCGCGGCACACCCACATCTCATCGTGGGAGCCGGCAAGGAAGGCACCATTCATCTCGTGGATCGTGACAACATGGGACACTATAATCCCAGCAATGATAAGCAAATTGTCCAGGAGGTTCCCGGGGCCATTGGCGAAGCCTTCAGCACGCCGGCTTACTTTAACGGCTTCATTTATTATCAAGGCACGGGCGATGTAACGAAAGCGTTTAGCATCAGCAATGCTGTTGTTGGCAAAACACCGACTTCCCAATCTACGACCAGCTTTAACGCTCATGGTGGCACTCCTTCCATTTCGGCCAACGGCGCCAACAACGGCATTGTCTGGACCATCCAATCGGACGCTTTCGCCAGCAGCGGGCCGGCGGTATTGCACGCTTACAATGCCACCAACCTTGCTCAAGAGCTTTACAACACCAGCCAGAATCTGGCCCGCGATAATCCCGGTGGAGCGATTCAGATGACCACGCCAACCATTGTGAACGGAAAGGTCTTCGTCGGGGCGCAGTATCAACTCTCCATTTTTGGCAACGCTCTTTTTCTGGCAACTCCGACCATATCACCCAACGGCGGTTCTTTTACCAACTCCCTCGCGGTGACTCTTTTCGATGCGACGCCCAACACTTCCATTTACTACACGTTGGATGGAACGGCGCCCACCACCAATTCCACCCTCTACACAGGGCCGTTTGTGCTCAAGAACAGCACTCTTGTTCAAGCCATCGCCGCCGAGTTCGGCGCGGTCAACAGCGGCATGGCCAGCGCGAGTTTC